>Ga0307503_10000061_pt1 | contig 70263 bp, 102 predicted proteins | sample 17_S_MG_FD_194514 | JGI IMG/M metagenome (GOLD analysis project Ga0307503, IMG submission 194514) | Soil microbial communities from Populus trichocarpa stands in riparian zone in the Pacific Northwest, United States - 17_S | ecosystem: Environmental > Terrestrial > Soil > Riparian zone > Trees... | reverse complement strand
CGGACGGATGGAGGTGGCCATGAACGAGACATTGAACCGACCGCGCGTCACCGACAATGATCGCGGCGCGGTCGTCGTCACGTGGCAAGGCCGGCAGATACGCGCATGGTCCTACCAGAACGATGATCAACGCCGGCTCAAGATGATGTACGCGCGCGAGTACATCGAGGGCTGGTGCGACGGCAAAGACTGGGGCATGCGAAAAATATTTTTGCCGAGCTAGCCGCTACACTGTCGGCGTTTACAACATCGCGCGGCGCATCTCGCATGCGTCGCGCCCTGCAATTTCCCATGTCAAGTTTGAGCGAACGCAAAGCCAGACACTGCCATTGCAGTGTTTGCTGATCTGGAGTCGATCCGACTCCCGATTTGGCGGAGGTGCGTTTGCTACACTGCACGCGTTGTCAACCAAAGGAGTAACCATGACACGCAAGACTGAGACCATCGAGCATCTCGATGCGAGCATCGCCCGGTGGAAGTCACGACTCAAGCGGTCGGTCACCATGATCGACAAGCTGGAGAAGAAGCGGAAGCGGATGCTCAAGGTCCATCAGCCCAGCGTGGCTGATCGGCTGGTCGAGGAGATCGCCGCCCCGGTGGCCGTCAAGGTCACGTCTCACCCGGTCGCCAACCCGGACAACGTCAAGCTGACGTTCGAGCCGCTCGGCCTCACCGGTCCCTCCGGGCCGCAATGCCCCGGCGCGGTCGGTGTCGACCCCGACGCCAACCTCGACATCCCCGAATTCCTACGGCGCGGTGACGCAGCGCAGAAGGCAGCGGATGCCGTGATCGCCGATCAGATCAGGGAGGAGCAAGCCACGACCAAGGTCGCAAAGGCGCGTGGCCGGATCGCCACGATGAAAGCGAAGAAGAGCGGCGAGACCCGTAAGATGCCGGTGAGTGGCAAGGCAGCCCTAGACCTGATTCGAAACGGCTGACATTGATCTAACCCCGGCAGCGAATCCCCGCTGCCGGGATTTCTATAAGGAGCAACCCAGATGACACCGACAGAGATGGCGCGCGTGATCCTCCTCAACATCGAGGCCACCCGCGCACTGATGGAGGACGGCCCCGCCGGCTACGTCCTCAAGACCGCCGACGACATGAACCTGATCTGTCAGAAGATCGACGGCAACCAGCGGCTCGGTCCGCTTCGCCTTGATCATCCGCAGAGCGACGACGTCGCCGTCTACACCAGCCACGCCCGCGCGGTCACCGCGCAGCGCTGGTGGAATTCCAACCACCCCGACCGACGCGTGATTGTCACGCTGCGGCGCGAGGCACTTGTCGCCTACATCGCCCGCCAGCAAGAGGCGCACAGCACCCTACTGACCCTGATCGCAATGGAGCAAGAACGATGAGACAGTCCCGCGTCAACATGGCCATGCTCGACGGCGTACCCGCGCTGATCGAGCAAGGCCTGACCAAGTACGAGATCGCCGAACAGTTCGGCATCACGCCGGGCTCGCTCACCGTGATGTGCAGCAAGCGCGGCATCTCGCTGCGCAAGGGCGGCAGGCACAAGCCCTCCGGCACCATCACGTTGCCGCTGCCGATCAGTCTCGCTGCCATGATGTCACTGCGGTCCGCCGCTGTGTCGCGCGGTGGAGACACCAAGCGGCTCGCCATCGATCTACTCGAACGCATCGCAAGCGATGATCTTTACAACGCAGTCCTAGATGAGGAGGCCGCATAATGTCCGACCCGACCGAAGCACTCCGCCGCGAGATGCTGGAGACCAACCAGCCATACGCCGATCTGGCACGCGCCGATCAGCGCTGGAATACCGAGGAGCTACAGCGTGACTTCACGGTGCAGTCGTTCCTCGCGCCGTTCGTGTTCGTCACCCGCAAGAGCGACGGCGCAAAGGGCTCGATGGAATTCACCCATAGCCCGCGCTTCTACTTCAACTTTACGGAGGATAAGCCGTGACCACTATGCTCGTCACCTTTGGTGGCAAGACCTACGAGGTGACCCTGTTCGCCGACACCACGATGACCAAGGTCAAGGTCGTCGGCGGGCAGACCCTGAAGTCGGGGACCAACAACTGGATACGCGCACTTCGCATGGCCCTCAGAATGAGGAGCAAGCGATGAGCATCGTCGCCGTCGTACCCCGCGCCATGCTGGAGAAGAAGCCCCGGCATGGCGATCCCTGTAACCGCTGTGGGTTGTGCTGCACCTCGTCGCTCTGCGATCTGGCGGCGGCGATCCACGGCAAGCGTCAAGGCCCGTGTCCCGAACTGCAATGGGACACGGACGGCTCGCGCTGCGGTCTGGTCGACCGCACCACGGGTCTCGTGCAGGAGGATGTCAGGTTGCTGATCAACTCCGGTGCCGGCTGCGACATGAAGCTGCGCGATGAACAACGCAACCATCGCTACACCGCGCAGCGCGACACGTTCGACCGCAAGAACCGCGAGCGGCTCGATGCCGCCCGCTTCCGCTTTGGCCTGATCTGAAAAGGAGCAAACACCATGACACGTTTCATTATCGTCAACCCGCACAAGCGGACCATCGAAGCTGTACCATTCGACTCGCTGATCGAGGCGCAGGCCTCGGTCGGTCTCGATAACGTCGACCACGGCGCGCTCTGGCGCGGGCTCGGCTACGTCGTGCACCAGCACAGCCTGTTCTTCCCGCCGTCGAAGCAAGCCTACTGCGGCATCGCCCACAAGCTGATCGCAGGCCCGGCGGTGTTCTACGGCTACGACCAAGCCGGCGAGACCGTCGACCTGCGGCGTTCGGAACTACCGGACGTGCGCTGGTATCTCGGCGTCAATGACGTCGAGGCGGCGATTGAACGCGAGGAGATCGTGCGTCCGATCATCGCCATGAACCACGCCGTAATGTGGGAGTGGCCGCAACCGGCACCGAAAGGATTCGGCTATGGCGACTGAGGACCTGATCGCGATGGCCGGCGTCGCCGCGTTCTCCGCGATCATCATCATCTGCGCCCTGTTGTTGATGGGGCCAACCGGTTTCTAACTCTCAAAGGAGCAACACGTGCACTACCTGTTCGATCTGAAATGTCCGCGCTGCGGTAAGGCCAGCATGATGACCTTGCCACGCAAGGATATCCCGATAATTCAACTCCACTGCGGCCACTGCCTGATGGAAACGGCGGAGATCGTCCCGTTGAACATCGCCAGCGTCACCATCGTTGACGGTGATGAAGGCGTTGACCTCTTCCACGAACTACAATCGCTAAAAGGAGCAACAATGCAATGATTGACGAGAACGATGACCCGATCCTCGGGATGCGCACGCACTTCCAGAACGTGCGCGATTTCTTCGGCAAGAATCTCTACTACGACTTCTTGCTTGCACACGGTGTCGGCTATCTGCCGGGACCGAACACGTTCGTCGGGCCACGGCTTGAACAGCACAACTGTTTCGGCAACGCGCTGCACGTGGCCATCGACGGCGACTTCACCTACGTCGAAGGCAAGGTGTTCGTGCACGGTTGCCCGCTCGATCACGCGTGGTGCATCGACGGTGACGGCAACGTCATCGACCCGACCACCGAAGGCAAGGGCATCAACGGCTACTTCGGCGTCCCGCTCAAGACCGACTACGTCAAGAAGGCGGTGCTGAAGAACGGCGTCTATGGCGTGCTTGACTGGTACTACGCCGGCAAGACCGCACCGATGCTGTTCGAGCTCGGGCTGGAGGCTGGTCAGCAATGGTTGCTCGACTATCCCGAGCGCATCCAACAGCGCCGCCGCCGCAGAAAGGCAGGTGCGTGATGTGGTGGGCTCTTGGATGGCTCTTCCTCAATGACGCTCAGGACAGGTTGACCCGCACGCCAGCGCAACGGCGTGCGGCCAACGCCGGCTTCCTGAAATTCCTCGGCTGGTTCATGCTGCCGTTCGTCATCCTGTTGCTGATCGGACAGGTGGTGCACGGTCAGACGATCCAGCGCACCTATCAGGATTCGATGGGGCGCAACGTCGGTCGGTCGTCAACCGACACGCGCGGCAACACCACGTTCTATAACTCACTCGGCCAGAACACTGGCCGGGCGAGCACGCAGAACGGCACGACCACCGTCTACGACAACATGGGCCGGCAGACCGGCACGATAAGGAGCAACAGATGAAACAGACTCAATTCAACGATCTCGCCCGGCTGGCGGTTGAGCGGTGTCGCGAGAGCGCGATGTCGGTCGGCCAACTGATGGATGACGACAGGGAGCGCGCCGCGTTGCTGATGTCGGTCGCCACCGACTTCATCGAAGGTGCCGTTCACCTCGTTGAGGGCTTGGACGAGGAGCACGAGATCACCGCCGACGAAGCGCTCGGTGCCGTGCTCGCCATGATCTTCAGGTCGATTGGCATCAAGAAGGTGATGGCCGCCCTCACCAACGCCAAGCTGATCAAGGAGATGCCCAAATGATATGGCGTCTCCTCGCATCAGTGCTGGCGATCTCGGACACTGGCGGCCTTGCCGTCACGTCCGAGTCCAGCAACTGGCCAACCGAAGTGCAATGCAATGAGATATTGCAGAAGTTCTACGTCGCGCCGGCACCGCAGGACATCAACGGCCATCGCGTCGTGATGAAGGTCTCCGGTGTCTGCGTCCCGGTCATCGACCCCCAGACCGCCACCAACTACACCGCCGCCGAACCTTGGGACGGTCCCTACTACGGGTCTCCGCTGTACAGGCGCGGCTCTTTGCCACCGTCGCAGCGGCTGGCACCGTATTGATCGGCTACGTGGAGAGATATTTCGCGGGGTTGCCCTGACCGAGACCGGTTGATAGGGTCCGCGAAGTCTTTCCGGCGGCTGGGTTTGGGTTGCTCCTTTACCAGCCCGCTGGCTAAGCCGATGGGGCGGCAGCAATGCCGCCCCGTTGTGTTTCCGGCCCAGTCCCAAGCGTGGAGACCTTCGGGTCTGGCGCGGCGTGTGCGCCCTCGCTGTCAACAGTTGGGTGGGCGGGAACGGAGACCCGCCCCGGAAAGTCTCGTAGAAATTCCAGCGTCTGCAACACCGCAGACATCGCCAGCATCTGCCGCTCAGCCTGAGCCTTCGTCATCTTCTCGTTGTCGACCATGCGCACATAGACGCGCTTGCGCTGTTCGAGCTCGCGCTTCACTTCCGCGATCTGATCCACCAGTGACACCTTGTCGATCACGCTCATGGCTTCCTCATCAACAGTTGGAATGCATCCTGACCGTCCGGTGACTCCGCCCAGTCGTCGCCCTCTTCCTTGCTGGCATCGAAGTCGCCGTTCAGGTGGCGCTGGCGCAGCGCGATGATGTCGATGGCGGGAAAGCCCCCGTCCTGCGCTTTCCTTGCTGCCACCGCGAGATCGTTGGCCAGCATGATAGATGGCGTGGCGAGCGGTGACAGATAGTCATGGTAGTAGCCCTGCGCGGCGCGGTCCGCCATGTCGGTGAGACCGACCTTGCGCAGTTCATTGGCGAGCATGTCCTTGGTGTGCATTGAACCTCTCCCTGAATTCGTGCAGCACGCGCACGTGCATTGAATCGCCGTACTGGATGACCAACGTCCGCAGCACCTCGAACAATTCTTGATCGGTCATCGTTTCAACCGGCATGTCTGGCGTGAACTCGAACGACTGATCTCTCATAAGAACCTCCACGCGACGTCCGAAGAATACCACGGTGCCGGCTCGTCCTGCCGCTTCAGGATGATCATGCCATGACCGCGCCAAACCTCATGCCACGGGTAGTCCTCCAGCGCAGGGTTGGTGCTGATGTCGTCCTCGCTGATCATCAGGTAATTGCGCCACACCCGACCGATGCCCTTTGGCGGTGGGTCCCCCACCCGCATGTTGCGCAGCATCTCCTCGTGCTTGTTCTCTGGCGGCGGCTTCCAAGCCGCAGGCCTATGGCTCACCTCGCGACGATATCTCTCCCGCAGCATTTCCTCTCTGGCATGATCACGCCGCCACTTCTCCTCCCGCTCTCTCTGTACGCGATACCACGCATCCGTTTCCTCGGCGTGTTCGCGCTCCCATTGCTCCGCCTCTTCCTTCACCTTTTGCTTCCACCTTGCACGCTCACGCACCTGCGCCTTGCTTAGGAATTCTCCGCCGTCAGGTATGTGGCTGTGCAACGGCACCGGGTCATAGACCCCGTCGCGACGGTCACCATCGGGATGCAGCGTAACCGCGCCGTGCATCACGATCTGGTGCCGCATCAGCGCAAGGTCCAAGTCTACGTCATCGAAATCCCGATCAATGACGTTTGAATCAAAGCCCACCTCACTCTCGTGACGATGACGGTTATGGCGTCTCACATCTCCTTCTCCTCACGCCTGCGATACTCGATCTCGCCGTCACGCTTGCAGTGCATCCACGTGCCGCACTCCGGGCAGAACGACATCGGCGTGTCGTACTGGCACTGGTCGCGCGGATCAATGCGCCGCTCGGTGATCTCGATCATCTCAGGCTCACGCATCAACAACCTTCCATTCGATACGGGTACACTGGGCACCGGAGCGCGAGACGATCTCGCGCGTATGGACCGCCAGCTTCTTGCGATACTTCGCTTCCATCTGTTGACGCTCGTGCTCGATATCGTCCGCATGAACATTTGGTGTGATCCACATCGACGCGTAGTCAAGAAGTTCTATCGTCTTGCTGTCCATAGTTTCTCGCCTTTGACTTTGCCCACGCGATGGCGCGGCTCTTGATCCACGATGCGGTGCTCGGCTTCGGTGCCAGCATCTGGATGTACTTCATGTCGTTCGCCGGCCACGTGCCGATTCTCTCACGATACTTGTTCGCCGCCCAGCCCTCTTTGTAATTATGCTGGTACGCGTAGCCCTTGAGCTCGGCATAGAACATCGCCTTCTCGTTGTGCGTCAGGAACGCGCCATCGGACATCGGTCGCTTCGGTTTCGGCTTGAGCTCGCGGAGCTCGCCGGCCTCGGGCTCGATCTTGCTCACCCGCTGCGCGACGAACTTGCACGCCGGGCACTGCGCCATCTTCGGCGCTTTCAAGAACCCACATTGCGGGCACTCCTTCGGCAGCCGGATCGCACTGGTCCGGTTCTCGTGCGTCGGCGACTTGCCGTCGTGCAACCCGGTGTAGCTCGCATCGACGTCGGTGACGAAGCCAAGCCGCAGGTGGTTGTCACTGTGGTCGAGGATCAGGCAGTCGTCCTTGTTGGGCGCAATGCGCAGGCCACGCCCGACGATCTGGCAGAACAGCATATCGCTCTTGGTCGGTCGGCACATCGAGATGCAGCGCACATCCCAGTCGACGCCCGTCGTCAACGTCTCGACGTTGCACACCACCTCGTATTCCCCATTGTGAAATTTACGCTTGACGCTCTCGCGGCCCTCGATCCATTGCCCGGTCTTTTTGCTGCGCTTGCTCTGGTCGCCGGTCAGGTGGTCCTGATAGCCGCAGCGCACGCCGGCTGCGATGAACTGTGCCTGCACCTTCTTGGCGTGCGCGCGGTCGACGCAGTAGCACAGCGTCGGTCGGCCACGTCCCAGCTTCAGCCACGTCTCGACAATGTCGGCGACCAGTCGCTTCTCCGACATCAGGTCGGACAGTTCGCCCTCGTGGTAGTCACCGCCGACCGTGCGCACGTTCGACAGGTCGGGATGCGACGGCGCATAGACCTTGAACGGCGACAGGTTGCCGGCGTCGATCATGTCTTGGATCGTCGCCGCACGATGGAAGTGATCGAACCAAGCGCCGAGACCTTTCGTCCACGGCGTCGCGCTGAGACCAATGAACGGCACGTTGGCCCAGTCTGGCATGATCGACGGTGCCAGCCAGCGCTCATAGAACCTGAACCAGCGATGCGCCTCATCGAGAAGCACGACGTCGGCCTTCGGGATCGTTCGCTTCATCAGCGACTGGATCGAGCAAATCTGGATCGGTTGATTCCAGTCCGTCTGATGATGCGTCGCCTGAATGACACCGATGTCCCAGATGCCTTGCTTGGCAAACATCTCGATGGTCTGGTCGATCAGCGAGATCGCCGGCACCGTGAACAGGATGCGCTTGTCCTTGGCGCGCGCGTTGTTGACTACAGCACTGGCCAGCATCGTCTTGCCGTAACCTGTCGGCGCTTGCATCATGATCCGCCGCTTACCCTGTGCTACCGCGTCACGCAGCGCCTGAAGCGCCACCTCTTGGTCATCACGCAGCGTCATGGCACTTCCTCATCCGCGTGAGAGTCAGCCCAGAACTTGTACGTCGAGAGGCTTAGACCATGAGCCGCCAGCACACCCTTGATCCGGTCCACCGACAGGCGACCGATGTTGTAGCAACGCAGCAAGTCCTTCTCGCTGAGCCCAACCAGATCGCGCACCGTCTCGATCTTGCTGGTGAAGTACTGGCCGTTATGGGTGACGTTGTAGCCCGCAGCCATTGTGCGCTTCGACTCGACGTCGACGTTGTGATTGTGAAACATATTGCGGATGCGTGTTGTGCTGCCGCCGAAGTCAACGTCCTCGATCCTGCGATCCAGAAAGTCGACGTTCTCCACGCTCTCGTGCTCACGCACAATGCCGGCAAGCAACCTCACGACCTCTTCGAGCCGGTCTATCGCGACCAACAGCGTGTCCGTGTGGCGGCGATCATCCCGCAGCATCGGACATCTCCACCCTGATCCGCGTCTCTGCGCGCCCCACCTGTTCGGGAATCGCCCCGACCATGCCCAACAGCCCAGAGTCCCTGATCCACGCCACAGCGGTCTCGCAGCCAATCAGGTCGCCCTTCAAAGCGATGCCGATGGTGGTGATGTCCGCGTCCATCAGCTTGGCCCGCGCCGATGCCGCCCGGAGGGCTGCGAGGAGGAAAGTCTTGTGCTGATCTTCTTCGTCGTCTGGTTGGGGACCGTTCATTGTTGCTCCTTCTTCATGTCCTTCAGCACCGCAAGTGCTATGTCAGCCTCACGCGCCGCTCTACTGTTCTCCGCATTCCATCTCGCCCAGTTGAATCCCTTCACCTTCGCTTTCTTCTTCACCGCTAAGCTTGGGTCTCTCTGTAAGTCGTATGCTGTTGGTTGATACGCTCTCCACTTCTTCACCTCATTGCTCTCCCTCTCTTGCTCGTCCTGTCATCGTGGTGAGCGAGGGCTCAAGAGGCCACACCCCCCAACCCCCCACGAATTCGGAATCCCGAATCCACGGACAGGGTTGGTGGACGGGCCTGACCTGTCATCGCGGAGCCGCGAAGGGACGGTCGGCCTGTCTGGCAAGAGTTTAACGACCTCCAGACGGGGCAAGCCCTACACTGGTCGCCGGAACGCTTGATGCTGGGGAGGGTTGATGATATGCGGGAACTTGTAGTAGTGTTCGCGCAGACATCCACGCCTTGCAGCAACAAGGTCGTCGGGTTTAGAGAGGCGTCGCTGGTCCCAACCGGCGACGCCTTTCGCTTGAGTCGCACCCTGCGACTCCATGTGAACTGTCGTCAAGTGGACTCTTTCACCGGAGCGTCACGAAGAAATACTGGGCACGTCGTGACAGAACCGGTTGACCATCATCCATGGTGACTCGTTGATGACACCACGAGATATTGTGGTGCCGGCAAATATCTCTCCACGTGGGCGATGGAATAGGTCAGTAGGTCTGAGGCTTCAGCTTCTCGAAGCAACTATCGAGCGCAAGCGTCACGTGCTTCTTCAGCTTCTCGTACAGGACGCGCTCGCGCATTTCCTCACCGACCTCCCGCAGATGCTTCCAAAGTTCATGGTCCTCGGTCACCGTGGCGTGGCGACCGACGCGGATGTTCTGGCTGTTCGCAGGGTTATCTTCCCAATAGCCCCACGTCCCGTAGATGATCATCCGGCTATGCTTGCCCTGTCTCACCTTGAACTTGACGTCGAAGGAGTATGGCGCGCCGCTGGAATCATCCCAGCCCGACCAACCTTCGGCGATGATCGGCCATTCCGATTCCTTGATCTGGATCGGCGCACGTCCGGTCAGCGTGATGGTGCGGAGTTTCTCGACAGGTGCCGCTGCGGGAGGAGTCGGCATAGGTGTGACGTTGTCTAGCATGATGGTTCTCCTGTGGTGCCACCTTGGCCCGGTGGCGGGGTTCATCATCGTAAACCTATTTCAATTTCCGAAACAAGGGCGTCGTCTTGAACGCCATCTGCGGATTGAGCCAGCACTGGGTGTAGTCCCAGAGCGCGGCGGCGTCAGCCTCGTCCTCGGTCTCGACCGTCCAGCCAAAGTCGCGGCACCGTTCCAGCGTCAGCGGCTTGGCGATCTTGGCCTTGAGGTTCTGGCCGAGGAAGTGGCAGCGCACTTGGCTCGTCGTCGCCTCGCGCAATTCGGTCTTGCCGTAGCACCACGCCTCCAGATTCTCGGCGAGACCGAACAATAAGCGCGTGGTCTCGATGTTGGTCCGACCACCCATGAACGACGGAATGGCTGGCGACTCGTAGACGATCAGATCGGGGATCGCGCTCGGCTCTCCATCGCGCCCGCCGAACGTCTTGTCGAGCCAGTGAATGAACGCGTGATAGGTCGCCGCGCGCGTCGAGCCCGGCTTGCTGAAGCGGATGTGCCCGCAGGTCGGCGCTGATCCCGGCACGCCAACGGCGTAACCCGTCGTCGTGGCGAGATCGAGCGCGAGGATGCGACCAGTGAAGGTCAAACTGCACCGAGCCCGACGACGCGATAGTGAAGATCGTATTTCTTCTTGTCCGGGCGGCCTTCAATCTTGCGCCGCTCGCGCGCCTCGTACACTTGCTCCATCCGTTCACGCGTGAACGGAACGATCTTGGTGAGACGCTCTGCCTCCATACGGTACGAATGCGGTTTCACGCGGGAGATGAACTTGATTCCCGCCTTTGCTGCCTTGTCGCGGGCCTTACCTTCCTTGTCGAATTGAATCAGGCTGCGCTTGGCGACCTTCGGTGTGATCCCGCGCCAGCGGTAGCCGTTCAGGTTGAACTTGACGATGCCGGCATCGATACGAACCTTGTGATCACCGCCCTTCGGATCGATCTTGCGCAGCGCGCGCTCGATGGAAACTTTCTCCATGCACATCGAGATGAGGCCACACTTTCCCTCCTCGATGTCGCGCTGTATTACATCGACCTTCAAACTGATCGTCTCGACAACCTTGGTACTTACTTTCATCGGTTTGTGCTCCTCTGTGTTTGGTTGGGCTTCATCGCCCGGTTCTGCCGCGCTTCGCCTTGACCTTGGTCACCAGCTTGGTCGCGCGCTTCTTGACGCCGGCCTTGACCTTGGTCCGCAACGTCGCCGCGATCTCCTTGGCGTTCTTGTCGATCAACGCCTTATTCTTCGCGATCCGGGCCTCGCGCATATCGCGGAGTTGCTGTTCGCGCGGTCCGATCTTCGGCTTCTTTTCTGCGTCTCTCATCGTTCACTTCCTCCCGTTGGTAGTACTCGGCGCACCATGCGTCGATGTCGTCTTGTGTGTAGCCTCTGCCGTTCATCGCGGCCCAGAATTGTTGTTCGTCCATCTGGTTGGTGCCGTAAGCGCCAAGAAGATAGCTCAGCGTGTCGTACTTCGACATCTCCTTGGTGCGCTTCACGGCTTGTGCTCCCGGCAGAACCACTTCCCGAGCTCTCCTTCTTTCGGGAAATATCCAAATCCATATGGCGCGAACTGACCGCAGCGGCAGTAGTGAACGAAGCGACCACCAGCATCGAGCCCGATATAACCGGCAAGCAACGTGTCGATAGGTTCGAGATCAACCTTGCGCATGAACCATGTGCCGCGCGTCAGCTTACCCTGATCATTGACGCCGTCAGCGATCATCTTGCGGTCGAAGAAATCTTGCTTGCTGATCCAGCCTTCGATCCAGCACTGCGACCAGTCATCTTCATCGAGCGAGACGCTGACGAGCGTGGTGAATTTCTTGCTCCAGTAAAGGTCATTGACCGACTCCGACCAGATCATCCATCGCTTCCAGTCCGGTGTGGTCTTTGCATCAACCGCTACGGTCGCAGTGATCGTCACGTCGATGCCGTCATCGGCTTTGCCGAACGAACGGTTCACCGCTGTCTTTGGATCGAGCCCGTAGTATTGCGCCACAGCGTATTCGCCGGCCTTGCCTTGTCCTTGCAGGACCGGGTCAAGCTCAGCGCCCCAGTCACCGGATCGGGATCGCGACGCCGACACCGCGCCCTCCGGTGAGGCGTACCACTTCACTATTGCTTCACCATACTGACGCGACACGCGAACGATGTTTGGATTCAGAGTCACCAGCTTGCGGTTCGAATTCATTCCGCTGCCTCGGCTGCCGGTGCTTCGTTGCCCCAACGGTCCCAACCCTTGCGCGACGCACGTGCGTTGAGCTCGATCTTCTGTAGTTCAGGGAAGTAGTGCTCAATCAGTTCGTAGGCCTCATCAGGCTTCACCGAATGCTTGCCGCGCTTCGCCATGATCACCGATGACCATTGCGTGCCTTCGAGCGGAGCGGGGATATTGCCTTTGGTGCCGATCAACAAGAGCTCATGCTGATTGCGCGACCAGTAGCCGGTCCCGGCCTTGTCCTTGACCCAGACAAAATTGCTCACATACTTGAAGCCCCACGCTTTCATCACTTCCAAAGCGTGCGGCAACATCGGCACCGTGGCCCATAACCAGAGCACACAGTCATCAGCACAGATCGATGGCACATCACGCGCCTTGATCTCTTCCAGAACAGACGTCGGATAATGGTTGTCGGCGGAAGTGGAATCCATCCCTTTCTCCGACCACGCTTCCCACCGCCATTCTGGATCAGCGAGCACGACGCCATACTTCTTGGCCGGCAACGCTGCGATCTTTTCGATCAATTCCTTCATGCGCTTGTGCCGACGTTTCTTCTTGATCTCATGCCGCTCGGCACGGGCCTCCTTGACCACCTCACGGTTGCCTTCAGCCGCCGCCGTGGCAAGACGTCGTGCCTTGATGACCTCGCGCTCGAACTTGTTATCCGGCATCTTCTCAAGCGAGCGCGCACGGTGAGCGAGATTCTTGTCCACGCCACGGGAGGCGAGGGTTGGAACATCTCGGGCGGGTTTCTTAATAACCCGCCCGGCGAGCGTCCCGCGCGATCCTCTCGCCAGCTTGCCGGCCTCACCCTCGGACCGAATCAGTGCGCCGACCCTGCGCGCGGCCCGGACCTTGATCTCGGCGGCACTGCCGGCAAGGATGCTGTCCTTGGCCTTGATCGCGAGTATCTCCATACCTTCGGCGACGTTCTTGACGTGCGCCGCCTGTTCGATCTTGACCGCGTTGGCGAGCGCGTTCTGCGCCGCAATGTATTGTGCTGGTAGCGTTGTCTTAGCCATGCTGCCTCTTCATCGGGATCGGGTTGGTGAACATCCGGAAATGCGTCGGGCAGTACGACGACTTGTTGCCGTTGTAGTCCGGACCGCGCGGCTTGCCGCAGACACGCTGCAATTCCCATATGCCACCGCGCGACGGCATGATCGCTTTGCATCCGAACGACGTCTGTTCGAGATACTCGACGCCGATGTGCTTCGACAGTGCATCTACTTCGGCGATGCTGACCGGTTTCCTCGCAGCTACTTTCACGACTTCGTTGCTCCTTGGTGGCGGTGGTGGTTTCGGTTTCGGCTCCTTGATCGGCTTGATCGCGGTCGGACTCTCTCTCCTGAAGGCCTCCGGTGGCAAGCGATGCCGGCGTCCGCTGACCGCGTTACGGCTCACGACGTAGCCCGCCTGTTTCATTCCGTTCGCCACATATCCCAACGATCCGCCTTCGTCCCAGAGACGGATGAGGAGATCGTCGGCCTCATCCGTCCAAATCATGTTCGCCTCTTTCGCCGGCCTCCGAAGATGTCTGGTCGGATTTGCTCCGGCGTCATCTCGATCAGCGACGCCACCGCCATCACGTGATGCGGCGGCACCTTGTTCCAAGCGGCGACGTTCTGGTGCGTGACCTTGAGGTGCCGGGCGATCACGCTGGCGAACCCCGGCTTGGAGAAAATAAACTTCATGACGTGATCGCGCTCGGCGTCCCGCCGTGGGCTAGACTTTCTCATAATTTCGCCCCGCATGAATCGTCTGGCTTCGACAAGTGAGTCCATCACTGGTTACTCCCGCAGTTAAACAATAACCCTTTGATCGGCTAACATAGCCTCTTGTAAGTATTTTTCAACCGGCTATGTTGTACGGACTACAGTGCGACTTGGATTGATCGGTCGCTCACGGTGGGCGATGGCCCGCAGAAAGGCAGCAACAATGGCAGTAGCCAAGAAGAGGAAGTCTAAGGTTGCGATGGTCCGTCATCCGTTTCTCTATCGTCTGGAGAACGGCGACGGCACGTCGAAGGTCCGCAAGGCGTGGGCCACGGTGGAGTACGCCACCAAGGAAGTACAGATCACGTTGACGGCGGCGCACGTGCGCAAGTCGATCAACGCCAAAGGTGCCGGCTCGACGTCGGCCTGCGCGATGGCGATCTGCACCTATAACCACTCGGACGCGTTTCCACACGCGGTCGAGGGTCACGTCGACTGGCAGTACTCACGCGCCTTCGTCGTCACCAAGGTCGACAAGCACGGCCTGCCGTCGAAGTGCAAGGTCTACGAGCACAACGACCGCTGGGTCGCCAAGCTGAACGACACGCAAGGTGGCCAACAGAAGTTGCTGGAGCGCATCGAGCGCGATGGTCCGGTCACCGTGACGCTGAAGCCGCACCGCGTGCGCTCGGCGATTGGTCGCTCTGGCAAGGATCGCCCGGTAACAGGTGCGCGTGACGCAGCCAAGGGCGCAAAGGGTGCCAAGCTGCGCTACGCGGTCTACAAGCTTGGATCGATGCCGGCCTAGTTCGGTGTACGGCATCGCCAGTTGACGTTCGGGTGGGCCCCCGCCCGGACGTTGAGGACCCCGCGTCGCTCCACCCTTCAACGGTGAACGGCGCGGGGAACATCTTTTCAAACGGAGCAAACAGAAATGCAAGTCAGGAAATGGGACGGGCTCCCGATCAGCAAGCCCGGATGGGTCTCAGGAATCCCCATCGAGAAATATCACTCCGCCGGCATCTGCAACGGCCCGGCGGTGTCATCGTCAAACCTGCGTCGGTGCTGGACGCATTCGCCCGCGCACATGAACGCGCAATGGTGCGAGAACCCGAAGGCCGAGCCGAAGCCGTCGACGCGCGCGATGATCCTCGGACAGGCGGCGCATCACCTCTTCCTCGGCGAGGATGGCTTCTCCACGAAGTTCATCGCCCAGCCGCCGGAATATCCGGACAAAAAGACCGGCCTGAAAAAGCCGTGGCACAACGGCGCTGATTTCTGCAAGGACTGGAATGCTCGGCAGGGCGACAAGATCATCGTCACGCTGGATGAGTTGCAGTCGATCATCGCGATGTCGCAATCGCTCGCAAGCGTACCACTGGTGCAGCGTGGCCTGTTGAGCGGATACGTGGAGACGTCTGGCTTCTTCAAGGATGGCGAGACAGGTCTCTGGATCAAGGTCCGACCTGACGTGATCCCGACCGACAGCGGCGACTTCGCCGATCTCAAGACGGCGAGCGAGGTGATCACGCCGGCACTGATGAGCTCGATCAGAACCTACGCGTACCACATGCAAGGTGCGCTGATCTGGGAAGTCTGTGAGATGCTCGGCCAGCCGTTCGAATCGTTCACGCTGATGTTCATCGAGACGGCGAACCCGTACTGTGCGCGCACGGTGCCGATGACGGACAAGGCGCTTTCGTTCGGTCGTCAACAGAACCGGCTGATGCTGCGACAGATCAAGGGCTGCATGGACATCAACCGATTCCCGGGACCGGGAGAGGACGACCTGCAATCGATCTCATTGTCGAACGACGAGTTCGCGCGGATCGAGGAGCGGTTGAAACGGGAGGGACTGGCATGATCAAACCCGGCAAAGGCGACGTCGTATACGATGCGCCACCTGACTTCGACGTCAACGGCACCATAGAGCAAGCCCTTCGCGACGGCATGAGTGTCAAGCAAGAAGGCAACAAACTCATCATCGAGAAAGGTGACCGCCCGTTCAGTGCGGCTAACAACGACATCCGCACGCAGCGCGCCACCCGCTCCGATCACAGCGTCGCCAAGATGTTGCTGCGCGTGGCGAACGAACCCAGACGGCCTGACGTCAGCCCGGATGGATTCCGTTCGCACGTCGGCCCGCTGCGCAGCCCGGCATCGGAGATCGATGACCGCGCGCTGATCGACCACGTGCACGAGGCGACCTTCACTGATCCGGTTGGCTTGCAGTGGATCAAGGACAAGTACGACCTGAGAATGATCCTGCGGAAGGCGCACTGTTTCACCCTCGACCGCGACACCTCGCGGCTGGTCGCCGACTTCTCGATAGCGATTGCCAAGGACTTGGAAGCGGCGCGACCGCTCGCAATTCCGCCGTTCCCCGTGACGTGGATCGAACTGGACAACACCGCGCGGATCGACCGCATCAAGGAGATGGGCATCCCGCTGACCAAGACCGCTGCCGGCTTGACTGAGGCCGGTCCTTGCGTCGAGCGCGCCGGCTGGTTGATCTATCCAGACCCGAGGCTGGCCGATGCCTACCACGCCCGATACTTCACGCGGCTCGATGCGGGCGTCTGCACCGGCCCGCTGGCGTTCTGGTGGAACGTCATCAGCCCGAGCCGGAACGACCCGTCGATGGAAATCGATCAGGCTCATCATTGGATGCGCGCACTGACCTTCGGTGTGCCCAACACCAACGTCCATCCATACGATGCCTGCCTGTCCGGTGATAAGATACGGGAGAGCGATCTTGTCTTGATGCAGGAGCTATCAGGCGAGCTCCGACACATCTGGGGCTTCCTGATCGCGCTCGGTGCCGGTCACCTCGGGATGGAGTCGAAGTTCACGCCACAGGCCAAGCCGTCGATGACGCCGCCGACGATGAAGAACGGCAAGCCGCTGTTGCCGCTCGAACACAAGACGCTGCATCTGCATCTCGCGAAGCGGTCAACGGTGGACAAGGTGATCGCGCGTGCTATCACCCACCACAAGAATCGCGAGCACGAAGTCAGGGCGCACTTCCGTGCCCTGAAGAACGAAGATGGCACCGTGCGCAAGCGCGTCCCGGTGAAGTCTCACAAGCGCGGCGATGATCGACTCGGCAAGATCGAAAAGACCTACGTCGTTGAACGATAGCAAGGAGCAATAGATATGGACGTGAATGAAATCGAACGGCGCGTTGATCGCACCATCGCTGGTGCCGTCGTCGTCAGCCACGATATCGGCGGCGTGAAGTTCACCTCGATGATCGAGGTGATGGAGTTCGCCAAGCTGATGGCGGTCTCTGGCGCGGCGGTGCCGGCACATCTCCGGGCCAACCCGGGCGCGTGTCTCGGCATCGTGGTGCAGGCACTGGAGTGGCGAATGTCGCCGTTCGCCGTGGCCAACAAGAGCTACATCGCGAACGACCGCACCGCCTACGAGAGCCAGTTGATCCACGCCATCGTTGAGGCGCGGGCCCCGCTCAAGGGTCGGCTGCGGTTCGAGATACTCGGCGAGGGTGACGAGCGGCGCTGCAAGGTGTCGGGCACGTTCGTGCGCGAGGACAAGCCGCACGAATACACCAGCGAGGCACTGGGCAAGCTGCGTGACGCGCGTGGCCGCAATGATCGCGGCCAAGTCAAGGGCTCGCCGTTGTGGGACACGCAGCCCGAGGTGCAGTTGTTCTATTCGGCATCTCGCACGTGGGCGCGGCTGTACTGCCCCGACGTCATCCTCGGCATCTACGCCGTTGATGAACTGCCGGCTGAGCCGATTGACGTAACACCGAGCAAGACGGAAGCGCTGGCGAAGCGGCTGGAAGAGATGAAGGCGCAGCACGCCGAGCGCCGAGGGTTTGATGCCGAGCACGTCTCGCGTGAGGCGACCAAGAGCTCGGTCATAGAGGGCGAAGCCAATCCCGGCAACGCCGAGAAGGGAGAGAAGGATGAGCGCGGAAATGAGTCTGACGTTGAAGGACGGCAAGACCGTTCTGATGATCGAGGCGATGGAGATCGAGACCAAGGCGGAAGCCAAGCTGATGGCGGCGATGGTGGAGAAGTGGTCGGAGAGCCTGCCGGATTCGAAACCGAGAGTCAGGAAGGCCAAGGCGAAAGCGCGTCAGGCGGCGCGACAGGGCCGAAAGGAAAAGCCAAACGGTGATACTGAGGCAGCGCAAACCTCGCTTGTCTGACGAGGGCTACCTCGCGTGGCTACGCCGGCAACGATGCGCCTGCGGATGCCTACAGCCGCCACCATGTGACGCCGCGCATCTTCGTGCGTCGTCTTTCGTCTACGGCAAGTCAAACGCCATGGGACAACGTCCCGATGATCGTTGGGCGTTGCCGTTGAAACACCTGCACCATATGGCGCAGCACCACAGCGGGAACGAACTTGCATGGTGGGAGTCGCACGGCGTCGCCGATCCGTTCGCGCTCGCTCTGGATTACTACCGGCGATATCAAAGGAGCAAGCATGACGACAAAGACCGAGACGTTTGACGGCGAGTATGCCAACGCCAACGACGATGAACTGCATCAGATAGAAGAGCAGGTGAACGCGGCCAAAGACCTGCCGATGCCCGAGCGTGGCAACAACATGGTCCGGATACTGGCGCGCTTCCTGCACAAGCGCGGCAAGCTGCCGGCTGATCTCAAGAAACATCTCGACAACTAAAGGAGCAACCGATGCTACAGGACTTCGAACGTGGCGGCATTACCGTGACCGCCAACTTTTACAACGCTGACTATCAGGCCAAGCTTCAGCAACTGACGCCGCAGGAACTGACAGACCTGTTCGACCACACCGACACGCAGATCGACAAGGCCGCCAATGCCAAGAGGAAGATTTGCTGTTCGTCTTTCATGTGCGAGAAGGATTGGTGGGGCACGCCGCTGTGGCCGATCTTCATGAAGATCGCAAACCAGAGTCCGTATCAGGCAGGGTTGTTCTGGGGACTTGTGGTAAAGGATCGCGTGATCCATCGCGCGATGTCGACTGGCGAGCAATGGGGCTGCATTCACACCGAACTGCCGAACGCCCGTGGCCTCACCTACTGGATGATGATCAACGCACAAGGAATCCAACAATGATCGAACCAACACCGATGATGCCGCGCACTGGCAGCGGCGTTCGCCCCAATGAGATCGAGCGCGACATCAGGCAGGTGCTCTCGCGCCACACGCCACCGCCCGCGCGCGAGGACAACGTCAGGATCGATGACCTTGGCCGCATGTCCGCCGAGGCTGTGCTGACCCAGTACGAGGCCGCAGCCAAGGCGGTCGAGGAGATGGGCAACGACGTCAAGACGATGGTGAAGCGGCTCGGTGAGGCGCTGATCGAATGCAACGTCGACATGAAGCACGTCGCGGAAACGGCGGCGGCGATCCGCGAGAAGGGCAAGCACTCGCAAGCCCTGATCGAACAGGTGAGCGCGTTGTCGTCGGAGATCAGAAAGACCTGCGACGAGTTCAAGATCAAGGTTGGTCTGTGAGCCTGACCTTTAAGCGCAACAAGACGACGGGGACGCTGCAAGCCGCATACGCCGGCAGCGTCCGCGTCGGATACGTGGAGAGCTCAGCGACCGACCGATGGCTCTGGTCGCTCAATACGATCCAGCCGCAGGGCGGTCGCGCCAGCGGAATCGCGGAAACTGAAGAAACTGCAAAGGCTGTATTGACTAAAGCGTGGCTTGTGTGGGTTAGTGCTGCCGGCCTGAAGGAGCAACCATGACGCCGCAGGAAGCAACCGAGAAGCTAACCGCCTTGCGCGGCAAGCACGACCAGACCGCGCGCTGCGAGGCAATCAAGATCGTGGTCGCCGTCCACTACGGCGACAATCGCGACAAGGAAACGTCCGACACCGAGCGGTTCATCGAACTGATGATCGAACAGATGGGGGCCGGCACATGACGCGTGACGACTTCGAGAAGATCACCGCCATCGATGACGTGAAGAACGGCAGGGTGCGCATCGAATTACGCTACCTTGGCTTCACTGTAGTCTCGATGCTGACCGGACCGCGTGTCAAGCAAGTCATCAGTTATCTGGAGGCCGATCAGGCCATCGATCCAGTTGTGCTGTTCGAAGTAGCCATCATGCGAGCGCATGAGATGGTGAAGTCATGACCGGCGCGCTCCTGACGATATCACCTGACAGCTTGTGGATACGACATGATCACCATGCGCGACGTGTTGACTTCAAAGATGCGACTGAGGCTGGCGCTGGACCTCGCCAATGGCGGCTACCAGAACACGTATCAGAGCGAGACCTATCCGCGTTTGTCCGTACTGAAAAGCGGAAGTCGCGGCGAGCATGCAACGGAATATTTCGTGGATGGCGAGCCATGCGCGGATTTGGAAGCGGTGGTGATGCGGCTGAACGTCGAGCCGGATGGAAGCTGACGTCGCTCAAGGTACTGTTCGGCGGCGCTGCCATCCTCTCGCTGATGATGGTGTTCGCGATCCAGCGGTTACCGGGAGAGACAGTCGAGCCGGCGGCGATCCCATCGGAGCGCTTCGACGCGGCATGGGCCGATGCTTTCCAAACCGCTGTTGTCGCCAAGAAACAGGACAAGGTCCGACAGATCGAGATGGTTGCCGCCACCGATCCGAAGCCTGTCCTGACGGAGCGCGTCGTGCCTGAACCGAACACCGCAAGTGGTCCCATCACGGCGCAAATGCCAGCCACGGAAGAGACGGCTCGAAACCGGGATAGTACGCCGTCCATCAAACACCGGAGCACCGCAGAGTCCAACGTCTGCACGCGGCACAAGATGCACAAGGTTGTCACGCGCGGCGGCAAGTCGTGGAGGTGCAAGCGATGACCGTCTACCATGACCAAGCCATCTTCGACGCCATCGCGGCTGCGATTAAAGATCAGTCCTTGTCTGGCGGCATTACTGTTATCAACACCAAGGCGTTCATCGACACCTTCAACGGCCATCGCGACCGCAAGCTGTGTACGTCGCTCGATGTTGCCCAAGCACCTGATGGTGCGGACGGTGTTGCCGCCTATGAGCGCGGGTTCACGGATGGTGTGTTCGTCGGGCGAGAAATGCCGCAGAGAATACCCTGCGACAAATGCGGGAAGCCGCTCCACGACGCTGACCAAAATCTTCGCGGCCATAAAATTCTATGTGACCGATGCGTTGAGGAGCCGTCCCCGGCAGCCACTCGCGACGATGATGCCCGCGCCCGCTTTCTTGCAGACCGCGCAGACACGGAACGCAAACAGGCTAGCAATCCCAGTTCACAGGCGAGCACCAGTGAGTAAGCGCAAGTTCGACTTTACCGGACATCCATGCGAATCGCACGATGTCACTAAAGACCTTTGGTATTACGTCCAGAGGGATGGACTGACACTGTGTTACCGCATTGGCAATCAGACGGGAGATATCGTCACCATTCCTTGGCGACGGGTCAAACGCGCCTTAGACGATCACGCGAAGGCTAAGGACCGCCGCCATACCTGAAGTTTGGGACGCGGGGCATCACCCCCGCTCGCGTCTCTGTACTGGGGGGATTAAAGCGACCAAGGATTAGATCAACATGGCTACAATCAATATTAACGGGCAGTTGATTCTCGACCAGACCGCCGGAGTACAGGCGGGTGACATTGACGTCTCCGCCACGCTTGGCGGTCTCGATTCCGACTTCGCGACTTTCCTTAACAGTCTTGGGCTAACGGCCTTTCAGAAGAACTTCGCGGCATTGGTTGATGGCGCGAGCGATCCTGATCTGGTCACGGTGACGCCCGGTCTCAACGAGACCGTCAAGTCGCTGTTCTTCTCCGACGCCGCCGGCAACGATCTCGACGGTGACCTTGTTGTAGGCGTGACGCTTCTCGATGGCTCGCCGCTCTATATGTGGTCGGCTGACGGTGGCAAGGTGGTGCTGATCTCGACCAGTGCCGTGGCAGGCTTCAGTGCCGACACCATCGCGGCGGCGTTCTACATCGAGAGCACGGATGCGACCAACACGGTGGCCGGCGTGCAGAGCATCACGTTCCAGCCGCTGCACCACACCGACCCGAACGACCCGAACGACGCGGTGGACTTCTCCGACATCTTGAACATCTCGGCGTCTGTCGTGGTGTCCAAACCCATTGGGGACGACATCATCGTCTTGGACGATGGTCCGGACGTGACCATTACTGGCACCGCACCTACGCTCACGGTTGACGACTCGTCTTTAGACACCAACGCGCACGACGACTTCTCGCAAATCTTCACCGTTGATTCCGGCACCGATGGTGCAGGTGCCAGCGGCACGGAATACACGCTCGACACTGCCGGCGGCGGTTCTGGCATCTTCGACGTGGCGACCAACCTCGAAGCGATCCTGTCCGAGACGGGGGCTGGCGTCATCGAAGGCCGCACCTCTGGCGGCGATCTGGTGTTCACGGTATCGGTCGACGGCACCGGTCAGGTGACGCTCGATCAGTTGCGCGCGGTCAGGCACACGCCAGACAGCGGACCGGATCAGTCGACCGGCCTGACAGCCAACGACCTGATCACCTTGACGGCGACCGCTACCGACGCGGATGGCGACAAGGACCACGAGACGGTTGGGATCGCGTCCTCCTTGATCTTCAAGGACGACTTCCCGACCATCACACCGAACGGCACGCCGCCGATTGCTGCGGTGGACGAAACCACGCTGGGCAATGCCGGTGCGGCGCACGCTGACTACGGTCCGTTGTTCTCCAAGAACTACGGCGCGGATGGCGGCACGGCCATCAGCTTCGATCTCAACTTCGGCCTTGGCGCGACCGGCCTTGCCGATGAAGAGACCGGCCAGTTGGTCGTACTGTCCAAGGCGGGCGGCGTGATCTCCGGCAAGAACACTGACGGCGACACCGTGTTCACCATCAGCGTCAGCGCCGCTGGCGACGTGGTGTTCACGCAATTCCGTTCGGTGACCCACGATCCCGACACCGGCCCGGACCAGACGCTGTTCTTTGCATCGGCTGGCCTGATCACGCTGACGGCGGAGATCACCGACAGGGACGGCGACAAGGCGTCGACCACGCTGGAGATCGGCAAGAACTTCTCCATCGATGACGACACGATCACGCTCACGGTGCCGTCGTCCAACTCGACCACGGCAACCGCGATCCATCTCGGCAACCAAGCTGGTCAAACCGCGACCGGCCAGTTCGGCTACGATATCGGACACGACGATCACACGGCAGCATACTACTTGGCTGGCGGGTCCGACTTCGTTGATAGCAACCCGAACCTTGCAGGCACACAGATCAGCCTGTCTGGTACGGTGAACGGTCCTCCGGTCAGCAACATCACCAATACACTGGTGACGCTGAGCCATGAGGATGCGGCATCAGCGGACTTCAACTGGTCCTTCCATTACGACAAAGACCCGATCACGGCTGGCATCCAAGACGGCACCGCGACCGGCACGCTGCACTTCGACAAGGCGGCAGATACCTTCACCATCACCGACCTTACTCCGGTGCAGGGTTTCTCGTTCGACGTGCTTCACACTGCGGAGCTCACGGCGAAAGAGCCCACCGGCAATACCGGCCATCCGAATATCGTGGTCGAGCAATTGTCGGGTGACGTCCCGGGGACTCCGGTTGTCGAACCGGGCGATCCGTTCTTCGTCCAGTTCACGGCGAACAGCACCACCAACAGCGTTGGCTTCATCACCAATAGCACTGGTGCCGACAATCAGACCGGCAACACTGCATGGGTGGCGGGCGAGTTCGTCGCCAACAGCAACGCGGACTGGGTATCGGCGACGCAGACCACCAACGGCGTGGCCGGCGATACGATCCAGAAGGGCGAGTTGCTCACCTTGCGCTTCTTCCAAGATAACCCGCACATCGTCAACGAACCCATCACGCCGACCGAAGTGGTCAGCGCAGTGGCGCTCAAGTTCGACGGCATCGGCAACTCCGAGGACCTTCTGATCAATCTCGATCTGATCGACTACGGGGCCAACGGTGTGTTGGGCGGTGGTGACGACGTTCACACCACGCGCATGCTCAACATCGAGAACGCGGACATCTACAAAGCGTCGACTCCCGGTGGCGTGCCTGCACCATGGACAACGGAGTTTCCGCTCGACAACAACGATGGCCTCGTCATCATCGAGTCCAACGACTACAACCTCGCAGGCGAGCACTACCAGATACAGGGCATGCAGATCATGCAGTCCGCCAACGGCCTGACCGGCGATGCCTTCGACTTCAACAAGGCGTTGGGTGCAGCCGGTGGCGCGACGGGTGTCAAGCACGCCTTCGATCCGACCGACAACGACGTGCTGAAGATCGTGGACATCGGCTTCGTCCAGACCACCTCTGGAACGCAGACGGCGAACCTCGACTTCGCATTCAACATTGCTGACGGCGATCTCGATCTGTTGGGCGTGCAGCACATCACTGCGCAGCTTTCGACAGGCTTCATCGTCTGAGGCTGAAGTAAGAGGCCGCAGGGAGCGTGATCTCCCTGCGGCTTTTTTACAGGAGTAACTGAAATGAAACGGGACAGAATGAGAGACCGAGACAGCATCGCGTGGAACGTCACGCAGATCAGGACGATGATGAACGAGTTCGAGGGCAAGTACCTGCCGACCTACATGGTCGGTGCCATCGAAGGCTACTGCAACAACATCGAGCGCATCGCGAAGCCCAAGCCGCCGGCAGACATCCATCTGATACGCGCGGACGGCAAGAAGTGAGACTCAGCGAGGAGATGGCCAAGCACTGGTTCTTCCTGCCGCTGGCGCTGCGCAAGCGCTGGTGGGAAGAGACCGACTACGGCAAGAAAGAACCGAGCGAGGAATTGAAGCGCGAGGTTGACGAGGTTATCGCAGTCAGGGAGCGCAAGGATGGATGAGCATCTCGACGGACTGTCAGACCTTGTGCACAACATCCTGAAGCGCCTGAAGATGGGCGAGACCGGCGCGATCACCTGCACCAAGGACTATCCGCCGGAAGAGGTTCAGTTGTACGTCACAGCCTACGCGTTTCACAAGAACAAGTGGTTTGAGGTGCGCTACGACAAGGCGAGCAACGTCGTCTACGCCAAGCGCGCCGAGATACCCGACTGGGTAGTCCCAGACGAGATCGACCACGAAGAGGAGCTATGATGCTGGACTCATCGAAGATGACCCACGAGGAATATCAGGAATACATGGATCAGCTTTCGCTGCGCGTCAGCAAGGCGATGGAGGGCGCGCGGCTAGAAGATGCGATCAGCGCATGCGCGGCGTGCGCCGGCTTCGGTCTGGTGCAGCTTCCGGCGGATCAGCGCGACAAGATGCGCGAGCACATGGCACGGATCATCGACAAGATCATCGAGAAGGCACCACCGAGGAAACAATGACCGATCTGGAAACATCGTGACCAAACCGCAGGCGATCCCGCCGAAATTCTGGTGGACGATCAGCGAGGCTGAATTCGTGGAGATCGCAACCACCGGATACTTGAACGCCGAACAGTGCGCGCGGCTCTGGCGCATGGAAGATCGCAACGACAAACCACCGAAGCGACTCCAAGTGCTATTGGAGGAAGAGGAAGGTGTGGCCATGACCGATCTGGAGAAACTACTGCGCGACAAACAAGACGAACTGCGTGGCCGGCCACTGGACTGGATCGACGTTGTAAATGAGCGACTGGACCGCATCGACTGGACCGACATGATGGTCGTGCTGGCGTCGGCTGCGATGCTGATCTGGCTGTGGATGATTTGGATAGGTGTCGAATGATTGGACCGGGCAGACACGACGACCTGTGCACGATGGTGCGCGAGCAACTCGGAATCGGAGATGTCGGCGGCGTGTTGCTGATCGTAGTCGATCCAAGGCCGAGCCACGGCGGATTCTCCTGTCAGGCCGATCTTACGACGACGATGGCACTGCCGGAAATTCTGGAAGCGGTCGCGCAGCAAATCAGAGAGGATCGCGAGAAGGGCATCCCATGAGCACGCTTCGAATGTGGACCGTCTACAAGCACCCAAGTGATTATCCGAACGACTATGTGGCGCGGCTATTCGAGGTCGACGCTGACGGACCGCGCGCCACCGCCAGCATCGTCATCTCGCCGTCGCTGGAATTCCTGCGCGAGCAAATGATGGACATGAGGCTGGTCTGCCTGACGCGCGATGAGGGCGACGACCCGGTGATCGTGGAGACGTGGCTATGAAAAAGTTCACGCCGCTGACGCTGCAAGCGAACAGGATCAGGACGGGTCAGTACGGTAGCGATGAGTCGTTTGGTTTGGCTGGAGCGTTCCGACTACTCGCGCCGGGCGGCGCGTTGATGCTCGTCCTGTCAAGCGGACCGGGCGGCCTCGGGAACGATACGGGATGGGAGCATGTGTCCGCATCCTGCGAGCAACGATGCCCGACTTGGGAGGAGATGTGTTTCGTCAAGGACACTTTCTGGACCGAGGAAGAGCTCGTCGTGCAGTACCATCCGCCGAAGAGCGAGTACGTCAATTTCCATCCGCATGTGCTGCATCTTTGGCGACCGACCACGATGGTGATCCCGCTGCCGCCGATGATGCTGGTGGGACCGAAGGGAGGCAGCCAATGACCGCCAAGCAACGCTACTGGCACGCGGTGCGCGAGGCCCGGCTGATGGCCGAAGCCAACCTCGTGCTGTTCATGGCCGGCAAGATCGACATCCTGCCGTGCTCGGGCGACATCGAGCGCGAACTGATCATCGCCGAGATCGAGAAGGCGATGCAGGGCAAATGATCGACTCGATCCACCTGCGCACCACCTGTCCGTTCTGTGGCGAGCACCACGACCGGATCACGCACGCTACCAAGGATGACGCCGCCCCGAAGAATGGCGATGCCTCGATGTGCTTCGCCTGCGGTGCGTTCAATATCGTGGACAGCACCACCGACGAAGGGATGCGCAAGCCAACCCGTAGCGAACAGCGGGAGCTAGACGCCGACCGGCGAATCAGGGATGTGCGCCGAGCGTGGCAACAGGTAAAAGCCAAGCAACCGCATTAACTTGGGTGACCGTTGTGCGCCTGATCTGCGAGACCTGCCGGCGACACTGGACCCTGCCCCCGGGCGGCAAGCGGCGGTCGTCCTGCCCGCGATGCCGGCGCGAGCACTTCTCCACCGCCGCCCGGCACCGGGAACGCCTGCACCAGATCGCGAGGGAAGCCCGCCGAGAGGCTGTTGTGGGCGGCCCTCCTCCGACAGCGGACGAGCTCCTTGCCCTCATGGGTGAGGCGGATTCCAAGGCGGCGCGGGTTCTTGAACTAGCCCTGACCATCGCCGCCGGGTTCAAGCCCGGTGGAACCTGATATCTCTCCACGTGGCCGATCAATTGCCCCGGGCGGCAGACATGAAGGCCACGGCGAGGCCGCCCATGGCGGTGCCGATGAAGAACGCAATGACGACCGGCAGCCAGCATTCCAGCATGGTTATCCCCAGAGCGCCTGCGCCAACACGGCGACCAGCACGACCACCACCACGGCAATCACGACCAGCACCATGTCCTCCGTGGTCACTTGTGCAGCGGCGCTCCGAACACCTGCCAACCGAGCAAGACAAACAGCACGAACAGCAACACGATGTTGCCGCCGGCCCACAGCCCACCGACCACACCGAAGTGCAACAGCGCGCCGAACACGAACCAGATCAGCATCAGAATCCAATAACAGAGACCGAGTGTCATGACATTGCTCCTTCCATTTCAGCGGAGTCCTCGCTGAGCAAGTGTTGAACTTCCAACAGCATCTTGTTGGCGTCGGCGCGTATCTCGACCTCCTGCCGGTTAATCGGTCCCCAGTGCTGGCGCAGGTAGCGCAAGCCGACGCCGGTCACGAAGCAATGGAAGGCCGGCGCATACTTCGACAGGAATTGAAACTTGGCACCGTCGCCCGATCCGAAGTTGCCGAGATCGTCCTTGTCTAGCTTGATGCCGTTCTGAAACGTCGGCAGGAAGCCGTTCGGGTTGGCCCAGTACTCTTGCAGCAATGGCGGAATCGCCGACGAGCACGAGCGGATATTCCAACTGGTCTGGTACATCGAGGCCTCCGCCGTGTCAGCGGATACGTTGTCCGCTGACATATCGCGGCCCTCGCAGTAGCGCCCGCTCGACTCGCGCGCGCCGAGCCCGAGCAACAGCACGAACAGGTGCCGCAGCGTATCGATGCCGTCGACCGAATTGTCCATGCCGTGCGCCGCGAACTCGTCACGATACCACGTCAGCGCGTCCTTCTCGGCAAGGTTACGGTCCGCCTGTGCGGCAGTCACCGCAATCGGATGGCCCTGCATCAGCCGCGTCGCCGCCAACCCAAAGCACTGCGCGATGCCGCAGGTGTAGCCGACCGGCAACTTGCCGCGATCCTTCCACGAATACTTGGCGATGGCCGACTTCTCGGCGATGTCGGCGATCCGCCGCGCCTGATCCGCCGGCATACGGTCGTTGCCCGAGGCCTTGGCATCCGCGAGATAGTCGAGCGCCTTCCACGTCTTGGGTCCGACGATGCCGTCAGCCGTGACACCTTCACCGTAGGCCGCCTGATAGCCGCGCACAGCGCCGTCAGTGATCGGCCCGAAGTCGCCATCGGCAGGGAATACGCCGAGCAAGGTCTGCACCTCCACGACGTGGTCGCCATTGTCGCCGAGCCCGATGGTCGGACGTCCCGGCTCTTCCTCCGGAATCTCTGGAGGTGTCGTCGGCGGCGCTTCCACATCCGGCGGCTCGGTCTCGATGCTCTTGCCAGCCAATGCTGACGCGAGCTCGCTGCACACGTCGGCGAACTGGTCCTCGTAGACCTCCGAGTCGCGCGAGCTATCCACGAACACCACCTCGACCAGCACGGCCTTCTCATCCGTCGAGTTGAGGAAGAACAGGTTGTCGCGATACTTCGGTCCGCGATTCGGCAAGCCCGTGGCCCGCGCGACGCCGTCCGCAACCTTCTTCGCCAAGTCCTTCTGCGTCAGGTACAGGCACTCGGTGCCCATCGCAGCGCTGGTGGTTTGGTACGCGTTGAAGTGGATCGAGACGTCGAGCGTCCGCGAACGACCGTTGTGCCAGTTGACGATGCGGTTGAGATTCTCATCCTGTGAATGCGAGAGATCGTCGTGATAGGTCGCCACGTCGACGCCGGCCCCGCGCATCAGCCGCGCCACCTCCTCGACCACGCGCCGCGCTTCGTTCACTTCGTCCAGATAACCGGACGCGCCACGGATGTATTTGCCGTGGCCTGAGCTCATGCAGATCGAAACCATGATGTTCTCCCTTAGAACGAGATCGGCGGCGAGACCGGTTGCGCCCGCCTGATCGCTTCCAACTCTTCGGCAGTGTACGACTGCGGTCCGGAGATCGGCGGCGTCACTGGCGTCGGGTCGATATAGTTCGGCGCGTTTGGATCGGTGGTCTGGAAGTTGTCGCCCGAGATCGGCGGCGATGGCGCACCCGGTTCACCGGCTGCCGGCGGTGGTGCCGGCGGCGCTGGCGTATCGCCCGGCCCCGGGTCTTGCTCCCAAGCGAAACCGCCGGCCTTTGGTGACGGGTCGGTCACCTTGGCGCGGGTGGTGAAGCCGACGCCGCGCGTGTAGTTGTGCTCGACCTCGCTCATCACATACTGGCCATCGATGCCGGGCCGTGCGCCGTCGATGTAGACGAAGCCGCCGGCCTGCGCGCGCGGCTCGCCGTTGAGCAACACCCAGCCGATGCCACGCTTGGACGAGGTGTCGTCGCCCGTGCCCTTGTTGGTTTGCTCGGCTTGGCCTTTGTCGACAACCGAGTTGACCGCGTGCGCGATGGCGTTGGTGCCGCCGTGCGGCGTACCGCCTTTGATCCCGCCCTTGATGGTCTCCCATGCGCCCTTGTTGATGTTGAAGAACCGTGACGCTGCCTCGCCATACTGCGGACGTCCGACGTATGGCTTGATGCGCCAGCCGATCAGGTTGATGCCCCAGATCGCTTCGATCACCGGCATCGGCGTGCCATCGGCAGCGACACCCTCGCGCCTGCCAACCATCACCGCCTTGTTCTTCATGATCTTGAAGATACCGCCGTTCTCCGCCGCCATGCGCCTGCCGAAGTTCTGCGCGCTGTCGTTGATGCTCCAGTAGTCGCGCGAAATCTTCTCCATCGATGGCGACATCACGACCTGCATCCCGGCCATGCCGAACACCTTGGTCATCATGTCCTTGAGCGGAATCTGTCCGCTGCCGGGAGCGCCGCCGCCACCGACACCGCTGGCACCCTCGCCGCCACCAACACCGCTTTCCTCGTCACTCTCCTTGCCGGCCCCGAGATAATCCTTCTGCGTCTCTTTCGCGTTGCCCTTGTCGTTGTGGCCCTTGGCCTCGATCCACATCCGCCGACCGCCACCGCGCCGGCCAAAGCCGGACTCGACGTTGGTCACGTAGCCGTCGAACACAAGACGCAAACCCGGTCCGCCGAACTTCGCCTCCTGTTCGATCTGTTGTGGCGTCATTTCGAGCACGTTGCCAGCCGGCGTCGTGAAGCCCATCTGGCCACGACCTGAATCGAACAGGCGCGGACCTTCGCCGGCCCATCCCATCGCCACCTGCAACTCGGCATCGTCGGGCGGAATCTGGAGCTCGCCATAGCGATCATCGAGCTCGATGTGACATTCGTCCATCGCGTTCTCGATGGTGTTCACTACCTGCACCGAGATCAGATACGGGAATAGCTTGGTCGAAATGTCCTGACCGTGCACCAGTATCTGCACCCATGCGTGACGGCGCGGTCCCTGATGCTCAACCATTCTCTGCCGCTCCTTGCGTCATGTTGCCCTCCGGCGTCTTGCCCCACAGCACGACGGTGTTCTTGCGCTGCGGCGATCCGCTCAGGACGTCGTAATCAATCGGGATGCGTAGCTGCGTGCCCACGGGGAGAAACGGCGAGTAGCGGTGACACTTCGCGAGGTGCGGATTGTCATCCAGCAAGCGCTCGATCATCAGCGGCGCGCGGTTGCGATACCTGCGCCACAGGATGATGTCGGCGGTGATGTAGTCCGAGCCGACCGTCACGAGATCATAGGAGACAACAGTCATGCGGTGATCGCTCCAGAATTGTACATCTGCACGGTGTTGGATGCCGCATCATTGGGAATCGGCACGCGCTGAAATGCGGCCTCGAACTCGATCTGTTGGCCGATGCCGTCCTGCGCCAGAAACGTGTGACCGCGATGCAGCGTCTCGATGATGTACCAGCCATAGTGCCAGCCGTCGCCGCGCATCAGGATATGCGCCTGACCGAGCCGGCGCATGTTGTCGAGCACGTCGAGATGATAGAGCCCGCCGGCAGATTGCTCCTTGCCAACGTGCTCCTGCACCAACTGGGTCTCGGGATCGCGCGTCGCCTTCGGCCCATCCGTCTGTTGCCCGAGACCGCGCGCTCGCGACTTGCGGGCGAAGAAGTGCGGAAAGACTTTACCCTTCAGCGTGATCGACTCGTCGGCCTCACCGACCCACTCCCGGTACATCGCCGCACCTGCGATTTCCTTCTTGGCCCAGTCCGCGCCCGTGTGGTGCGCGTAGTTGTCGACGTTCATCGGAAAGACCTGAAACTGTATCGGTCCCCATTGAAACATCACCCAGTTGGCCATCGATCAACTCCTCAAGAAGTTATCCCATTCGTGCGCCGGTCCGATGATCGGCTTCCACGGTTTCTTGGTCACCTGCATGTCGTGTTCGCCGCCGCCGCTCTGCGCGCTGATGCGCATGCACTCGGCATGGCAACCACGAAAGAATTCGGTGACCATGATGTCGCTATTGGCGAACTCTATCGTGTAGGTGACGACCCAGTCAGGCTGCGCCGATGTCACTGTATGAATTCCAACGCGCCTCGCGCACCTCGCGGTCAGCCTGCGTGCGCATCGATGAGCGGGCGAATTGCATGTCGTTGTCGTTCACCCTCATCTTGACGTTGATCTGTTCCTCGCGTGATCCCTCGCGCTCACGCTGTTGCATCGCGCCCTCGCCCTTCGGCTGGTCGGCTGCAACGGCGGATGGTGGTGCGTCCGCTGGCGGCGGCATTGCCGAGCCGATGGCCTCGCGCGAGTAGCGACCGATGCGGCCACGACGTCCGCCGAAGTCGAAGTGCATCAGGTCAGGCTCGTCCGGATTCCGCGCCGAGGTGCCGAACTGGCCGCCCCACTGGAATTTTCCGGTCATCTGCGGATGGTACTTTTCCTGATAGCCATACGCGTTGCGCGCCAGTGTGGTGTACAGCCCGCTCTTGTCGTCGCCACGGTTCGGCACCGGCTTGCCGCTGGGATCGATAATCTGCCAGTCCTGCGCGAGGCCGTGCGTGTGCTGGCCCTGCCCTGCCGTGCGCCGGCCCGATGTCGGTGCAACCGTGTAGCCGGGCGGCAGACCGCGCGCCGCCGCACCGACGATCTCGGTGAGGCGCGGATCGGTGCCACGAAGATCACGACCAGCCTGCACGCGGTCGCCACCGCCTTCGCCGGGACGGGCCACGCGCTCGCCGCGCGCGACGGTGTCCACTGACGTCTCCGCTGGTGCGCGCGCCACCCTGCCGCGCTCCGAACCGACGCCGGCATTGCCGCCGATGCCGGCGAAGTTGCCGATGCCGGTGTTGCGCGCGCCGTACCACGAGCCCCAGCCCTTCTTGCTGGCGTGCTTCAGTGCGAAGTCGATGCCGGCCTTCTCGTTGGCTGGATCGCGCGGATCGAGGCCGGTCTCTTTCTGGAATTGGTTGCCGAGCCCGCCGCCCATGTAGAGTTGGAACGCGCCCCAACTATCCTCGCGTCCCTGATAGCTGCCTTTGCCGCCGCGCTTCACCGACGACTGGAATGTCGAGAGGCCTTCCGACTTCGCAACCGCGACGGCGGTGTCGGGGTCGATGCCGTACTTCACGGCGGTCGCACGGATATGCTCCTCCATACCGCGTGGATCGCCGCCCTTGCCGACGCGGCCACGGTCGGCACCAACGCCCGGTGTGCCGCCACCACCGCTCGGTGCCGCTGGAAGCATCGCGCCACCACCGCCGCCGTATCCGGTGCCCGTCATACCCGGTCCCGCTGGCGAATACTGGCTGCCGCCGCCACCGCCGCCGAGCGATGCGCGATGCAGCAAGCCGCCACCGCCACGGAAGTCTGCCGGTATGTAGGCCGAGTCACCCGCGCCGCCGTAGCCACGGTAACCGCCCTGATACGACGATGGCTGATAACCCGGAGTCCCGGGAGCGCCCCCGAGAGGAGCGCCGGGTCCCGTGCGAGGTGCCGTCGAACCCGGTCCATAGGCAGGTCGTGCAGGTGCAGGCGGCGGCACGTTCTCGTTCTTGAGCGTCTCTTCGAGTCGCTTCTTACCGACTTCGAGCTCGTGCTTCCCCATCATGCCTTCGCCAACCGACTTCGGCGTCGGCATCGTCAGGCCGTGCGGTCCGATGATGTTGATCTCCGGTCGGGGCCCTTCGCCCTTTGCGTAGGCGATCCACTCGGCAACGTATTTGATGGAGTCGCCGAGGGCTCGCAGTTTCTCGGTAAAGATGATGATGACCTGCGGCACGCCGAGTTGCGCCAGCAAGTTGCCGAATTCATCTGCCAGACCTTTAACGGAGACCTTCATCGCATCGAGACCGCTAGACGATCCACTGAGCACGTTCATGCCATCCTTGATCGCCTGCGTCCCGTTGGCCTGATCCTTCAACAGTTTGATCGTCTGGCCGATCTTGCCATTGTCGTCCTCGATCAGTTTATTGATAAACAACCGTTGCTTGACGTCCATCTTGTCGGTGATCGACTTCTGATCGCGCCGGTTCTTCAACAGGCCAACCACGTAGCCGCTGACGTCGCCCTCCTTTGCCTTGACGTCGTCCAGTTCTTTCTTCCAGACACCGGGCGTTCTCCCGAACGCCGCGCCCATGCTTTCGGATTCAAGGCTCTGTAAGGTTTGCTGCACCAGCCGTGCGGCCTTGGAGGTATCGTCCGTGACTTCAGAGGCGACACCGATCAGCGTCTGCACGCGCGCGAGACCGTTGAGGCCGTGATAACCGATTTGCTTCGCGACTTCGGCGACCTCGGTGCCGTTCGTCACCAAGTCCTTGACGTCGACATTGGCGTCACGTGCGCTTGCCGCAATGATCTCCAGTGCCTGACCGAACTGGTTGGCTGGAATGTTCAGGTTGCGCATCATGCCGGTCGTGAGTTTGGCCAATTGCTCGACACCGACGCCCATGCCCTGCGCCACGATGTTCAGTCTCGGCAATCTCCTGACCGCTTCTTCCATCGTAATGTTCAAGCCGGTCCGCAGCCTGTTGGCGGCGGCAAGACTCTCGTCAAAGTCCGTCGCGGTGTCCTGACTGGTTTGCTTGATCTGTACTTCGAACTTCTTGATCTCGGCGCTCGTTGCCTTGGTCTGGTTCTGCAACAACAGCATCTTCTTTTCGGTCTCGGCAAAGCCGAGGTACGAACGTCGCGCCGCTTCGATAGCCCCGGTAACCGTAAGATAACCCTTGGCCATGCTGATCAGTTCAGCACCGACGCCCTTGATCGCGGTCGCTTGTCTCTGGTTGTCGCTGACGACTTGCTGCGATCCAGCCCTGTGTGTCCTCCAGTAATCCTCGTTCTGTTTCTGCGCCGCAATCGACCACCGCAGCATGTCGTCGTAGGATTTGTTGGTATCCTTGGCACGCTTCTGCAACGCGCGCGCCATGCTCTCATTGACGCCGGCTTGCTTCTCCAACTCCTTGGTCAAGGCCTGCGCGTTCTTCGTCGCCGACGAGAACGCCGCCGCCGTCTTATCTTCACCGGTTAGCGTTACCTTGACGGGATCAACCATCAGACCCTCACGGTTCTTCGCTCATGTCGAAGCCGGCTTCCGGCAACGGCGCGCCCGGTCCCTGCATCGTGACAGGATCGATCTCGCCGCCGCTGCCATTGGTTACGCGTGGCGCTGCCTCGTCGGCGTCATCCACCTTCAGCGGGATTTGGCCCTCGATGATGTTGCCGCGTATCTCAGGCGTCATCATCTGCATGAAGTTGTCGAGCACCCGGTCCGCGTCCGGGTAGCGGAGCTCGCGGATCACGGCCTCATCGACACCGGCCAACTCCACCAGCAATTCGATCATGGATTTCCACGCGCCTTCATTCCATCGCAGCACGTGACCGAGTCGCAGCGGTGCAAGCGTGATGCTCTCGATCTTCTTCTTGTTGAACTCGAACGGAATGAAAAGCTGGATGGTCCGTCCGCCGGTCTTGTCGAGCGTGATCATTTGTGAATCCAGATGGTGATGACGTTCTCACCCTTATCGACGCGTTGATCGACAAACTCAATGTCCTCGTGGCCGCCGGCACCATCGGTGTCAGCGACCACTACGCGTTTCTTCTGGTCGTGCCTCGTCAGTTCGGCGACCAGTTGCTCGACCGTCATGCGCCGTCAATCGGCGAGATCGGCGAGCCGGTGCCGATGTCGACCGAGTTGCCCGGGATGCGCAGAATCCTGATCATATCCTCGTTCAGGTCCTTGCCGCCGACGCGCCGCACCGAGGTGAAGAAGTCCCAGAAGTAGATTTCAAACGGGCGCTGGCCGTTCGGCGTCAACTGCATCGTGAGTTGGTAATGCACGATGGACTTGATCGAATACTCATGGGCCATCAGGTTGCCCTTCGAGAACGCGGTCGGGTTGACGCGACCGAGCCGACCCTCGATCACCGCCGTTGCCGAAAGCGCGCGACTGGTCCTGCGATCCCTGATCAGGCCATAGGCCGTGAACCGCTGATAGTACGGATCGTTCTGGCCGATGTAGCTCATCAGCGACGGGTCCCAACCGGCAAGGTTGAACGTCGCTTCAAGCTTGTTCTGATGCGTCGGGATTTCGATGGCAATCGGTGCACCGCCGGGCGCGTGGTCGACATAGTTCTCTTCCATCGCCGGCAGTTTCAACTCCTGCAACACCAGATGCGTCGAGATGCCGGGCGCACTCATGCCGCCCGGGACTGTGCTGCGCGTGTCGCCGCAAATCAGGTTCGCGCTCTCCATCACGTAGATCGTTGCGTTAGCCATAGGGTCTTTCCTTTCAGAGAAGAGGATGGTGAGCGGACGCTTGCAGTCGTCCCGACAGTTTGAGGCCCGTCAGTTCGGACCACCCACCAAGATGATTTACGACGAGAGGTTCAGTTGCGTGGCGAGATCGCCAACCATGGCATCGATGGCCTCACGGTAGCGCGAGGACTCGATGGTGATGTGCTTCAGCACGGGCGGCTCTTCCGCTTGGAAGCCCACCGTCAGATGCCCGAGCCTGATCTGTTCGGGTGAGTTGCCCTCGGTCCTGAAGTTGACCTGATAGCCGAGGATGTGCTGATCGGCATGCAGATCGCGAAGGAAGAACTGCATGGTGTTGAGGATCGCCTGCACCGTGTGGCCGATGATGTTGTAGCGACCGAGGAAGAACCGCAGCGCGCGCAGCATGCCGAGGTGGATGAAGTCCCGCCCGCGCATGACATTGTACATTTGCCAGATCGGGTCCTCGCCTGCATTGTCGGTCGAGATCAGCACGAAGCCGCCCGAGGCAATCGCGAAGTCGTCGCCGACCTCACCACGGATCAGCACGCCGACATTGGCACCGAGCAACTCCTGCGCCTCGTTGGCCGAGTCGGTGAGGTTGAAGCCGATCTCGCGGTTCGGCGAGATGATACCCTGCACCGCTTGGTTCGCCGCACTGTGGAACGGCGCGCCGGTCTCGTGGTCTCTTCGCACCATGATGCCGGCCATGCGCGGTGCCAAGGGCCGGATCACGATGTAGGACGTCACCGGGTCCATCACGCGGCAGCCGCCAGACAATGGAATCAGCCGATGGCTCTGCATCGTCTCACGCCAGTCGAGATCGTTCTGCATCGAAGAGCCTGCGCTCTCCACGATCATCATGCCGAGCAACTGGTTGCAGATCGCCGTGGCTCCGGCAACAACCGGATTGGCTCCAGCAACAATCGTTGCGGTGTAGGTGGCCAGCGTACCGGTCGCGGCCCACGTCAGTTCGAACGTCGCACCCGTGCCCGAGCCCGAGGACGCGGCCACATCCTGCGGCGTGTCCGGTGTCTCCTCGGTGCCGACGAGGAAGCCGGCGTTCGAGATCGTCGTCGTCAACACCGCGCCGCCGACATCCACCGTGGCCACCAACAGCACCACCTGATTTGGCAGGATCAGTTGCTCGCCGACGCCGTAACCGATGCCACCGGTTGCGACAGTGGCGGTCGTTACGTGGAAGCCGGGTGGCGGCACCGCGATGGTCGGAGCCGTGTCGTACCAAGCGCCGGGCAGTTCGAGCTCGATGGGACCAAGCTGGCCGTTGGAAAGACCGAACGCGTGGCCCGTCGCCTGCACGGCTTCCGGTCCGCCGCCAGTGAACTCCACCGGATACATATGGTCGGTGACGTAGCCTACGCCGGGCGCGGTGCGCTCGATGGCACCGACACCGTTCGCCATCTGCGAAGTGTAGCCGGGCGCGGTCAGGATGCGCGGCGTGAAGCCGAGTCTCTGCGCCGACTTCAGGAACGCCCACATCCCGGTGCCGTTCAAGCTGTCACCAGCGATCTTGGAGATCGTCTGTTGCAACTTGATAGCCGGATCGGGATCGGTGCCTTCCGCCGTTCGCACGATGACGATGCGCGCGGCGAACTGCGTCTCGCCCAACTGATCGTTGATGCCGCGCACGGCGTCGGAGAGATAGCCGAGATCGCCAAGCTTGCGCGTCTTGCTCTGATCGTTCGAGTTGATGAACACCGGAGTGTCGAGCGGGAAGATCGATGCATCGGCGAGCGGCGCAGGTCCGACGATGCCGATGGTGGAAAGATCGGCGGCCAATACCGGACGCGCGCCTTCGTCAACTTTTCGGATGCTAATGCCGAATACTGGGTCAGCCATTCTGGTTTCTCCTGTTGGAAGTTGGTTTGAATCAGACCACGTGTGCAGGCGTTGCGATTTCGAGGGCTTTGATGGTCAGCGCGTGCATCCTCACCATCAGAACCATGGTTGGCTCGGCGCTCGCTGACTGCGCCGAGAAGATGCGGAGCTCGCGAACGTAGTCACCGATCACCTGATCCTGCACGATGGGTGTGATGACCACCGAGCCGACAGGATTGACCTCCATTGCCGTCGTCAGCATCTGCAACGGCGATGGCGGCACCACGGAGTGTGCCGGCGGAACGGGTGTCGTCTGTCGTCCTTCGAAGAATGCAACGTCGGCCATGTTCACTCCTGTTATTGCAATGCCTTGACGACGTAGGTCGAGATGCCCCATAGCCGCCGGATCGAGACGATGAACCAGTGCCCGGCGGTCTGCGTAAACAAGTCGCCCGTGTTGGGACCGACGTTATAGCCAGAGAACGTGATTACGCCCGGGGCTTGGTTGTAGATCATGATGTCGAGCGCACAGTCGGCGGTCGGCGCGGCAACAGTGTGCGCGCCCATGTTGCGATAAAGCTGGTAATTTCCCAAGAAGGCGTTCGGCGTAAAGACCTGTCCCACGCCATACGCGCCCGCGTCATAGGTCGTGAAGCGGTTGCCGCCAGTCATGGTCGCGCCGCCGGCTATCGCGACCTTGGTATTGTCGACGTATTGCTTGGTCGCGACGTGAAGCGGGGCTGTCGGATCGGCGCGCACCTGCACCATGCCGTTGGATCGGTCGATACGGATTGGATAATCAACCAAGACGCCCGTGTCGCTGTAGCGCGCCAGCATGAAGTTCGCGCCTTGATTGTTGGCACCCAGCGGTGACTGATCGGCAAGCGTCAGCACCCAACGCGTGAAGCCATCCACCGACTGCGCTTCGATACTGCGGTTCTCGTTAGTCCCGGTGGAGCGCAACCGCAGATATGGATTCGACGCGGTGATGGTCACACTGGCGTTCATCTGGCCGCCGGCACCGAGCACGGCGTCGACATAGGCCTTGGTCGTCGCCATCAATGGCTGCGTCGGCGGACCAAACAAATACAGTGGGCCGGTCATCGTCGCACCTGCGGACGACATCGAGCCCATCAAATATTCGTTCATCCTCGCGCGCGTCCATGACGTGGTCGCAAACGACACGTCGTTCGAACCGACCACCGGATGCACACCTCTCACCACGCCCGTGAATGGCGTCGAGCCGTCGATGCGAACGTAGTTGTAAAGGTCAAGGCCTGCCGAGATCAGATCGTTCGCGGCGTCAACGATCTCCTGATGCTTGATCAGGATGTCTTGGTAAGCCAACAAGACCTCGTCGCGCCACGGTCCGACCTCGTCGTGGTACAGCTTGGTTGAGTCCGCCATGCCCGGCGTCGATGACACCATCCAGTCGCCCCACGGGCCAGCGTTGCCGTGGATCGCCGTGATCATCACCTCCAGAATTCCAAGCTCCTGATCGTAGGACAGCAAGCGCGCGATGCCGTAATCATCCGCCGTATGCTCGATCAACAGGTAAGGCGATGGCGTGAAGGTGTCTTGCTGCGTGCCCTCTCTGATCTGGAAAGTCATGTAGCCCATCACCAGCGTGTATTGACCGTCGACCGGTGCGAGCAAGAAGCCGAGTTGCGTCACCTCCAGAATGGCCTTGGTCGCCGGCACCAGAATCTCATTCATGCGCAAAAGCGCCGCCGCGCGGATGTCCTCGACCACGCGCAGATAGACCTGTGCCGTATCTTCCAGTTCTTGGAAGCGGCCTTCAAGCGAAGGCAGCAATCGCTTCATGTACGGAAGCAACTGCGTGCCCGGCTTCAGTTCGAACTCTTCATCGAGCCGCTTCAGTGACATGGTGCTATGCCTTCTTCTTTGCCTTCTCGGGCGCGGCAGACGGCGCGATGTCCGGGCTCTGCGGGATGTCGCCGAGCACGACCGCGTCGATGATCGCGCCCGGATGGCTGGCCGTGACATCGGTGCAGGTCTCGCCCGTCATCTGATAGGCCTTGGCCGGCGACAGCACGCGACCGGCGAACACCGCCGGCTTGCCGAGCGTGATGGAATAGACCTTGGTCGGGTCGTAGCTGCCCGGAGGTGCATCGCGCTGTGCCGGCAGTTCGGGCGGCGTGTCGGCTGATGGTGACGACGGACCGCCGATCTCGATCACCCGATCATCGATCCATTCGCCCTTACGCACCTCGCGCCGCGAGCCCTTGCCGCCGTTGGTCTGCGGCGTAAACGTCTCAGGCAACGCACCGCGCGGAGGTGCCAATAGCCGTTCGCGCGCCGCCTCGACCCGCTTCGGGTCCATCGGCATGTTGACGTTCTGTTGTGGGAATTTATCGGTAGCCATGAAGGGTCCTCCAGTTATGCGATGGCGATGTCGACGCGCTCACCGACAAGGTAAGTCGCGAGCACGTTGTCGGTCGTGCCCTCTGATCTGATCTTGTAGGACGTGATCGCAGCACCACCGAGGGCGGCGAGATTCCACGTGCACGAACGCACCAGCGTGGTCGGATCGTTCGGATCGATCTCGTCCTGTATCAGCGACGGCGTGCGCACGTTGACGTAGCCGGCACCGACCAACAGCCGTGGCGTGAAGGTGTGGTAGGGAGGGCCCCGCCACGACTCCAGCCTGAAGTCGCAATAGACCGTGGTGACCGGACCGGGCGTCGTTCGCGCCGTCGAGATATGACGGAAGTCGGAGCGCGGTCGCGATGTCAGCATGCGCGAGAGCGCCGCCACACCAAGGCCCGGCATTTCGTCCGTGGTGCCGACCAGCAAGACGCGGAACGGCAACAGCGGCGGCAACGCGATCAGCGGGTTCGATGCGTAGTAGCCGAGCGGCACCCAGTTGCCAGTGATCTGTACCTCGAATGAGATCGTGGTGCCGGGCGGACGCGTGCTGTCGAAGTTGAGATCGATCGCGGCCATGCCACCGTTCAATTCCAGCGACAGCAACTGCACTTCGCAGCGGTTGCTCCTGAACTTGGCGAAGTTCAACCGGAACGCCATGTCCTTGGTCAGATCGCCAACCGACCACGCGCCATCGGTCGATGAGAACAGCGAGCCCTGCGCGAACTTGTTGTTGTGCACGAGGGAGATGAAGTGGTTGCCCGCCGTCTGCAACACGATGGCATAGCGAATGCCCTTCGCCAGATAGGTCGGCAGGAAGTCGAACTTGGTGGCGTTCGGATCGATCCGCAGAAGGTCCGCCGGCTTGGTCGAGCGCGCGATGGTCTTTTCAAAGTTCGGCGAGCCGGTGGTGTTGCACTCGCAGATCAGGCAGTGCACGTCGCCAGTTGCCGCGATGCGCGAGAAGAACAGTTCGACCGCGATCAGCCAGCCGCCCTGCGAATTGAGGAAGGTCTGCGAGACCACCGATCCCGACAGGCCTTCGATGGTGACCACCTGCCGCCAGTAATACGAGTCGATGATTTCATCGACCCAGTACTGTGCCAGCCGCAGGATGGTGTGGTTCGGGTTGTCCTGCACGTCGAGAATCATGAAGGTCTCGTTGCCGCGCGTCAGGATGTTCTTGATCGGATCGAAGATCAGGTCGGTGTTCGGCGTCATGCCGCCAGCCTGTGCGCCCTGCGACTCGCCGGAGTTGATCGATGACACCCAGTCACGACCGCTTGGTGCGAACCACCAGACGCCGTTGGCGCAGACATAGAACGCCGTGCCCCAGCGCACCCGCGTGCGGGTCTTGGCGCACAATTCCCAACTGATGGTTTGATACTGGTACTGCGAGATCGACAGATCACTGTCCTTGCCGAGCACCTCAAGGCGCGTCACCGGATCGTAGACCGGCAGCACGAAGTTGGCCTGATTGATGACCGCCGGGTCCATCGGGTTGAGCAAGCCCATCTGCGCATCGCGCTGCGCGGCATCTGGGAATCGAATGCCCTCCTCGATCTTGGCGAGATAGTCGACGTGCGTGACGTCGGATTCGTCCGTCGTCAGGAAGTGATCGGCACCCCATGACGAGTAGGTGTCGGGCAGGTTCAGGACTTCCTTCACGCGCGCGACGTCAGCGGCGACCTTCATCACGAACCGCATCGAGGCGGTGCCGTTGATGCGCAGCGCCAGCGATGCCATATCGGTCGCCAGCGTATCGAGCCGTGACGTGGCACCCGCACGCCACGCATCCATCTCGTTCATTCGGTCATCGAGATTGGTGAGGTTCGGCGCGCGGTTCTCGTCCACCATCTGGATCGAGACGATCCCGGTCGAGTCGAGCAATATCCACGCAACGGCCAGCGTGTTCGATGCCACCGATGGATGTTGCGGATCAGGTCCTTCGGCACCGACCACGGTGGAGACGTTGGCCCAGCGGCGGTTCTCGGTCGACACCACGCGCGCGACCGTGGCACGCGTTACCGGATCAGTAAGGAACGTGCGCGGTTCGGTGTCGGTCTCGACCTCTTGTCCCCACACCACGACGCCGACATATCGCCGCGTCACCACCGGCAGCACGCCCAACAGATCGAGCGACGAGCCGCCCTCGCTGTCGTTGTAGAACACAAGGCCGGCGTGATAGAGGCGACCATTGCCAACGGTGACCACCGCTGGCGCAGTCTGCACCGCAGTGAAACCTGTGTAGGCCATTGTCGGGATCAAGGTATCGCCGACGATGTGATCGAATGAAGATCGCGGGAATAGACCGAAGTTGTTGAAGTCCTCGACCGTGACCTTCTGCCAGTCTTGAATGTTAACCTTGCGTTCCATGCTGCCTCTCCTAGAGCAAGTTCACGACTTGCTGGTCAATAGTGGTTTCGTTGTAAGCGCGTTCACGTAGTTCGATCAGGCGCGTTGGATCATATGCAACGCGCACCCGATCTCTCAGCGCTTGTGATGTAACGACCGCCCGGTTGCTGCGGTCGAAGTCCCGTAGGTCAGGCTCGCTCGCAAAGTAGTTGTCGTCAGTGACGAAGCCTTCATCGCCGAACCAACTCCACACGTCGTCGTCGGTGTTCATGTCGATCATCAGGTCGGCGGTGTAGGCCGGCCACGAGACGTAATCGACGCCGACGTAGGAGATGCCGCCTGTGATGGTGCCGACAATGTCGGGGTCGTACAGGAAGATGCGATCCGCCAGCATGCGCGCGGCGTCGTAGCCAGCGTCGGCGTAGTAGACGATGGGCACGGGCGGCACCGGATAGGGAATGGTGTTCGGCGGTGTCGGAGGCAGCACTATCGGGTGCTCGGGGCGAGGGATGGTGTCAGGCAGTTCGTTATCTGGATGCGGCAGATCACTGGGATGCGTGATGTTGCGCGAGTCGCTCCAGTCACCGACGAAGAAGAAACTGTTGCCCCAGCCGATGTCGCTCTCCCTTTCATAGCGAACGTCAATCGGCTCAAGCCCCGGCAGCACCGTGTCGAGATGCAATTGGCTTTCCTCGTGGTTGTACGATCCGTCGACGCGGATCGTCACCAGTTGCGGCTTGATGGTTTCGGCGCAGACGAACTGTTCATCGTTGACGAAGTCCTCGGTCATGTAGGCCGGGCCGGCAAGCCCCGGGATCGCCACCTGTTCGAAGTCGACCGAGGCCACGCCGTTGATGGTCTTGGTGAACGAATAAATCTGGATCGGTTTGTCGACGCCGCGAATGCGCAGGTAGGCCTTGCGACCGTACAGCGCCTCGCCGTCATCGAGCCCGACGAAGTCGTTGACGCCGCCGTCGCGCACATACATCACATCGACGCCGTCCCAGCCGACACCCTCCTCGAACGTGATCCGCACCTCGGGCAGCAAGTGAATCCAGAAGTCGTAGGCCTCCTTCGACATCGACGGCGAAGCGAAGAAGCACTGCGGCGGTCGCATCGCCTGCACGATGTAGTAGCCGCCCGTGAAATCGCGCCCGGTGTAATTGAGCGCCATCTCAATGCCGGCCTGCGTGCCGCGCAGCGCCTTGTACTCGAACTGATGCGCGACCCACTCACGCTGCGTCGACTCGCTCCAGCCGTCCTCCCACAGCATCACGCCCATCGCGTAGCCGAGATAGGGCAGGTTGTTGACGCTGATCTTGTACGGGTCCCACTGGTCGATGATGATTTCGGCGTAGGTGCCGATCAGTCGTTCACCGTCGACATCGGCCATCGACTTTTCGAGGCCTGACGCCGAGCGATAGAGAAGCTTCGCACCGGGGTATGGAATGATCCCTTCGGTGACGATGTCGCTCATAGGGCGCGCCCGGCATTTCGAACGGTGACGTTGGTGACCTTGATCAGCCAGTCGAGCGGCACCATCACATCATCCTCCGGGGCTTCGATATCGACGTGGTGCACGCCGGTCATCCGGCACGCGGCATGAATCGCGGTGTGGCTGTGATCGTGGCCGAGCCAGTACTGGTCATTCACCAGCGTCGCGATGTTGCCGACGATCTGATTCATGGTGGTGTCGGCATTGGTGCCGGGATAGAACCAGACGGCGATCTTGTATTCGATCTCCTTGATCTTCGGCGGGTTGACCGAGATGACATCGGTCAGTCCCTGCCGCGACAGCGACTGGATGTAGGCGCGGACGCGCACCAGTTCTTCGTCGGTCGGCTTCGGGTCTGCCGGCGGTTCTTTCAGGCAGGTGATCAGGATCGTCGGATAGTAATCGAACTGCACCGAGCGGATCGCGGTGACGTCACGCAGCGAAGGCAGCGCGGTCAGCGCCCAGAATTCGTAGGCCTCGGCGGTGCCGTGCGGCGACAGCACGTTCGGCGAAAGCCAGATGCGCCGACGATAGCGGTCGTCGCTTTCGTTCGGCAGCCGTGGCACGCCGCCGGGATAGCGTGACGCGATGGCATCGAGGTCGGTGCCAATCGCATAGGCCAGCGTAACCGAGCGCGCCGCCTGATTGACGCGGTCCCGCAACAGCAATTCGAAATACGCGCAGACCTCTTGGTTGATCTTGATCGGATCGAACTCAAGGTTCTCGACATCGTATTGCGCCGCAGCCGGCGGGTCGTAGTGCGCCCACAGTTGCTTGAGCCGCGCCATCCTCTGCGCAAGGATGGTCTCGACGTCCAGCTTCTCCAGCACGATCATCGGCTGGAGGTTCGCCGGCAGGATGACCGAGATGCGGTCGGTCAACCTGTCAGCCAGAGCCTGCCCGCCAGCCTGAATAAACACGTCGCTCATAGCTTGCTCCCCGGCGGAATGTTCGGCGTGGTGCCAAGCCCGTATTCAGGCGCGCCGGAGACGTAGCCGGCCTGTCGTTCCCACAGATTGTAGCCGCGCGACACCAGACCGACCGCGCGCCTGATTTGCGGATCGCTGTTGCCGAGATGACCACGTGGCCGATAGACGCCTTCCATCGACGTGGTCAGCTTGCCGGTGCGCAATTCCTCCGGCGATGTCAGGCTTGTTCCGTCAGCACGCGTGCTGGTGCGTACACGCTGGACGCGGTAGTTCGGTTCGTGCAGATCGAGCCCGGTGCCGATGGCCCAGTAGAACCGGCAGATCGTTGTCTCGGTGGCGTTCTCGCCGATCAGGTGCGGCACGTAGCATCCGACCCATCGGCGTAGAACGCGCTCGTGATACTTGGTCGCGAAGATCAACAGCATCGACTGGATCACGTGATCCCAACCCGTGAGCATCTTGCCCGTGTATCGGTCCATGCCGATGCGCACAGGGTTGAGGACGATGCGGCCATACTTGAGGTCTGGCCACATCTCCAGATTTGGATCGTAGACGTAATCCGCCATCGATCAGGCCTGCGCCGCTTTGGGCTCGGGCTTCTTCGGCGGCTTGCCTTCCTTCTTGCGGTCTTGCTGCCGCTGTTTGCGGCGGTTCTTGCGCTGCACGTAGCCGGGCTGGCCGGCGAGCGCCGGATGACCGGACTGCACCTTGCGGTCATAGCGCGGGATGCGCGGGAGCGGGGCGTCGTTGTCCTCGCTGCGCCCGCGCGTCAGTTGCGCCAGCAACTTCTTGTGCGCGGCGCTGATCTCGCCAACCAGCTTCTCGCCGATCAAGCCCTGATCAATCCAGTACTGCACTTGCTGCACCACCGCGAGCACGTGGTTGCTGTCGTCCTTGACGTTGCCCTTGTCGTCCTTGTCCTGCAACACGCGCAGGCCACCGAACGTGTCGGAGATGTTGGGATCGTAGACGTAGAACTTCTGTAGGATTCGCGGCGTCCGTACCATGCTTGCCATCTGGCTTCTCCTGTTGAGTTACTTGTCGTCGTTCTTGATCGGGTCCTTGCCGAGGATCGGTGGCTGCGAGAAGATGATCTTGCCTTTGGTCACCACCACCCAGTCAGAGCCCATCCTGATCTTCGCGCCGTCCTTGTGCGCGGCGAGGCGCGAGTCCTTGCCGACGCGGTAGGTGTGACCGCCGTCCTTGTTCATCCGGGCTTTCATGATCGCCTTGTCGCCGCCCGTGTGGCCCTTCTTCTGTTGCTTGCCGCCACCGCCTTGCTGACCGCCACCTTGCCCTTGCTGTTCTTTCTCCTCCTCTTGCAGCCAGTGATCGTGGCCTTCCTTGGTGGTCTTGCCGCGATAGTCGTCCTGTTGATAGCTCTCCTCATCCTGCCCCGAGCCGTCAGCATGTTCGGGCGTCTTGAAATCCTTGTTCGGTGCGAACGGTGCCAGCATGCCCTGCGCGAGATCGCCGCCGGGCGCGATGATCGAAAGGTTCTGGCCCTTCTTGTAGAAGCGCTGTTCGCGCGCGCCGCCGCGCATGTTGGTGGTGTTGAGCCACGGCGACAGGATGTCCTTGCCGTCCTTGGTCTTGCCGAGCGACATCCGCAACTTGGTGCCCTTCACCTCGTGCACGGTGCCGTGCTGGAATTGATCGGCCATCTGCCGGCGTAAGTCCGCGACCTGTGCGAGTAAGCGTTGAGTGTCGTCCGCCATCGCTGCCTCACTTCAACTGGATGCGAATTGTCGTTGCCATCTTGTCGAGAATTTCCTGCGCCATCTGTCGCAGCGTCATCTCGCGGTTAGCCTTGCCACCGGATCGTCGCGACTCTCGCGTGCCGGTCAGTGACGTCATCTGCACCGGCATGCGCCTTCCCTTCGGCACGTAAGGCATGATGGTGCAGCGACAGTGCGGATGCTTCGGGATGTGCTCGCGCGCGGTCTCGATGGGCATCGGGCCAGCGGCGGCGAGCTCTTCACAGTCCATGCAAACCAGATCGTCCTTGACGTTGACGATGATGACCAGCGTCTCGGGACGTTGCTTGCCGAAGTCGCGCGACTCGCGCTTGCCCTCCAGCGTTCTCGGATCATCTTCGAGAAGCCGACCGTCGACGGTGATGTCGTAATTGAGATCGGCTTTGGTCGCGCGCTTCACCTGCATCAAGCCGCGCACCTCTTCGACGCCAAGTCCGGTTTCTCTCGCAATGTTGCTGGCCAGCACCGTGATCAGGCCGTCACCGACTTCGTTGAGACCGACCGATATGGCCGGCGTCGTGGTCTCTTCAGCCTTCGACAGCTTCGCGATGTAGTTCATCACCGCGCTGTAGTCGACCTTGATCCTCATTCCACCTCACCGTCAGCTTCGATCTTGTCCGGTGTTTCCTTCGCCTTGACGCTGGCGACGTTGGTCTGGATCGAGAATTGATCGATCAGGCCGACATCCTCGTCCTTCTCCATGTCGATGTCGTCGTGGCTGATCTTGCGAAGAATTGGCGCCTCTCCCTTTTTGTCAGTCAGGTCGTCGCCTTCTGCGGTCAGGTGGTGCGCAATGCCGGAGGCAAGCGGAGCAAGACCGATAGCGCGCAAGCCACGTCTCCGCACGCCAAGTGCGGCTTGCATCCGCTCCCATTCCGGCGCGGCCTCGCGCGAGACCAACGCTTTGCAAATTTCTGCGGCGTGCTCCATGTTCGCCTCGGGATGTTTCTCCGATGTCACGATGAACTGCCTGACCGGATGATCGTCCGGGAATTCTTCTCCCGGCGGAAGATCAGAGACCACGTCGCAGATGATGCCGACCTGTCGCGCCGCCCATCGATGATCGCGGTCCGACGATGCACCGCGCTGCCCGGTCAGTCGCTCGACGCGCATGATGAACAGCTTCAACAGTTCAGCCCAGTCGTTCTGTGGATCGCCGAACAGCGCTGCCAGCGCTTGCTCCTCGACCATGTCAATCGCGAGCTCCATGCCCTCGTCGGTCAGCGGAATCTTGATCTCGGCAGCGCCGGTCTTGCCTTCGACCTTGGATGCGACGCCGATCTCCAGCATCAGGTTCATCTCGCGACGCATGCCGTAGATGTCGGTGCCGTTCTGTTCGGAGCGGTTGTCGGCGTCGGTGTAAACCACGATGTACGGCTTCGCCTCGGCGTTCAGCGTCAGGACTTGGCTCAGCGGCGTGTTGTCGGAATCGTAGACGCGCTTGTCGGCCCACGTCTGACCGCGCAACGCCGCCACTGCGGAAAGCCGTGTCAGCATCCGGATCACACTCATTCGAGAATCTTCACCATGTGCACGTCCCACCTGCCGCTGTAATCGGGATGGATGAAGGTGACCTCGTGCGTCTCATCCCGGTCGGGAAAGAACACGCGGTCGCCTTTCTTCAGGTCGCATTGCAGGATCGGCTCGAACCTGATCGACAGCGAGGTGTCGACCGTGGCCAGCCGGTGGGTCAGGCCGCCAGAGCCCTCGGTGGTGCCGCGCGTGGTGTCGTAGATGCCGGTCGCGATCACCTCGACCCGTGATGGGTCGGGCACGCTGGAGCGGTAGCCGGTCTGTTGAATCATCATCGGTTTCAACACGACAGGTTCGCCGAACACGCTGTCGACGCGAACGTCAACCGGCTTGGTGTCGTCAACGGTGCCCATCAGCCGTGCTCAAGTGTTGCCGTGACAATCGTGACCTGTTTGCCGATCCGCAGCATCGCGTCATCGAGCACGATCTCATAGTCGTGGACTTCGTCTGGCGTGACGTCGACGCCGATGCTCATGTTGTCAATGACGATGTTGCCGGCACCGTCAGAGATGGTGCCGATGGTGGCCATGCCCTCGATGGCGACGAAGCCGGATGTCGGTGCCGTCAGCACCAGATCGTCGCCGACCAGATAGAACGACGGGATCACCATCAACAGCGTGGCCAGCACCACACGCTCGGCGTTGCGGAGCTCGATCACGCCGGGCGAGCCGCCGCCGTCGATGGATTGCAGCACCGACGTCATTCGCAGACGTCTAACGGGGAGGGAATATTCCATCAGATCACCGCTACATGAGGGACGTTGCGCCGTCGAAACGAGAGATAGAGTTGGCCGTAGGGCGAGGAATTCCAGAAGTCCTCGGACGACGACGTCACTTTTTCGCTGGATGATTCAGCGCCGCCGGCAGAACCGGAGACGCGTTCATAGGTGACTTGCCGGTCGCGGAAGCGAACGCTCTTGACCCAGATCAAACCAGCCTCGGAGTCGATGACGGGAGGCGTGCCGCCACCGGTCCCGCCACCGCCCGAGATCAGGCCGCCGCTTGCCTTGTCGTGCAGCCAGAGATAATGCGCGGCGGCATACATCACGGCTAGTTTGGCGTCTGGCCAGAACCAGAACGTATCAACCCACGTCATCGCGGTGTCGATGGCCATCTGGATTTGGTCATCGGTCACCGACGCGAACTCCGGAAACGCGCTCCGGAATTCGGCGATGGTAGGAGGCATCGTTGTGGTGATCGCCATGACGGTTACTTCTCTTTTTTGGCAGCCTCGGCAGCCTTCTTCTCGTCGGCTTCCCTTTGCTCTTTGGCATTGAGTTTCTTGACGCCGCCCGGACTGCCGCTGATTTCATACGGCGCGGGTTCTTCACTGGCGGCGACCTCCTTGCACTTGTTGAAGTCGGCCTCCGTCATGTTGAACTCTTTCTCTTCGCCGACAGCGACGACGACCTGTCCACCTTCCTCGGTGAAAAAGCCGCGCGGCTGATTGCCTGTATTCTTTACCTTGGCCATAACGCAAATCTCCTGTCGATGATGTGAGGTGGAGCAATATGCAGGCACGAGCCTGCACCTTTGCTTAGATGCCGTCGAGGTAGCGCATCGCCGCCGGCATCCTGATCTCGATGCCGCCGAGCCGGAAGATGCCCGGGACGTCGAACACCAGCGGACCACGCTGCCAGACCGGCAGGAAGCGGTGCGTCATGGGAATCCACATCTTCAGCACGGATGGATCGCGGCGATAGGCCACCATGCGGGAGATTTGCCCGACGCCTGCGGTCTCAAGGCCGCGCACGCCAGCGATGGTGATCGGCCTGCCGGTCTGCACCGTCAGGACGTTGTAGGTCTTGATCCATTCCAGCAACGTGATGTTGGTGTACTGGATGATGCGACCGGCGAGACCAACCAGCACGGCGGGAGGCAACAGGACCGTGTCGGCGTAGTAGAGCCAGTTCGTGCCCGTCGCGATGCCGGTCAGCGTCACGTTGATGTCACGGATGATCTGGTCGTTGGTCTTGGAGGCGAACGTGGTTGCGCCTGCCGCACCATCGGCAGGTGCCGTCGTTGCGGTGACGATGCTTGAGTTCATCAGTCCCTGCATGTTCTTCGCGGTCGAGCCGCGCAGCGCGATGTTGTCCACGAACTCTTCGTAGGCGCGCCGGCAGGCAACCGCCTTGTCTGCGGTGAGGTTGAGGCCGGGCGTGTTCATCGCCTGCGCCACTTCCTCAAGCGTGTAGCGATAGCCAATCGCGGCCATCTCCATCCCGCGCTCGAACTTCTCGCGGGTCAGTTCGGCCAGCGGGACATCGAGGGCGGTGTGGTGGAAGAATTCCGCCCGACCGACCATGTCTTGGCTGTAGTAGGTGATCGACTTCACCCACTCGTTGCCTGTCGCAGCATCGACCGGCACCAAGTCCGGATACTGCACATCCGGGTACTGGATTTTGACGATCTGTTGCTCGATTGCCGTCTGTTGATTGACGACAAAGTTGTACGCGCTTTGCTGCGCGTCACGTCCAAAGTAATGCTGAAGATTCATCTCCGCCTCCTGACGGGGTTGATAACGATGACTTAAGGGAAAGAACGTCGGGATGACGTCGATTAGCGCTGGATGCCCAACTGCACGACGTTGAGATCGCCGGGCGTAGCGCGGGTGAACTTCCAGCGACCACCGGGCACGACGACCGCGCCGGTATTGGTCAGCGTGCCGTCAGCGGCAACGAAGGAAAGCGGATCGCCGGCTGCGCAAGCGACCACGCAGCATGCGAACATCTCACCCTTGGTGAGGATGCCGATCTCGTTGTATTGCATGTAGGTTTCCGCCGCGACGGTGACCGGATTGATCAGCGTCGGATCGAGGATCGCCAACCCGAGGAAGCCGTTCGCCGTGCCACCGAGCACGCAGTCGGTGTCGGCGGTGCCCTGCGATACCGCGCGCGCGGCGGGGATGCCGGCAGCGGTGGCGCAGTTGCGGGAGATGGCGTTGTAATCCACCATCGAATTGATCATCCCCGGCAGACCTTGCTTCATCGTGTTGGGGAAGGTTGCCTGCGGCACCGACTGAGGGTTGACGACGACATCCTTGGTCTCGCGCTGCGCCGGCACGCCGCCCCGGGTCCGCTCCTCGGTCTTGGTCTCTTCTTCGCGCTTGGTATCAACTGCCATTGTCGTATCTCCTTAAAGATTTGAAGTTCGGATTGCGTTGACCTGATCGGATGATCAGGCCTTGTTGCGCACGCCCGCCGTCTTCCAGCGGTTCTGGATGTCCTCGTTGTACGTGGCGTAGGACTTGGCGACCGGGTCACCGCCGAATTCGTTGGAGGCGACGACCTGCACCACGTGTTGCAGTCCGTTGCCGCTGCCGAATCCGTTGCTGTCGGAAACCGCGAGCGTGTTGAACGACGCGTTGATCATGTCGTCATTCCAGTCCTTGGCGGTCTCACCCAGCTTGGCGAGTACGACCTGTTTGCGCATCTCGGCATCGGTCTTGCCTTCGCTCACCAGTGCATCGCCGATGATCTTCTGCGCGCGCTGCACGGTGGCGACACGGGCCGCAACCATCTGGTCGAGTTTCTGCGGTGTCATCTTCGCGGCGTCGAGGTTCGCCTTCAGCGTGGTGAGCTCGGCATCCTTGGTCGCAACCACAGCCGTGATGTTGGCGAGCTCGGTCGCTAACTTCGCCGCGTCGGTCTGCGCGGTGGTCTGCGCGATGCCGAGCGCTGACTGTGCCGTGCTCACTTCCTTTTCGAGCGAAGCAATCCGCCGCTCGATGATCGAGATATCCTTCTCGTCGGCTTCGACCTGAATGCCGTCGACCATGATCTTTCTGGTAGCCATTTGATTTCTCCTGTTGTCACCCATACGCAATAGAGGTCCACCACGAGCCGTATGGGTGATCGCAACGTGGTTGGCGCGAATAGCTGTTTGCGTGGCGTCGTACTTCTCCCCCGCAGGCGTGACGCCGTCCGCCCACTGGATCACTGCGCTATAGCCGACCGACAATTGCGACCGACCGCCCTTCACTTCGTTGATGGCTGCGGCATCCATCAGATGCAACGGCACACGGATGAATTCGCCGTCGCGCAGGATGTCCCTGCCGACGTGTCCCACGGCGACGTCGCGCCAGTTCTCCGCAGTGACAGGCTCATTGGGATGCTCGATGGTGATCGGCTTGCCGGCCAGCGACATCACGGAATCATGGGCCATCACCTCGCTCTCGGGGCGATAAACCCGGACCACCTTCATGTCAGGCCGGCCCATCTCCGCGCCGAGATATTCCTGAATGCCGGTGCGCGCGATGCGCGGCTGACAGATCATGTAGCCGTCCTTGGTCTGATGCAGCGCGAACTTATTGGTGAACATCGCAGCATCGAGCGCAAACGTCTCCTCGAACGCCATGGCGTCCGTTGGCCTTGTTGTCATGATGATCACCTTGGGGTTGTTTGGATCGATCTGTCTTTGAGGTACTGGTCGACTAGACGCTTGATCGAATCCTCGTTGTGCTCGATCTTCTGTTGCAGCACGGCGATCTGGTTCGCCATGTCGTCCATCCGCTTGACACTGTAGGCAGCGCCGCGCGTCTCAAGAATGTGGACTCGCGTCTCAAGCTTGACGGAGTACGAAAGGATGCTGGCAGCGCCTGCGGCCAGCGCTACCAGTTGCGCTAGTAAGAAGTAGACCAGCGTGCTGTTCTGTTTGAGCCAGCCCTTCGCGCTCTCCACCATGGCCTAGCTCGGCGGAAGCGGTATCGAGCCCGAGTCCCCCGGCATCGGCGCGGTTATCGCGGGTGCCGGAGGCGGTTTGTTCTCGTCCTCCACCCGCCACTTCTCGAAGAACGCCACGCTAGCCGCCACCACGTCCTTGAACGCAACGGTCTTGCCGTCGACGGTGACGGTCTCGTCCATCACGCTGGTCATGGCGCGGCTGATCATCGAGCCGGGCATCACGCCATAGGTGACCTTGTCGTCACCTTCCTGCGGTGCCGGTGCCGGCATCCGCGAACGCATGAACTCCGCGCCCTTGGTTGGCTTGGCAGGTGCCTGCAACAGCACCTCGCTATAGCCAGACACCATGCCGCTCGGCGTGTGCGGCGCATTAAACTCGAAGCGCGTCATGCGCCACGTGGCATCGACACTGACATTCACGGCCATGGTCAACCTCTGATCTGCGTTGCGCCGTTGGTCTTTGCAGACTTCGGCGGTGGTTCATCGTGCTCGGGCTGCGGCGGAATCGGCTGCGGCTGCGGCGGTGGTGGTGGTGCCGGCTTCGGTTGCTCGGGCTGCGGCTGCGTCGTGTCGAGCGCGGCGCGCAACACGATGACCTGCATGTGCAGATCGCCGATCAGGTAGCGGACCTCGCGTTCGATCTTCTGGCTTATGACTTCGCTCATCTGTTTCTCCCTTCAGATTCCCATCATCGGCATGTTGAAGCCAGCCGCTGGAAGCAAGTAAGTAAATCCATTCGCCAGCACGCCCGAACCGTAGGTGTTGGTTGCGACGATATCCACGAGGCCTCTGGCGTGAGCCGGCGTGATGCAGGTGATGGTGTTGGCGTTGACCACGACCACGCTGGTTGCCGCTGTGCCGCCGAAAGTAACGCTGGTGACGCCTGACAGGTTGGCTCCGGTCAATGTCACCGCCATGCCACCATGCGTGAGACCAAGGACCGGATTGCAGGCGCTCAGCGACGGCGGCACGACGTAGGTGTAGGCGTTGGCGTTGCCAGAGCCGTAGCCGTTGGTGACCACGACATTGACCAAGCCAGCGGCATGCGCCGGCACCCAAGCGTGAACCGTAGTCGAATTGATAACCGCAATGGGCGACGCGGCCACACCGCCAAACGTCACCGAGTTAACACCATCCATGTTCGCGCCGGTGATGACAGCCAAGACGGCGTTGTTTGGCGTGGTTGGTCCCGAGGCCGGCGTGACATAACTCACCGATGGCGGCGTGACAAAGGTGTAGACCGTCGCCGCGCCACTGCCGTAACCGTTGTAGACGGCGATGCTGCAAGCACCAGCCGCACCCGCAGGCGCGTAACACTGCACAGAATTCGCATCGACATTTGAGAGACTCGTACCCGGAACGCCGTTGAAGTAGATCGCTGTCGCGCCGCTCATGTTAGCGCCGTAGACGCGAACGTAGTTGCCGCCGCCTGTCGGGCCTGAAGCTGGCACGGCAGAACTGACCGATGGCGGCGTGACGTAGGTGTAGCTGCCGCCAACGCCGGTCGAGTAAGGACCATAGACGTAGGCGTTATAGGTGCCCGCACCGCCCGGAGACGTGGTGCCGTAAAGAGTGTTGGCGTTGTACGAAATCCCCGTGATCGGAGCGCCGCCGATGTTGGCTGAACTGATGTTGGCAAATCCGCTACCGGAAACCGCGACAGCCTGACCGCCGCCGGTTGGTCCGCTGGCAGGACTTATGCTTGAGACTACGACGGTTGGTGTAGATTCGTACTGAATGACGAGAATGCCCGAGCCGCCACTGCCGCCATATCCGCGTGAGCCCGGCTGACCGGCAGGCATGGCCTGCCCAGCGCCGCCGCCGCCGTAGTGCCCACCACTGCCAGCGTAGTATTGACCATTCGGCGCAGAGGATATGATGCGCTGGCCACCACCGCCGCCGCCCGGTCCCCAAGGGCCGTACCAATTTCCTGCCGCGCCATCCGCAGACGGGCCGCCGCCGCCGATCTGGTTGCCATTGCCGCTGCCGCCATTCGTTTGAGCGTAGTTTGCAGCGCTGTCACCACCATTCCAACCGTCGCCGTTCGGACCAGAAGCGCCACCGCCGCCGCCGCCACCGCTGTAGGGATAGGCTGTCGTATATCCGCCGCGTCCTCCGGTCTTGCCCCATGCTCCAGCGTAGCCGGCACCGCCTCCGCCACCGGTTGTCGTTTGTGTTGTTGCGTTGCCCGCGCCGCCGCCGTTAGCGGCAAGCACACCTCCACTGATGAACCAACTTGCGCCCGCACTGGCACCGTTCGCAGCATAGGCGCTATAGCCATCGCCAGTGCCGCCAGCGGCACCACCGGCTATGCCGTAGCTGAACTGTTGGCCGGGAGACATTCCGTAGCTGGTGATGCGGGCAAACCCGCCGCCACCACCGCCCGCCGCGCTGTAGCCACCACTGCCTGATCCGCCGCCGCCGCCGCCGCTAATCACGTCGGCAATCTCACCAGCCCGGTCTCGCAGACCGTAGCAATCGCCCGGTGCCGTCCACACGCCAGAGCTCGCACCGATGCCGATTTGCGTGACCATGTTGTAGTGGATGGTCTCGTCGTAGAGCATCGCTGGGTCGAAATCCGATTCACGATAACCGGACCACGGCATCGGCTGCACGAGCCGCTGGATATACTTGTCCTTCAGGAGCGACCCTGTCGCTATAGCGTAGAGAAACTCATCGGCATCTTCGCGGTCCTCGAAGCGCCCCGTCCAGACCACGCGCTTGTCCGCACGCCACGCCTGCACGAGAAAGTAGATGCCGAGGACGTTGGAGGTGTCCTTACCTTCCCACGAGAGAGGCTTGCGCCAATCTCGATAGAGCATCGGCATTAGATACTTCGCGCGCGCGATGTTTCTGTCGGGGAGAATGATCACTTCAATCTCTCCTCCAGTTTCTTGACGCGCTCGATCAGGTCGAGAATCGTATTCGGGTGCGTCGCCATCAGTTGTTCTGGCGTCAGTTGCGGGGCTATCGGTCGGTCGCGCATCGCATTGGTCGCAACGTCGATCACCTTGTTGCGGAACGCGGCGATAATCTCGTCCTCATCGACCGAACCGAAGCCGTCGATCTCGCGCACGTACATATTGGCTGGGAAGATCAGCGTCGGATCAGTCGAGGCCGGCCCGATGATCCATTCCTGTTCGAAGTCGTGAAACATGAAGCCGACCTTGACGGTGTCGGGCTGGAAGCTGGTCGGATCGTTGACGTGTTCATACCAGTCCTTGCCGTCGCTCTCGCGCTTGGCGAACAGCGCGTTGAGCGGCGCGTTCTCCGGCCAATTGTCTTTCGGTGGCTTGTACGGAAGCCACTTGCCGTGATCGATGATCTTCATGCGTATCCAATCGCGAACCAACTGGTGGTGTAGTACTGAAACTGCCGGAAGCGCAGCGTCCACGAATTGCCACCACCGCCGCCTGTTGGACCGGTGCCCCCGGTGCGCGCCGAACCGCCATAGGGTTCTTGCAATCCACCTTGATAATTGATGTTGACGTCGCCGATGTAGGCTAGCCGCGCGTTGTTGTACGGTGCCGAGCCCCAGTCGCCTGTGCCGTAGAGCCGGCCATTGCTGGCAAAGACGTGCGCGCCGGAGAAACTGTAGTTCGCGGTGTCATAGATCAGGTAGCGCGAGCCGGTGTTGCCGAGATAGAGCACGCCGTAAGTATCGTTTCGATGTATCCACAGATCGGCGTTCGCGATGTTGACGTTGCCGGTGACGGTGGCACTCGAATCCAGCGGGTACATATTGGCCGGCTTGCGTGCCATCACGAACGCCGTCGTCGCGACCTTGGTTGAATTGTCTCCGGCACCCGGCGTCAGGAGAACCGGCGACTCGCGAAAGTACATGGTCTGGTCATTGAGGACGAAGAACACCGGCACCGGATTGCCGCTGTAGCCGGTGCGAACCCAGACGTGACCGCTGCCGTCTGAGCCGATGCCAGACCAACTCCCGTTGGCACCAGAGTGATCGTAGAACTTGATGTTGGCATCGCTCGGCAGCACGCCGCCACCTGCCGAGGTGCCGCGCGCGCCACCGAACTGATGTCCCTTGGCGGTCGAGATCAACCTTCCGACAATCGAGACGTTGCCGAGAACGGTGAGAAACGCCGCCGTCAGCGTCCCGGTGAAAGCCGCGTTGAGGATCGGCGCGCGCGTGGTGTCGGTCGGATGGACGTGATCGCCTCTTGCGTAGGATGTCGAGCTCCCGGCACTTGCGGTGCCATCGATCACCGGGTTGACGTTTGATGGCGGCACCTTGCTGGCGAGCTCCGGCGTGAACGTGATCCACTTGATGCCGTCCCAGCCATAGATCGGTAGTCCCGCGCCCGGCGAGAATTTCTGACCAACACTCGGTGCGTCGGGAAAATTAAGCATAGCCCACCGCGTACCATGTTGGTCCGAGTTGAATCTGGAATTGCCGATAGCGCGACGTGTCGCCGTAACCGCTTCTGCCGGTGATGATGCCGCCACCGTAGGATTCGGTCAGTCCCGCGCCATACGCCAGCGTCTGATCGGCAAGGTAGGCTAACCGGATGTTGACGATGGGTGTCGGGAAGTCTGACGCGCCCCACAGCCTTCCTGCCGCCGAGTAGCAATGCGCGCCGTTCATATGGAAGCCAGCGCCGTTGTAGTAGAGATAACGGTCGCCGGTATTGGCGAGATAGATCACGCCCGTGCCGTCCGGACGATAGGTGCGCAGGTCTCCGTTGACGTAGAAAATCCCGCCCGTGGTGGTGCCGCCGGCCAGCGGCAGATAAGGCCCGCTCGCCGGATTAGACAGCACGAAGTTCGTGGTCGCGGCCTGCGTGTTGTTGGTGCCCGCGCCCGGTGTCGGCGCGACCGGTGATTTCGAAAGCGTGACGTTGCGCGCCTGATCGATGTAGATCGCCGGAGCCGGTGTGCCTGACAGACCGGTGCGCAGCCACCAAGCGCCGCCTGAGTCCGTGCCCATGCCGGCCCAGTTGTCGCCGCCGTTGTCGTACAGAAGAATGTTGGCTTCGGCCTTCGTCGCCGAGTAGCCGGGACCGGAGGGCACGCCGAGATAGTGCTGTTTGGCCGACGAGAAGAATACCCCGTTGACCGTGATGTTGCCGGTGATGCCCGCCGATCCTCCGGTTGGTGCGCCGGTCAGTGTCTCGTTGTTCGGCTTCGCGCGCGAGGTGTCGGTCGGATGGACATGGTCACCGCGCGAATACTTGGTGACGATGCCCGGAATGTTGACGCTGTTCACCAGCGGGTTGGTATCGGATGGCGAGTCGCCCATCGGCAGCGGCGCGGTTGAGCACGTCCATTTCGCGCCGTCCCATTTGTAGCCGGCGTAAATCTGCCCTGACGTTGGCGCGCTCGGGAAATCCATCATCACACATAGCCCGCCGTGTACCACGTGCCTTCGACATAGATTTGATTGTAGCGGAAGCGGAAGTAATTGCCGAACGTGATGCCGTCGAGATTCATGGTGGCTCCAGAACAGCCGGTCACCACCGCGCCGCCGTAGGATTCTGTCAGCGGGGCTGGCGGGCTGGAGTAAGCGTCTCCAGCCCTGAGCCACTGGTCGGCGGCGAGCGGCCCGATCCGCGCTGATGTCACTGGCCTCGACCAGTCGCTCGATCCCCAGATGCGCCCGGCCAGCGTGTGAAGCGCACCGCCATTGCCGAGGCTGTAATTGGTGCCGTCGTAGTAGACGTAGACGTCGCCGTTGCTCACATAGCAAACGCCGGTCGCGCCGTTGCGGTACGGCATGACGTGGCCATAGCTCACCGTGAGCGCGCCGGTCATCGTGCCGCCGGAGAGTGGCAGATACGGACCTCCGACCGGCTGGTTCGCGGTCACGTAGGCTGTCGTCGCCACCATGTTCGAGTTGGTGCCGTTAGGTGGCGTCGGCGCATAGAGCACGCCCGTGAATTCGACGTTCGACAGGTTGGCAACCATACCCGAGACGTTGTTGCTGCCGCCGCCGCCCGTGCGCACGAAGAAGAAGCCCGACCGATCAGTACCTATACCGGCCCAGTTGTTGCTGCCGTAGTCATAGAAGATGATGTTGGTCTCAGCCGGCGTGATGTTATTCCAGTCGAGTGACGTGACGCCGATGTGATTGCCAAGCTGATGACCATCCGCCGTGCTGATGAACTTGCCGCTGACCGTCATGTCGCCGGCAAACGTGAACGACGGTGCGGTCAGCGTGCCCGTGAACGTCGGACTATTCACTGGAACATAACGCGTGTCGTAAGCGTGCTTGTGATCGCCGCGTGACCACTGGTTGGCGGTGCCCGGTGCGGCGATGCCATCCATCGCCGGCAGCACTGCGGAAGCGCCTGCACCAAACGGTGGTGCGCTCAGCTTCCACTTCACGCCATCCCAGCGATAGACCGGCGTCGCTGCCGACGCCTGATAGGTCTGTCCGACCGTTGGCGAGGATGGAAAGTCGAGCATCACACGGTCCCGGGTGGTGTCACCATCGCCTTCAACATCGCCTCGTTGCGCGCCACCGCGTTCGGTAGATCGGTTGCCATCGCGATCTCTTCCTTTGTGCCCGAGATCGACTCGCCCTTGGCCAGCTTCTCCTTGATATGGTCTTGAACCATCTCCTCGATGGCGATCCGCGCACGCTCGTGCACCGCGTTCTGAATCCAGAATTCGACGTCGGTCGCGACGTACTCAAACGCCTTCTGTTCGACGTCGCTCAGTTCGATTGTGTAAGTCGGCATGTGTCTATCCTACGAGCCAGATGGTGCAGGTGTTGTGGTTCGACTGGTACGCGCCGCCCGGCGTGCCTGAGTCAGGACTGGGCGCGATGTTCATCGCCCACTGGACGTAGTCGCCGGCAGCCAGATTGAGCACCATCTCCATTCGGTACAATTCCCACAGCGCGCCACTGTCACGATAGCCGAAGTACCACAGCCCGCCATTGACGATGATGCCCAAGTAGCAACCCTTGCCCGCGCCCTCGCCCGTGCCACAGATGCCGGCAAACGACGTGTAGTAGCGCCCGGTCACCGGGCAGGTGAACTTGTAGCCGGTGTTCGACCACACCGACCCGACGTTGAGGCTTATGTCGTTGCACGGGAACGGATAGATTCTATAGGCGCTACCGCCAGCGGTCGCAGCGCCCATCATCGCCGGCAGCATCGGATCGTTGATCCCGTAGTTCGCCGCGACGATCTTGGTGTTGGACGCGCCGAACTTGAGACCCGCTGCGTTCGAGAGCGCGTATCCGTTGATGTCGACTGGCATGGTCAGGCCATCAGCGCGAAAGAATACATATTGTGCCCGCTCTCACCATAGAAGCATCCACCGGCAGGGTTCATGCTGGTGGTGTGCCACGACAGATAATCTCCGGCGGCGCAGGAGATGATCGCCGACAGCGTGATGAATTGCCACGACGACGAATGATTCCAGTGCGTGAAGTGGACGTCGCCGCCGTTCTTGCGAAGGTAGATGTAGCCCGACGTCGCGGCGCAAAGGTTGCCCGCCGTCGCGATGTAATAGCCGGCCACGGGCGCGGTGTAGAGGCCGGTCGCGTTATTCCAACACGATCCGGTATTGGCATCGGCGGTGATCTTGAGCGGCGTGCCATCGCCGCCGGTTGGATTGCCCTTGCCGCTCAGTTGTCCGCGCATGTGCGGCATCTGCGGTCGCGTGAGGATGCCGCTGGTGTTCACCCTCATCCACGGCGCAGAACCTGTCATGAGCAAGGTGCCGTCGCCCGCTGATGTCAACGCAACACCGCCTACATCGAACCCCATCGATCAACCTATCAACTTGCACCACACGCAGTGGTGTGAAGCCGGATATAGCCCGTAGTTCAGCGGGACGGAATCTGGTGACGTCGGCGATGGCGAGCGGTTGACGAACAGCGCCAGCGTGTCACCCGCCGCGCACGAGAACACCGCGCAGGTGCCGCTTGTATTCCAGATGGTGGCTGGCGCGCTGCCCTGATTCCAGTGCACGTGGTACGACATCGCGCCGTTCTTGGCGAAGCACGAATAGCCGTAGGTGTTCTTGCCCGCCGGCATGCCGCTGCCGCCGTTGTGGATGCCGTTGTAGCCCATCGCATACAGCCCGGCGACCGGGCAGGTAAAGACGCCGTTAGCGACGTTCAGGCTCGACTGCCATGACGGGCTGTCGAGCTCCCAGCCAGTCGGTGCCGAGTAGAAATTGCCACCGGCACCCTTCGCGGCGGAGTAACCGGGAATCGATCTGGCCGAACCTTGACCGGCGGAGTTGAACGCCAGCGTGTTGAGCGAGATGCCGCCCGCGCTCTGGATGATGGTGTTGCCGCCGATGTCGATGCCCATGTCAGCCCTTCTTCGGTGGCACGGTGGTCGGATCAACTTCGGTCAGCGCGAACTTGTAGGTCTTGCCGCGCTTGTTGTTGTAGAGGAAGAGATCGTCCTCACCCTCAACAATCGTCCAGTCGCCACGGTCGTTCTTCAGTGACAAGTCGGACGTGTAGACCGTGGCCCAGCGGTTCGAACCCGAACCCAGATTGTAGGTGGCGTTGGCGGTCGGCAACAGGTTGCCGGCATATCGTATTGCTCCAACCCCAGCGCCGGTCCAGTACAGTAAATCGACAGCATCTGTCACCACTTCGGGCTTGATGGTCAGATATTTCAAGCCGCTGGTTGATCTGACAGTCAAGCTATCAGTGTTGTCCCTGCCGGTTATATGAAGCGGCCCGCTCATCGTGTCGCCGGTCCGCTGAACGAAGTCGGCGGTCCCGCCCATCGGACCTATCGGACCTTGGATACCTTGCGCGCCCTGCGGTCCCTGCGGTCCAGTGATCGAGACACCCGCCGGCCACACACCACCGGCCTTCGGGCCATAGATGAAGTTGGTCGCCGTGTTGATGAAGGTGTCGCCGTTAGCGCCGACCAAACTTGTCGGAGCCGACGTGCCATACAGCACGGTGTTGCCGGGAATACCTTGGACGCCCTGTTCACCTTGCCACGGCTGCGAGATCACCCACTGTGAGCTCGTGCCATCGTTGAAGTAGATGTAGGTGACGCCTTCCGCTGAATTCCACCACAGGTCGCCGTGCTTCGGTGCCGGCGGCGGCGTGTCACTGATCTTGACGTTCGCGCCGGCTTCGAACTCCGCCCACAATGCATTCCTGCGCGCGTAGTATTTGTTGTCGACCGGCGCTTCACCAACCGGATTGGGCGGAATGACAACCTGCGACCACGTCGCATCCTTGCGCGCGTATTGATTGCCGTCGACCGGTGCTTCAGCGACCGGGTTGGGTGGAATGATGACCTCAGTCCACGCTGTGTTCTTGCGCGCGTATTGCTTGTTGTCTGCCGGCGCTTCCTCGATCACGCCGACGCCGACTGGACCTATCGGGCCTTGGATACCCTGATCGCCCTTGTCTCCCTTGTCGCCTTTGTCGCCCTTGTCGCCTTTCGCACCGACGACACCTTGCGGACCAATGGGACCTTGCGGACCGATACCGCCCTGCGGTCCGAGCGGCCCGGGATCGCCGCGATCACCCTTGTCACCCTTGACGCCCTGCGGTCCCACCGGACCAACCGGACCGGGTTGCCCGCGCGTGCGCAACAGCACGGTGATTTCCATGTTGTTGTTGAAGCTTGAGCCTTGCTGCGCAACGAACGCGACCGGCAGTTCGAACCAGTCGGTGCGGTCAATGGCCGGCGACGTGATCCGGAACGTCATGAAGTTGACGGCGAGCCCGCGCCTTTGAATGACGAACTCGTCATCGAATTGCGCCATCGCGAACACGGCGGACGGATCGAGCCCGTCCTGCGTCAGCCGGTCGAAATAGATTCGTGTGATCGCCGTGTTGGTCACGTTGTTGAAGCGAAGCCGTCCAGCACCCGGGTCCATCGCTGTCGTGTTGCTGTCGAAGCGATAGAGCCACATCGAGGACGATGCGCCGGCAGGTCCTTCCTCGCCCTGCGGGCCCGGTGGCCCGACCGGTCCCGGGTCACCCTTCTCGCCGCCGCCCTCACCGATCAGCACGCCACCTTCGACGCGCAGTCCCGGTCCGATCTCCAGACGTTGCGCCGGCCCGCGCGCGGGATCGTAGCGCCCGACAATCGTCATCTCGTCGGCTTCGAGGATGATGTCGTCGTTGTAGTTGGCGAAGATGCCTTCCATCAACGGCGCGCCGTCCTCGTCAGTCTGCAACCGGTTGACCAGCCACACCGCTGGCGGCGTCGGTTCATTGAACGCGACGCTGCCTTCCTTGAGACTGATCTTTGATCCGTAGTTACCGCCGAGACTGGCACAGAACCGGAAGCCGACGCCCTCACCGATCAACAACAGCGAGACCGAGAACCAGTTGCTGTCCGTGGTGACGTTGCGGAAGCTGATCGATTGCTCGGATGCATCAACCGAGATGCCGATGACGTCACCGGGACCGATGCGAATCTCCGGCCACGTCTCCATCAGCACGCCGTTGTACCAAAGCTGATCGCCGTACAGGCCGACCGAGTTGGTATCCCCGCCGGGCCAGTCCGCGATGCCGCCATCGCCGAGCGCCGCTGACGGGTTGGCGACACCGACGCCGTTCACGCCGAAGCCGGTCTCCGTCACGTTGGTGGCTTCGCAATAGAACGAGGTGCGCGCGTCGGTCAGCGCCGAGCCGTATTCGTCTGCGCCTCCCGTCGTCTTGGTCGCCGTCAAGTTATAGTTCGACAGCGTGATGATCGGCGACGTCATGTCGGGGATGAACGCCATCTTTGTCGAGAACGGATCGCGCACGTAGCCGTGCATCCGCGCCTTGCCTTGGTCGCCTTTCGGCTTCAGGCCACCCTGCGCCAAGGTCTCGTGCCGGGATTGATCCATGTTCGCGTTGCCCCGCCGAATGTCGAGGTGTAGCCGCCGCCCCATGGCTGCGTGCCGGGATAGGATGGCGGCAATGGCGTGATCGGTCGTTCTGGCACGCCGACATAGCCCTGCCCGATGACGACGCCGGCCCCGGAGACGATGACGCCGACGCCCGTGACAACACCGACTTGGAAGCCCGCGACCTTTGCGTCCCTTGCCTGCAACGATCCGGTTGCAACCGCTTCAACCTTGCCGAACGCCAGCATCAGCGCGCGGCGCGACACCATCGCGCCCGTGCCGAGCGACTGCCCGAGACCCTCGGCCTCGATCACGGCACGGACCGGACGCGGCACGCCCCAGCCGGTCGACCGTGACAAACCAGAGCCGTGAACGACGCTCGTTTGTACCGATAGCGCGCCAGCGCCTGCGGTCGTCAGGTTGGCAAAGCCCGCCAGCGTGGCCGGCAACGATGTCAGTGTGCCTGACCCTTCGACCTTGGCCAGTATTACACCAGCACCCGTAAGGTCAGATGCCGTCGACACCAGTTCGGCAGAACCATCAACACCTGAAACGCCAGAACCACTTAGCGAACCGTTCTGGTCCGCGAGAACACCCTGACCGCGAGATTGCGAGGTGCCTTCGCCATCCAAGAAATGTGCAGACTCGGTCAGCGCTGCCGCACCGACCGAGCCCCCGATGACAACGCCTGCGGCCTTGGCCGACTGCGCCGGCACCGAGCCGGTGCCCGAGATGATGGCAATGCCCTCGGAGCCGAGCACGGTCGAGCGCGCTGCCTGCAATGCAGCGGCGGTGACGATGGAGAGGGATGACCCTGCACCGGTCGCCGTTGAAGGGCTCGCAGACAGCGCGCCTGTCGCGATCCAGCGAGATAGACCGCTGGCCGCAACCACCGAGGCCTGCGGGGAGAGCGCGCCCGAGGCAACCCAGAGGCTGCCGCCGAGCCCGTCAATATCTCCCACCGTGGCCGATAGAATGCCCGTGCCAGTGACGCCAGCCACCACCGCGCCCGACCCGGCGAGGCTTGAGATACCAGAGACAAGCGCGCCCGAGCCTGAGCTCGATGACTTGCCCGGGGCGGTGACGACACCGACCTGCGACACCAGAGTGCCGGTGACGACTGATCCCGACAGGCCGGTGCCGGCCAAGGCGGCTGTGGGACCTATCAGCGCGCCCGTGCCCAGTGATCTTGCGATGGCAGCGCCAGACAGGCCCGAGGACTGAGCCGGGAGGCTGCCTGTGCCGCTGATGAGAACGACGCCCTCGAAGCCCGAGACCGTAGCCAAGCTCGCCTGTAGCGCCACGGCTGCCGCGCCAGAGGACGATTTGCCAGCGCCGGTAGCCGCCGAGGTGCCGGCGGGTAGTGTTCCGGTCGCCACCCACCGCGCCACGCCCGGGGCAACGATGGCCACCGGTTGGCTGGCCAGCGTGCCGGTCGCCACATGCCGGGCGATGCCAGCGCCCACCGTGGCCGATGATTGGCTCGCCAGCGTTGCGATGCCGAGGGAGGACACTGCACCGACGCTGGCGAGCGCCGACGCCGCAGCGGACAGCGTCGCTGCGCCAGCGGACTGACCTACGGCCACCGCCGTGACGGTCACCGAGGGACTGGTCAGGACCGCTGACGTAGAAATGGAGCGCGAGACGCCCGCGCCCGAGAGAACCGAGAACGATGTCAGCGCGCCAGAGCCCGAGATGCCCGAGGCCACCGCGCCGAGCGCGTCGAGATCGGCAACCGTCGAGACAAGCGCGCCCGTTCCTGACGATGCCGAGATGCCCGGCGCAACCGTGACCGATGACTGCGCCGCGAGCGCTGCGGTGCCTGACGATGCCGACGCGCCAGCGCCACGTTGTCCTGTCGAGCCAACCGCAGCCAGTGCGGCAACGGTGTTGACCGATTGCGAGATGCCAGCGCCGGCCAGTGCCGAGATCGTGCCGATCAGCGCCGCTTGTGTCGAGATCGAGCTCGATACGCCCGCACCGCGCTGCCCGGTGACGGCAACCGCCACCACTGCGCCCGTGCCGGCGGACGATGCCACACCAGCGCCGGCAAGCGTCGAAACCGAGACAAGCGCGCCCGTGCCGGTGACCGGCGGTGACTGTACGAGACCAACCGCATCGAGATCGGCAACGTCTGCCGCAAGTGCGCCTGTGCCGAACGTGACCGTAACGACGGTGCCGAAACCGACCAGCGTTTCGGATGAGCTCGCCGCCGCTCCCGCCGTAGGGATGTAGGCGGTGGCGACCGAACCTACTTCGACTTGACCGCCCCACAGATAGACCGAGTCGGTGGTGTCAATCGGCAGATAGGACGGCAACGCCGTCGCGTTGTCGCTGCGCATGAGGCACACCGCAAACTGCGTGGTCCCTCCAGCGCCCGCCATGGTGAGCGAGCAACGATAGAAGCCGTAGGCATCAGGCCCTGTGATCGACGATACAGCGCCCGCGTACTTGTTTCCCGTCGCACCTGCGCCGGTCAGGTTGAAGTTCGCCCACCCGCTCAGTCCGTATAGCTGGACCCAAGTATAGTTGCCTGATGGCTTGGCGTAGAACGAATAGGTGCAGGTGGCGACGCCAGTCCCCGGCGTTGCCCATACGAAGCTGTAGTGAGAGGCGTTGGTTGAATTGTTAGACACCGCAATCTTGTCGGCGGTGTTCGAACCATCAGGTGCCGTGGTCGCATTGGCTGTTGCCGTTACAAAGTTTGCCGACCATTGCTCCTGTCGGTCGGACCACGGCAGATAGTTGGTGCGCCCGGACGCGACCGCCGTCAGCGCGCCAGTGCCAGTCGATGACGAAACACCTGCGCCGCGTTGTCCGGTCTGGCTTTGCGCCGATAGCGCGCCCGTGCCGTCGACACCACTGACGCCGGCACCTGCAACGGTCGATGATCCCGCGACCAGCGTGCCTAAGTCGGGCACCACCAGCGTCTCGCCCATCCACGACAGGAAGCCTACCGGCTTGGTCTGGGTGAACTCCGCAGCTTCAGTGCGGATCGTGCTGCCACTGTTGAGGGCGCTACTGTTGAAGAAGAGACCGTAGGCAACATTCGGCATCGAGGAGATGCTGACGCCACCGACACCGGTCGCCGGGTCAGCGGATGACGAGCCGTTATACAGCCCTTCGTTTCTTCTGAACCAGATCAGTTCGGCCCCGGTGTCCCAATCGAGAGACACAACGTCACCGACGTTGATCACACCGAGACTGCCGAACGGCCCGCCGCCAGCGATGTAGATTTGCCCGTCTTGCCCGAGACCAAAGATCGTTGCGCTGTCGGTGATGCTCGTAGCCGTCGCGCTCTGACCGCCAGCACCCCAACCCGTGATCGTCCCGTTGACGGTGAATTCAGCGCTGAATTTCCCAGCCGCGCCGTTGACGCGCTTCTGTGTCGTGAGCACGCCGCCCAGAACCGCTGATGTTAATGTCGCGGTCTTGTCGGAATCGCTGAGCGAAACATTCGCGCTCTTCTCGGCATTGCTCCACGCGTCATCAACCGGAGGAACGATGGTGCGAACAAGGTACTCGTTGTACTTCAGGACCGAGTTGTCGTTGACCACGTATGGAATAAGGACGGACGCGCCGCGTTGGTAGATTCTGCCGTCCATCGAAAGGACGGTCTGCCCTGCCGCAACAGTGCCGACAAAGGCGGATGTCTTGCCGCTCCATGTCGCGCCGTGGTCCGTTGATTTCTCGACGTAGAGATCGCTGTCGGCGCTGGCGCGATACAGTGCATAGACATCGGTGCCATCAACAAAGAGCCGCACCGCGCCCGCCGTTAGCTCAATGACCGCGTTGGTCATCGTCGGCGTGTTGGCGCTGTCAAACCGGACGGCGTTGCAGTTGGTGCCGTCGTTGAGGGCGGTGACGACCTTGGTGGTGGCCCCGCTCAAATACGAAACCGATTGACTCCACGCCGAGTTGCCGTTCACCGAGATGGTGGCGCTTGCGGTCTGCAAGGCGTTGAGGGCGGTGAGCGTTCGCTGGCTGTTGTTGTTGCCTGCCCCCCATATGAAGTGCACGACGTCAGCGGGACCGAGAACGGCGGTTGGTTTGACGTTGTCGATGGCCGTATTGGCGTCGACCTGAATCGCCGCCGACCACGCAGCGACGCCCGTGCGCTGCGAATAGTAGACGCGGTTGTAGAACGTGCCTGACGTCTTGACGTGCGCACCGTTGAAGAAGGCGACGACACTACCGCCTGAACGGACGACAAGTGAAACGGTGTTGTTGATGCCGCCAGCGCCGGTCTGGCTGGTGTTGGCGACCACCGTCTCGTTGATGACGCCCCACGCATCGGTCGCCGTGTTGAAAGTGTAGTAGCGAACATCGTTTGCGGCGTTGCTGCCGGAGATGCCGGCGAGAAGATGGATGACGGTGCCAACCTGAAATCCAGCCAGAGCCGTACATGGAAGGTTGCCGGTGATCGCCGGATTACTTCCGATGGCTGCCCAAGACGTCGTCGGGTCAGTTGCCTTCAACGCCTGTAGCTGCCGCGTCGCGTTGGTCGAGAAGCCGAAGATGTAGTGGGTGTCGGTGGCGCTGGCGGTCCGTCTATAGACGTTCATCGCAAAATCGAATGGAGCACTTGATCGCGCTGTTAGAACTGACGGGTCAGTCCCTTGTATCCCGCCGCCATAAGCCGCCCCGCCGGCATAGGTGTTGGTAGCGTTGCCGTGAACAGTACCTGCGGGAGCGCAATTCCCCATATAGAACACGGCGCAATAGACGCTCGAAGATGTGACTGCGACCGGCGTATTGAATCGAAATAAGAGTTCTGCCGCTGTCGATGTAGAAGAGCCGCTAGCGACCGCACTGGTGCCCAACAGCGTACCAGTTGGCGTGCCACTTCGAAGTTCGACGTAGCCACTGGGAGAACCTCCAATGGAACTGGCAAGAAAAATTCCAATGTCCGTGACGCTGTAATTGGACGTCGCAGTAAACGTCTGTGCAAACAGACCGTTCGCGGTATTGCCAGAAAGACAACAGAGCGCGGTGTTGGTGGTCGTTGCCGTTGTGATGTCGGCTGATACCGGAGACCCTAACGTCCCCGCCGCCACCTTGAACGGCCCGACCGGCGGGACCGTCGTCGCCAGTCCCGTGATGGTGACGGGCAGCGCCATCAGTCGCGATCAGGATCGAGCGGCGCGACCACGCAGCGTTGCAACAGCGCGACGCGTGCCGGATCGTTGGTGATCTTGATCTCTTCAGCGATCCAGTTCACCGCGTCGATGGAATCAGGAAAGCGCGCTATCGCCTTGTCGGGCTCGGGGTCGAGGACGATCCACATTTGAGGAGCTCCCTTCCACGGTCGAAGATTTCCTTCGACATATCGCCGTGCTTGACCGCCAGCTTGCGGCCCGCCCGGTCACTGTTCTTGAACACCTCGCGACAGTCGAACCGCCGGCAGGTGAACGGCGCGCGCTCCCAGATGATGCAGCCGTGCGGACCGAGATAGACACAGTCGCCGTTGTCGTGGCGATTGAGGATCAGGTAAGGCTCTTTGCCCGGCGTGAAGCACACCGCCGTCGAATAGCTCGACGGATCGTCACCCATGGCAGGGAGGATCGGCGTCATCATCTTGCAGCACAGATTGCACGCGCCGCACGGGACGACGTGACGATCAGGCTGGAGCGGCATAGGTCAGCGACGTCAGCGAGACTTGCTGGCCGGCGGAGATAACCACGCTGTTGAGTTGGATATCTCCGCCACCTCCAGTCGCAGTGACCGAGCACAGCACGATAGGCGTGGCGTTGCCCTGTCTGAGCTCGGCTTTCGCGATGGTGCCGCCGATGGCATTGGTGTCGGCAACGATGGCGTTGGCGGTTGCAACACCAGCCGCCGCTGCACCGAACGCCGGGTTGGCGAACGTCAGCGTGGCCACCGCCGCACCTGCGCCGGTCTGCAACACCAATTTCCCGGGCGGCGTGTTGAGGTCGAGTTGATCGACCACGTAATCGCACAAGCCATTGCGTGTGGCGGTCGGATGCGTGACGGCCATCGGCGTTACTCCTTCTCATCTTCAGGTGGGGCATCGCTGCCGGTGATGGTGGCCTCCGGACCACCTTCGCGAACCTTGCCCTGTTCGATCCACTCATCGACCAGTTCGGACAAGCCCGAGCCGTCTGCGGCCTCGTAGCTCATGCCGGCGACATATTCGCTCTTCATTTCGTCGGAGAAGAAACCGTCGATGACGGTGAAACGACGTGCCATTGTGATTGCTCCAGTTCGATGACGTCACCCCATGTCAGTCCATCGCTGACGGGAAGCGACGCCGAGTAAGTATGCGGCGAAGGGTCCACGACAGGCCGTTGCCTGCCGGGACCTTCGTTCAGTTCACCTCTATGCAGGTTCATCCTCGTCGTCCTTGTCGTCGTCGTCCTCATCCTCTTCCGGCCCGTCGTCGTCATCCTTGGCGGCGGCCTCGTCGTATTCGGCCTCCTCTTTCGCGTCCGGATCGCGGACCTTGCCATCGGCCTTCCACTTGTCGAGATACGGCGAGTTGCTCGGGTCGACGTCGTAGATCGCTCCTTGCGCGTACTCCATACCATTCTCTTCTGACGT
>Ga0307503_10000060_pt1 | contig 71274 bp, 68 predicted proteins | sample 17_S_MG_FD_194514 | JGI IMG/M metagenome (GOLD analysis project Ga0307503, IMG submission 194514) | Soil microbial communities from Populus trichocarpa stands in riparian zone in the Pacific Northwest, United States - 17_S | ecosystem: Environmental > Terrestrial > Soil > Riparian zone > Trees... | reverse complement strand
GACCAGCTCTACAAGCGCGGCGAATCGTTCCGCATCTCGGGCCTGCAGATCGACGGCATGGACGTGCTTGCCGTGCGCGGCGCCGCCGAGACCGCGCTCGAATGGGTGCGCGCCGGCAAGGGGCCGATCTTGCTGGAGCTGAAGACCTACCGCTATCGCGGCCACTCCATGTCCGATCCCGCCAAATATCGCTCGCGCGAGGAGGTGCAGGCGGTGCGCGACAAGTCCGACCCGATCGAGGCGGTGAAGCGCGAGCTCGCCAAGGCCGGGGCGAGCGAGGAGGAGCTCAAGGCGATCGACACCGAGATCAAGAGGATCGTCGTCGAGGCCGCCGACTTCGCCGAACAGGCGCCCGAGCCCGACCCGAAGGAACTCTACACCGACGTCCTGGTGGGGAGCTACTGATGGCGATCGAGCTCAAGATGCCCGCTCTCTCCCCGACGATGGAGGAGGGGACCTTGGCCAAGTGGCTGGTCAAGGAAGGCGATGCGGTCAAATCGGGCGACATCCTCGCCGAGATCGAGACCGACAAGGCGACGATGGAGTTCGAGGCGGTCGACGAAGGCACGATCGCGAAGATCCTGGTCCCCGAAGGCACCGATGAAGTGAAGGTCGGCACCGTCATCGCTTTGATCGCGGGCGAAGGCGAGGCGGCCGCGCCGGCGGCGGCCGCGCCCGCTCAGGCCGAGGAGCCGGCTGAGGCCGCGCCGGTGGCGGCGGCGCCGAAGCCCGCGCAGGCGCCGGCCAGCCTCGCCGTCGAACCCGACGTGCCCGCGGGCACCGAGATGGTCCGCACCACGGTCCGCGAGGCGCTGCGCGACGCCATGGCCGAGGAGATGCGCAAGGATGGACGTGTTTTCGTGATGGGCGAAGAGGTCGCCGAATATCAGGGCGCCTACAAGGTCACCCAGGGGTTGCTCGCCGAATTCGGCGACAAGAGGGTGATCGACACACCGATCACGGAATATGGCTTTGCCGGCGTCGGTACTGGCGCCGCAATGGGCGGCCTCAGGCCCGTCATCGAGTTCATGACTTTCAACTTCGCCATGCAAGCCATTGATCATATTATCAATAGCGCGGCGAAAACCAATTATATGTCGGGCGGTCAGATGCGCTGCCCGATCGTCTTTCGCGGTCCCAACGGCGCCGCCTCGCGGGTCGGCGCGCAGCACAGCCAGAATTACGGGCCCTGGTATGCCGCCGTGCCCGGCCTGATCGTTATCGCGCCTTATTCGGCGGCGGATGCCAAAGGGCTGCTAAAAGCTGCGATCCAGTCTGAAGACCCGGTGGTATTCCTTGAAAATGAATTGCTTTACGGGCAGAGCTTCGATGTTCCCAAGCTCGACGACTATACCCTCCCCATCGGCAAGGCGCGGGTTGTGAAGGAGGGCGGGGACGTTACCCTGGTCAGCTATTCGATCGGCGTCGGCGTCTCCCTCGACGCGGCGGCGAAGCTGGCCGAGGAGGGGATCGACGCCGAGGTGATCGACCTGCGCACCCTGCGGCCGCTCGACAAGGCGACATTGCTCGCGAGCCTCAAGAAGACCAACCGCATGGTCTGCGTCGAGGAAGGCTGGCCGACCTGCTCGATCTCCGCCGAGCTGATCGCCCTGGCCATGGAGGAAGGGTTTGACGACCTCGACGCGCCCGTCCTGCGAGTCACCGATGAGGACGTTCCTCTCCCTTATGCCGCAAATCTGGAGAAGCTCGCCCTGATCAAGGTCGCCGACGTCGTCGCCGCGGCCAAGAAGGTCTGCTACCGCTGAACCACCGTCATTCCAGCGGAAGCTGGAATCCCTCTTCTTCAATCGCCGGAAGGCAGTGAGATTCCGGCTTTCGCCGGAATGACGGGCTGTTCGAATGACCGACCTCGATCCCGACCGCCAGCTCGCCCTCGTTTACGTGCCGGCGCGGGTTCGCCCCGCCCTCGAAGCGCTCTGGCGTCTTGACGCCACTTTCGCCGCCGTCCTCGCCGGCGGCCGCGATCCGATGGTTTCGCGCCTGCGCCTGGCCTGGTGGCGCGAGGCGCTCGAAGCGCTCGACGCACGGGAGCCGCCGGCCGAGCCTCTGCTCCAGGCGCTGGCCGCGCATGTGCTTCCCTTGGGGGTGCACGGGTCGGAGCTCGCCGGGATGGAGGAGGCGTGGGAGATCCTGCTCTCCGATCAGCCGCTGACCGCCGGCGAGCAGGCGCGCTATGCGTCCCGGCGGGGCGGCCTGCTGTTCGAGCAGAGCGCGCGCCTGCTCGGCGTTCCGGATTTCCCGGTCGCGGCGTCGGGCGCGCTCTGGGCGCTGGTCGATCTCGCGCGGCACAGCAGCGGCCGCGATGAGGTGCGGATCCCGCCCGCCGAATCGCCGGGCCGGTGGCCGCGCGCGCTGCGGCCGCTCGGCATGCTGGCGGCGCTCGCCCGCCGCGATGCGGATCGCCTTGGCAAGCCTTGGGAAGGGCAGGGAAAACCGGCCCGGATGCTGCGCATAATCCGCCATCGACTGACCGGGCATTAGTCTATTTTAGCGGAATATCGGCACGGAGTTGCCGTTTTCGATGAATAGCGCTAACGTGCCCCCAAATAGAAGGGAGGGCGCTATGTGGCGATTCTTCGCGGGGATCGGGTCGGCCTTGCTGCTGGTGACCGGGGGCTTCTTCATCTGGAAGGGCGTCGCCCAGAGCGAGGATTCCAGCCCGGTCCCGGACGCCCCGATCGAATCCGCCGGCGCGGCGCCCACCGCCGGCCGGCCCGGCCTGCCGCCGTCCGCCGACGCGCGCACCCGCGAGCAACGCCGCTTCGAACGCGCCGACCGCGACAATGACGGCCGGGTCACGCTCGCAGAGCTGACCTACGGCCGGCGCCGCAACTTCGACCGGCTCGATGCCAATCATGACGGCCGCCTCAGCTTCGAGGAATGGGCCGCGCGCACCTTGCGCACGTTCGCCACCGCCGACGGCAATCGCGACGGGGCGCTCAACCAGGCCGAGTTCGCGGCCACGGCGCCGCGCCGCCGTCGCGCCACCGCGCGCCGTCAGAATTGCGATTGCACCCGCCAGGCCGCCGCCCGCGGCGCTGGAAACAGGGGCGGAGGCAATTAGGAAAGGGGACAGTTACTATTTTTCACCTCAAGCCCGTGCAACGCCGCGGGCCGGGCCGTGAAAAATAGTACTGTCCCCCCTCAGCCCCCACTCAGCCACGCCGCCAGATCCGCGCGCGCCCGCATCGTGTAGAGCTTCTTGCGGTCGGCCTTCTTCGTCCGCGCGCCTTCGATCGGCGGGAACAGGCCGAAATTGACGTTCATCGGCTGATAGGTCTCGGCCTCGGCGCCGCCGGTGATGTGGCCGAGCAACGCGCCGAGCGCGGTCGTCGGCGGGGGCGGGCCGATGGCCACGCCGTTCAGCTCCGCCGCGGCGAAACGCCCGGCGAGCAGCCCGATCGCCGCCGATTCGACATAGCCCTCGCAGCCGGTGATCTGGCCGGCGAAGCGGATGTGCGCCGCCGCCTTGAGCCGCAGCGTTCCGTCGAGCAGCCGCGGCGAATTGATGAAGGTGTTGCGGTGCAGTCCGCCGAGCCGCGCGAACTCGGCCTTTTCGAGCCCCGGAATGGTACGGAACAGCCGGACCTGCTCGGCATGTTTCAGCTTGGTCTGGAAGCCGACCATGTTCCATAAGGTGGCGAGCGCATTGTCCTGGCGCAGCTGGACCACCGCATGGGGCCATCGCCCCGTTTTCGGATCGTCGAGGCCGACCGGCTTCATCGGCCCGAAACGGAGCGTGTCGACGCCGCGCGCCGCCGCGACCTCGATCGGCATGCAGCCTTCGAAATAGGGCGTGTCTTTCTCCCATTCCTTATATTCGGTCTTCTCGCCGTCGAGCAGGCCCTGATGGAAAGCGATATATTGCTCCTTCGTCATCGGGCAGTTGATGTAGTCCTTGGTGTCGCCCTTGTCCCAGCGGCTCGCCATCCAGCAGACGTCCATGTCGATGCTGTCGCGGTGCACGATAGGCGCGATCGCGTCGAAGAAGGCGAGCGCGTCCGCCCCGGTCGCGGCGCCGATCGATTCGGCGAGCAGCGCCGCGGTCAGCGGTCCGGTGGCGACGATGACGAGGCCCGCGGCGGGGAGGGCGTCGACCCGCTCGCGCACGATCGCGACATTGGGATGGGCGGCGAGCCGCGCCGTCACCGCCGCCGAGAAACCGTCGCGGTCGACCGCCAGCGCCGATCCCGCCGGCACCTTGTGCGCGTCGGCCGCCGCCATGATCAGCGACTCCATCGCGCGCATCTCGGCATGGAGCAGCCCGACCGCATTGCTCTCGGCGTCGTCCGAGCGGAAGCTGTTCGAGCAGACCAGCTCGGCGAGGCCGTCGCCTTGGTGCGCCGCGGTCATGTCGCCGCCGCCGCGCATTTCGGAGAGGCGCACCTTCACCCCCGCCCGCGCGAGCTGCCAGGCCGCCTCCGACCCGGCAAGGCCGCCGCCGACGATATGGACTTGGGCTTCCATGCGGCGATGCGATAGTCTGATCGCAGCGAAGGAGGAAGGCCATGCTCGACCATGTCGGAGTCGCGGTTGCGGACGCGGAGCGCTCGCGCCGCTTTTACGAGCAGGCGCTGGCGCCGCTCGGCATCGTCCTGATCATGTCGGTGACGCCTGAACAGACCGAATCCGGCGGGAGGGCGCACGGCTTCGGCTCGGACGGCAAGCCCTATTTCTGGGTCGGCGACAACGAGGCGGTGGGGGAGGGCACCCATGTCGCCTTCGCCGCCAGCACGAGAGCCGAGGTCCGCGCCTTCCACCAGGCGGCGCTGGCCGCCGGCGGCCGCGACAATGGCGCGCCCGGGCTCCGGCCCCATTATCACCCCGATTATTACGGCGCCTTCGTGCTCGACCCCGACGGCATCAACGTCGAGGCCGTCTGCCACCGCGCCGAATGAGCGGAAGGAGGGCGGAGCGCTTTCCGGTCTGGCCAGAATGCGGATATTGCGGCACTAGACCCGGATCATGAGTGCCGAGACTGTGTCCAGAAAGCCGTCGATCACCCTCGTCGTGCCGGCCTTCAACGAAGAGGCCTATCTCGGCCATTGTCTCGATGCGATCATGGCGAATGTGAAGGGCAAGGCGCTCGAGATCATCGTCGTCGACAATAACAGCACCGACGGTACCGCGGCGATCGCCAAGCGCTATCCCGACATCACCTATGTGTTCGAGCCCGAAAAGGGCATCACCAAGGCCCGCCAGTGCGGATATAAAAACGCCCGCGGCGAGGTCGTCGCCTATGTCGACGCCGACACGCGGCCGCCGGCCGGCTGGATCGAGCAGATCGAGGAGCATTTCAGCAAGAATCCCCGGATCGCCGCCTTGAGCGGACCCTACAGCTTCTACGATCTGCACGGCATGCAGAACCGGATGGCGACGGGCTGGTTCGTCGCGGCGCGGCCGCTTTACTCGATCATCGGCTATATGCTGGTCGGCGGCAATTTCGCTATTCGCCGTGACGTGCTCGACAAGATGGGCGGCTTTGACGCCTCGATCGAATTTTACGGCGAGGATGTGGACATTGCCAAACGTGCGAAGAAATTCGGCAAGGTGCTGTTCTCGAACGATTTCGTGATGCCGACCTCGGGGCGACGGCTGCAAAAGCAGGGCTATTTGAAGATGGCCGGCATCTATTTCGTCAACTTCTTCTCGATCGTCTTCCGCGGCAAGCCGGCGACGCGCGGCTATACCGACGTCCGATGAGCGCCGGCATGCGCCTCTTCACCATCGGCTATGAAGGCGCCACCCAGGCCGAGCTGATCGCGGCATTGCAGGCGGCGGGGGTCGAACGCGTGATCGACGTTCGCGCCGTGCCGATGTCGCGCAAGCCCGGCTTCTCGAAGAACGTGCTCGCCGCCGGCCTTCGCGAAGCGGGGATCGATTATGTCCACCTCAGGGCGCTCGGCACTCCGCCCGCCGGGCGCGAGGCGGCGCGCAAGGGCCGGATGGACGAGATGAACCTTATCTATGCCGCGCAGCTCGAGACGCCCGAGGCCGGCGCCGAGGCGGCGCAAATGATCGCGCTTGCCGAGGAGAAGCCCTCGGCCCTGCTCTGCTTCGAGCGCGACCCGGCAATGTGTCACCGCACGCCGCTGCGCGAGGCGGTTATGCCGGGCTGGGAGGCGATCGACCTCTACGCCTGAGGCGCCTCGCCGGCCGCGTCGATCGCGTCCTCTTCCCCGTCCTCCTCCCCGCTCTCCTCGATTCGGGCGGCGGAGACGACATGCTCGTCCTCGGCGACGTTGAACAGGCGCACGCCGGCGCTGTTGCGGCCGATGACGCGGGTGTCGCCGACGCTCATCCGGATCAATTTGGCCTGGTCGGTGACCAGCATCAATTGCTCGCCATTATGGGCGGGGAAGGAGGCGACGACCGGGCCGTTGCGCTCGAGATTGTTGATATTGGTGATGCCCTGGCCGCCGCGATTGGTGCGGCGATATTCGTAGGCGGAGCTGCGCTTGCCGTAACCGTTGGCGCAGACGGTCAGGATGAACTCCTCGGCCGCCTCGAATTCGGCCAAGCGCTCGGCGCCCAGCGTCGTTTCGCGCTCGCCTTCTTTCCAGGGCGCGGCCTTGAGATAGGCGTCGCGCTCCTCCGTCGTCGCCCGGAAGGCGCGCAGGATCGACAGCGAGATCACCTCGTCGTCGCCGATCATGCGCGCGCCTCGAACGCCCGAGGCGGTTCGGCTCTGGAATTCGCGCACGTCGGTGGCGGCGAAGCGGATCGCCTTGCCGTTGCGGGTGGCGAGCAGGACGTCGTCCTCCTCGGTGAGCAAGGAGACGCCGATCAGCCGGTCGTCCGATCCCTCGTCGAAGCGCATCGCCAGCTTGCCGGCGGCGCGGATGCTGGCGAAGGCATCCATCGAGTTGCGCCGCACCAGCCCCTTGGCGGTCGCGAACATGACGTGGAGCTTGCCCCATTCGCCCTCGTCCTCGGGCAGCGGCAGGACGGTGGAGATGGTTTCGCCCTCGGCCAAAGGCAGCAGGTTCACCATCGGCCGGCCGCGCGCCTGGGGCGCGCCTTCGGGCAGGCGCCAGACCTTGAGGCGATAGGCCTTGCCGTGGGTGGAGAAGAAAAGGACCGGATTGTGGGTCGAGGTCACGAACAATTCGGTGACCGCATCCTCGTCCTTGGTCGCCATGCCGGCGCGGCCCTTGCCGCCGCGCCCCTGGGTGCGGAAGGCCTCCAGAGGCGTGCGCTTGATGTAGCCGCCGAGCGTCACGGTCACGACCATGTCCTCGCGCTCGATCAGATCCTCGTCCTCGATCCCGTCCCAGGCGGGCGCGATCTCGGTGACGCGCGGCGTCGCATACGCGGCGAGGATCTGGTCGAACTCCTCGCGCATCACCGCGTAGAGCTTGACCCGGTCGCCGAGGATTTCGAGCAGGCCGGCGATCGAGGTGGCGAGCGCGCGTAACTCGCCGGCGATCTCGTCGCGGCCCAAAGCGGTGAGGCGGTGCAGACGCAGCTCGAGAATGGCGCGGACCTGGGCTTCGGACAGGCGGTAGCTGTCGCCCGCGACCTCGGTCTCGATCGCCTCGACGAGGCGGATATAGGGCGCGATCTCGGCGATCGGCCATTCGCGCGCGATCAGGGCCGCGCGCGCCTCGGCCGGCGAGGCGGAACCGCGGATGATCCGCACCACCTCGTCGAGGTTGGTGACCGCGATGACCAGGCCGAGCAGCAGGTGGGCGCGGTCGCGGGCCTTGGCGAGCTCATATTTGGCGCGCCGCGTGATCACCTCCTCGCGGAAGCGCACGAAAGCCTCGATGATGTCCTTCAGCGTCAGCGTCTCGGGCCGGCCGCCGCGGATGGCGAGCATGTTGGCCGGGAAGCTCGACTGGGCCGGCGTGTGCCGCCACAGCTGGTTGAGCACGACGTCGGGCGTGGCGTCGCGCTTGAGGTCGATGACGACGCGGACGCCCTCGCGGTTCGATTCGTCGCGAATGTCGGAAATGCCCTCGACGCGCTTGTCCTTGGCGGCCTCGGCGATCTTCTCGACCAGGCCGTTCTTGCCGACCTGGAAGGGGATGGCGGTGAGCACGATCGAGCGCCGGTCGCCGCGCCCTTCCTCGATCACGTAGCGCGAGCGCATCAGGATCGAGCCGCGCCCCGTATGATAAGCGCTGCGCGCACCGGCCTGGCCGAGGATGATCGGCGCGGTCGGGAAATCGGGGCCGGGGACGATCTCGATCAGCTCGTCGATGGTGATCGCTGGATTGTCCATATAGGCTTTGCAGGCGGCGACGACCTCGCCCAGATTATGCGGCGGGATGTTGGTCGCCATGCCGACCGCGATGCCGCCGGCGCCGTTGACGAGCAGGTTCGGGAAGCGTGCGGGCAGCACCTGAGGCTCCTCGCGCGAAGCGTCGTAATTGGGGATGAAATCGACCGTGTCCTTGTCGAGATCGTCGAGCAGGGTCATCGCGACCTTGGCCAGCCGCGCCTCGGTGTACCGCATCGAGGCCGGCGGATCCGGGTCCATCGAGCCGAAATTGCCCTGGCCGTCGATCAACGGCACTCGCATCGACCAGTCCTGGGTCATCCGGGCGAGCGCGTCGTAGATCGCACTGTCGCCGTGGGGATGGTAATTGCCCATCACGTCGCCGACGATCTTGGCGCATTTGCGATAGGGCCGGCCGGGGACGAAGCCGCCTTCGGAGCAGGCATAGAGGATGCGGCGGTGGACCGGCTTCAGCCCGTCGCGAATGTCGGGCAGCGCCCGCGCGACGATCACCGACATGGCGTAATCGAGATAGGAGGTTTTCATCTCCTCGACGATGGAGATGGGGGAGATGTCGCTGGGCTCGATGGTCGGCGGGGCGCTGGCCAAATTGAATTCCTGGATTTGTCTGCTTGGGCAAGAGCGCCGAAGCGCTGGCGATGCAAGGACCCTAGCCGATGCGCTTCGTCGGCGCCAGCCCGCGCGGGCGCACGCGCGCACGTACGCACGCGCGCGAGAGCTCACCCGGAGAGCGGCCGGAAAAGTCCCTGTAATCAGATATATTAACCCGACTTCCCAGTTCAACGGCGGTTCATTGCCCCGGCCCTAGAAAGCCGCCGCCATTAGCGTTAGAAGCCCGGCCCTACGGCCGGGGCAGGCTGGATTCGCCCGCCCCGGCGACCATGTCGACAGGAGGCTTCCCCCAATGAAAGTCAGTACGGGCCTGATCGCCGCCCTCCTGGCGACCGCCGGGCTTGCGGTCGCGGCGGCGCCGGCCACGGCGCAGGGGGCGCCGCATGCGCTCGATCTCAGCCGCGAGGAGCGCAGCGCGCTGGCCGCGGTTCAGGCCGCTTATTCCAGCGGCGACCGCGCCGCGCAGGATTCGGCGCTGGCCGCGGCGCGGGCGGCGGCGCGGGGCGCGCCGGGCCGCTATGCGGTCGCCCATTATCAGCTCCAGATCGGCCGCGGCCGCGGCGACATGGCTATGCAGACCCAGGCCGTCGACGCCTTGATCGAAAGCGGCCTCGCCACGTCCGAGGAGCTGCCGGGCCTGCTGTCCTTCCAGGCCGGCCGCGCCCTTGCCGCCGGCAATTCGGAACAGACCGACCGGCTGCTCGCGCGGCTGGTCCAGATGCAGCCGAACAATCCGGTGGCTTTGGTCGATTACGGCCAGTTCACCGCCAATCAGCTAGCCCGCGCCCGGCCGGCCGCCGCCGAGCGCATCCGCGGCAATGCGATCGCGCTCTTCCAGCGCGCGCTCGCCGCCAACGAGGCGGCCGGACAGCTGTCGCCGGAAGCCTGGCATTTGCGCGCGCTCGCGGTCGCTTATGACGGCACCAGGCCGCCGGTCGCCAATATGAGCTTCGCCCCGGCCGCGATCGCGCTCGCCCGCGCATTGGTCGCCGCTTATCCGAGCCCGGCCAATTGGCGCGACGCCATGCTCATCTATCGCGAGCTCGCGCCCGATCCCGCGCTCGCCCTCGACATCGGCCGGCTGATGCGGGCGAGCCAGGCGCTCGCCGGCGAGCGCGATTATATGGAGGTGGCCGAAGCCTTCGCTTCGGCCAACATGGTCGGCGAGGCCAAGGCGGTGATCGACGAAGGCGTCTCGCGCAACATGGTCGAGGTGGCCCGCATCCCGCCGCGACTGGCGCCCCGGATCGCCGCCCGCGCCGTCGCCGCCGATCGCGCCGCTCTGCCGGGCCTTCGCGCCCGCGCGCAAGCCGCCGCCACCGGCGGGCCGGCCCGCGCCGCCGCCGACAATCATTTCGCTTATGGCCAATATGCCGAGGCCGCCGAGCTCTACCGACTCGCCCTCCTGAAGGGCGGCGAGGATGCCAATCTCGTCAACAGCCGGCTCGGCGCCGCGCTGGCGCTGGCCGGGCGCCGGCCCGAGGCCGAGGCGGCGTTGCGCGCGGTGACCGGCCCGCGCGCCGACCTCGCCGGCTTCTGGCTGGCCTGGCTCGCCAAGCGCCCGGCGGCCTGACATCGACCCGTTCATATCGTGCGACAGGAGATTCTTCGATGACGACGTCCCAGGCCGCCCTGGCCACCGCGCTCATGCTCGGCGCCGCTGCGCCCGCTCTGGCCCACGCGCAGGACTATCAGACCCAGCAGCGGGTGGAGCAGCCGCGGGTGGAAACGCCGCAGCCGCAGGCTCAGCCCCAGGCGCCGGCGCCTTCGGCGACGGCGGCCCAGCCCCAGCGCAACTACAATCTCAACCGCGCCGAGCGGACCGCGATGCAGCCGCTCCTCATCGCGGTGCAGGCCAGCGACTGGCCGGCGGCGGAGGCGGCGCTGCCGGCGGCGGTGGCGGCGGCGCGCGGCAACGACGCCAAATATCTGATCGGCCAGATCCGGCTGCGGATGGGCATCGGCACCAGCAACCGCCAGCTGCAGTCGCAGGGCATTGACGAGATGATCGCCTCGGGCGGCGCCCAGCCGAGCGAGATGCGCGCGCTGTACGAGAACCAGCTCGATTTCGCGACCGCGGCCGGCGATACCGCCAAGGCGGCCCGCGCCGCGGCGCAGCTCGACGCGCTCAATCCCAATGACCCAAACCGGTTCCTGCGCCAGGCGCGAATCCGCGCCCACGCCAACGACGCGGCGGGCGCGATCGCGCTCTACCGGCAGGCGATGCAATTGCAGACGACGAACGGCCAGCCGATCCCGGTCGAATGGCGGCAGCAGATGTCGGCGCTTTCCTATCAGGCCCGCCTGCCGCAAACGGCCAGCCTGATGCGCGAATGGCTGGCGGTGGCGCCCTCGCAGGCGCTGTGGCACGATTCGCTGGCAATCTATGCCGAGTTCGCCGGCCCCGCCGACACCGGCCTGACCCTCGACGTCTACCGGCTGATCCGCGCCGCCGGGGCGATGACCGGCGAGCGCGACTTCATCGTGCTCTCCCAGGCCGCGAGCGACGTCCGGGCCTTCGGCGAGATCAAGGCGGTGCTCGAAGAAGGGTTCAGCCGTAACCTCATCACCGCCAATGCCGCCTTGATGCGCGAACGCATCGCGCTTGCGACGCGGCGCTCGGCCGAAGACCGCGCGTCGCTGGCGGGAGAGCGGACCGCGGCGCTCGCCGGCAACGACGGCGCCGCCGTGCTCCGGCTCGGCGACGCTTATTACGGCTATGGCGAATATGGCCCCGCTGCGGAGCTCTACCGGGCCGCGCTGCAGAAGGGCGGCACCGACGCCAACCTCGTCAACACGCGGCTGGGCGCGGCGCTGGCGCAGGCCGGGCGGCGCGCCGAGGCCGAGACGGCGTTCCGCGCCGTCACCGGGCCGCGCGCCGAGCTCGCCCAATTCTGGCTGCTCTGGCTGCAGTCGCGCGCGCGCTGAACGGGGGACAGTCGCCAGTGACTGTCCCCATTCGCGCCGTCCCGATTTGCGACGCGTCCAATTAGCCGCTTCCGTGCGGCGATGGCGCCGGTTAGGCCATGATCATGCGTTTCGACGACATGATCGCGACCGTGCTGGCGCAGGCCGCGGACCGGCCCGACCGGCAGGCCGCGCGCTGGCGCCAGCTCGTTGACCTGCTCGCCCAGCATCGGCCGGAGACGGGCGGCGAGGCGGCGGGGCGAGCCTATGCCCTGCTCCGCGAGACGCGCGCCGCGATCGATCCGGAGGTGCGCCGCCAATCGGCGCGCGCTCTGGCCGGGCGGCCGATCGCGCCGGAGCTGCTCGCCTTCTTCGCCGAGGACGCGCCGTCGGTCGCGGCGCCGCTCATCGCCGGCGCCCGGCTCGAGCCCCAGGCCTGGGTCGCGGTCCTGCCGAAGCTGGGGCCGTCGGCGCGCGCGCTGCTGCGCCATCGCGACGACCTCGATCCCGAAGTGATCCACGCGCTCGCCGCCTTCGGGGCCGGCGATTTCATCCTCGAGGGCAATGTCGCCGCGCCGGTCGCGGCAGCGGCGGCGGAACCGGTCCAGAGCGACTCGCAGATCCGCGAGCTGGTCAAGCGGATCGAGGCCTATCGCCGGCATAAGGAAAGCGCCCGTTTCGCGGCGGTTCATGAGGGCCGCGCCGCCGCCTTTCGCTGGGAGACCGGCACCGACGGCATCCTTGTCTGGGTCGAGGGCGCGCCGCGCGGGCCGCTGGTCGGGCAGAGCATCGCCTGGTTCGCCGGGCCCGGCCAACATGGCGTCGACGGCCAGGCCGCCGGCGGCTTCGACAAGCGCGCGCCGTTCCGCGATGCCCGCTTCATCGTCGCCGGCGACGGCCCGGCCGCGGGCGACTGGCGGATTTCGGGCATCCCCTTCTTCGATCCCGCGACCGGCGTCTTCCAGGGCTATCGCGGCACCGCCCGGCGGCCGCGGCCCGACGAGCTCGCGCGCGGCGCCGCCGAGGATGCGCCGGCGGGCGTGTTCGGCACCCAATTCCCCGCCGATTCGCTGCGCCAGCTGATCCACGAGCTGCGCACGCCCCTGAACGCGATCATCGGCTTCGCCGAGATGATCGAGGGCCAGTATATGGGCCCGGCGGCCTCCTCCTATCGCGATCGCGCGGCGACGATCATGGAGCAGGCGCGCGGCCTGCTCACCGCCGTCGACGATCTCGACACGGCGGCGCGGATCGAGACAAGCCGGCTCGATCTCGACGAAGGCGCGGCCGACGCCGTCGCCTTGCTGGTTCGCCTCCACGACAGCTACGAGCGGGTCGCCGCCCAGCGCGGCGCTCGGATCGCGATCGAGATCAGCGAGGGCCTGCCGCGGGTCAGGGTCGAGCCGGGCGCAGCCGAGCGCATGTTCGCGCGCCTGCTCGCCGGCACGATCGGCCTCGCCGGCGAGGGCGAGACGATCGCGGTGCGGCTCGCTTTGGCGCCGGCGGACGCGCCGCGCGCGCTTCGCCTGTCGCTCGACCGGCCCCAGGCGATCGCCGGGCTCGACGAGGCGGCCCTGCTCGATCCCGGCTACAGCCCCGATGGCGACTGGCCGGGCGCGCCGGCGCTCGGGCTCGGCTTCGCGCTCAGGCTGGTCCGCAATCTCGCCGAGGCGGTCGGCGGCGGCCTCGAAATGGGCCCGGACCGCTTCCTGCTGACCCTTCCAGCCGAGGAAAGCGCGGCGCCGCCCGCGAGCCGCAGCGAGGGCTCGGCCTGAGCCTTTCCGCATTGCCGTCACGAGAGCCCCATGGCATGGCGGCGGCTGGGCCTGTAGCTCAATGGTAGAGCCGGCCGCTCATAACGGCTTGGTTGCAGGTTCGAATCCTGCCGGGCCCACCAGGATTTCGATCAAAATGGCACTTTGATCGAGGGAAGAAGGGGCGCCTTTCCCCTTCCTTCCTGCCCCGGGTCAAAGTACCACTTTGATCCGATGTTCGGGGAGTAGCGCAGCCTGGTAGCGCATCTGCTTTGGGAGCAGAGGGTCGCAGGTTCGAATCCTGTCTCCCCGACCAGCCTTCGCGAGGCTTCGGCCGGCAAGCCGGAACGAGGCGATGGCTGCGCGACGAAGCCCGAAGGGCGACGGAGGGCGTTCAGCTCTTTTCTTTTCCCAAAGCTTGCTCGATCGCCTCCGCCAGCGTCTCCGGACGATAGGGTTTGAGGATGACCGGGTGGCCGCCGGCGCCGGAGCGGGCGATCTCGTCGCTATAGCCGGTGGTAAGGATGACCGGCAGGCCGGCGCGCTGCTCGGCCAGGCGCCCGGCCAGATCGAGGCCGCTCATCCCGGGCATGACGACGTCGGTGAAGACGAGGTCGAAGCGCTCCGCCAGCGCGCGGTCGAGCGCTTCCTCGCCGGAGCGGACGCGGACCACGTCGTGGCCAAGCTCGTCGAGCAGGGCTTCGGCGAACTCGCCGACGTCGTCATTGTCCTCGACGAGCAGAATCCGGCCGGTCCGCCCGCGCCTGAGGCCGCTGGTTGCCTCCACCGTGCGCACGTGCTCGGCGTCGCCGCTGCACGGCAGCAGCAGAGTGACCACCGTGCCCTCGCCGGCCCGGCTGGCGATGCGGACGTCGCCGCCCGACTGGCTTGCGAAGCCGTAGACCTGGCTGAGGCCTAGGCCGGTGCCCTTGCCGGTCATCTTGGTGGTGAAGAAGGGCTCGAAGGCGCGGTTCAGCGTGTCCTCGTCCATGCCGGCGCCGCTGTCGGCGACCGAGAGCGCGATCATCGCGCCGCGTTCGGCATCGCGGGCAGCCGCGGTGCGGATCGCGAGCCGGCCGCCGTTCGGCATGGCGTCGCGCGCGTTGACGGCGATGTTGAGCAAGGCGGATTCGAGCTGGGTGCGGTCGGCCTCGACCGTGCAGGCGCGCTCGGTGAGCGCGGTCGTCACCTCGATCCGTTCGCCGAGCGTGCGGTCGAGCAGATCGGTCATACCGCGGATCAGCTCGTTCAAATCGATCACCTCGGGCTGGAGCGGCTGGCGGCGGGCGAAGGCGAGCAATTGCCCGGTCAGCGCCGCCGCCCGGCTCGACGCCTGGACCACCGCCTCGGCGAAGCGGACGCGCTTGTCCTCGGCGAGGCCGGGCCGGCGCAGCATGTCGGCCGAGCCCTGGATGACGGTGAGGAGATTGTTGAAATCATGGGCGATGCCCCCGGTGAGCTGGCCGAGCGCCTGCATCTTGTGCGCCTGGCGGAGCTGTTCCTCGGCCTTGCCGCGCTCCGAGACCTGGACCTTCAATTCGGCATTGGCGCCGGCGAGCGCGTCCGCCCTTTCCTCCAATTGCCGGTTGACCCGTCTCAGCGTGCTCTGCGCGAGGCCGAGCACCGCGACGACCAGAGCGGCCATCACGATCAACAGGCCGATCACCAGATAGCGGCTGAGCCGGCCCGACACCGGCTCGGGATCGGCGGCCAAAACGACGGTGCCGATGCGCTCGCCGCGGCTCATTACCGGCACCGAGGAGGTGACGGCGCCGCCGCTGGCGGTGGGGAGGTCGGAGAGGCGGGGCGGCGGCTGCGGGCCGTCGCGCCCATAGCCCGCGACCCGAGCGCCGCGCGCGTCGTAGACGCCGACGCTGCGCACCTGCCGGTTGACCCGGATCGTCTCGATCGCCTCGTCCGCGGCGACGGCGTCGCCGAAGTCGAGCGGGGCGGCGACGCTGGCGGCGAGGATATCGGCCTGGACCCGCGTCTCCTGCTGCTGCAGGTCGCGATAGCCCGCCTCGCTCTGCACGATCACGCCGATGCCGGCGAGCAGCAGCAGCACGACCATGGCGATGATCGCCAGCGGCGCCGCGCTCCACCGGCCGGGAAGGCGGAAGGGCCGCCGCATCAGCGCCGCTGCCTGACGCCAGCGGCGAGCGCGAGCAGCCGCGAGCTGATCGAAAGCCCCCGCGCCGCCGCCTCCGCCTCGTCGATGAAGAAGCGGACCCGTCCGGAAACGATCGTGAAATGGATCATCCCGCGCTGCGGCCCGGCGCGTGCGTCGGTGATGGTGAGGACGGGCTGGCTGCGCAAGGCGAGGAGCAGCCTGCCGGTGTCGGCGGGCGCCGCGCCCTGCACGTAAGCGAGATGGCAGCCGCCCGCGCCGGCCGCCGAGGGGAGGCGGCGCACGGCCACGCCATGGCCGTCGATCTGCTCGGTGGCGGCCGCCTGGTCGAGCATCCGGCCGAAGGGGTCGCGGCCGATGACGCAGAGCTGGAACGGCGCGCCCGCGCCGAGCTGCATCCGCGCCGGCCAGCCCACATAGCGCGCGAACTTGGGCAGGAACGCCGCCTTCACCGCGTCCGCGGAGGGCGCCTGCGCGCGCGCCGGCGCCGCCGCCAGCCCGAGACAGAGCGCCAGGACGAGGCAGAGGCGCAAGGCTCGCGTCAAAACCGCAACCTCGTGCCGAAGGCGACGCTGCGCTGGGCGAGATGGGCGCGGTCGCTATCGTTGCTTTCGAGATGGGCGTCGTGCAGCAGGTTGCGCCCGGCGACGTAAAGCTCGACCAGGTCGGTGAGCCGCCAGGACAGGGTGGCGTCGGCCTCGACATAGGCGCCGATCGGCGGCGCGCTGTCGATCTCGCCGACATAGCGCAGCCCGGCATGGAGCTGCAGCCGGTCGGTCAGGTCCATCCGGGTCCGCGCGAACAATTGGAAATCGGGGTCGTGGCCGAGCGAATCGCGCCCCGAAAGGTCGATATGGCCAGGCTTCACGCGGAAATTCTTGAAGACGGCGCTGGCGCCCAGATTGAGCCGCCACCAGGGCGCGAGCTGGATCGTGCTCCACGCCTCGACGCCGTAGCTATGGCCCTCGAGGCCGTTGGCGAGCTGGACCTGGAGCGGGTTGGTGTTGACGAGGTCGGCGGTGCGGATGTCGTCATAAACATTGTAGAAGATGGAGATCGAGAGCGTCGTGCTCTGCGACGGCTGGCCGCGATAGCCGGCCTCGAAGGCGATCAGCTTCTCCGAGACGAAGCCGGGGGCGGGCAGCAGCAAGGGCTGGAATTCGAGCTGGCGATCGATCCGCGACGGCGTCCGCACCGCGCGCGAGACCGCCGCCCAGAGCAGGGTCCGCTCGTCGGGTTGCCAGGCGAGGCGCAGGTTCGGCAGCAGCTCGAGGCCGCTGAAGCTGGTATCCTCGGCCTTGAGGCCGACGGTCAACGACAGCGCGGGCGTGAGCCTGATCCGGTCCTGCGCGAAAGCATTGTAGATCCACAGGCGCCGGCTTTGAGGAACAAGCGCGAAACCGTTGAGGTTGTTGATGAAGCGGTCGCGCGTTGTCCGCATGCCGCCGCCGATGACGAGGTCGTGCGCGCCGATGGTGGCGTTGAACTGGGCGTCGAGGTCGAAGGTCTGCAGCGAATCGAAGGCGAGCAGATATTGCCGCTCGAAATAATCGTAATAGCCCTGGATCCGGAAGGACGAGGCGTCGCTCAGGCTGCGCGACCAGCGCGCGAGGACATTGTGGCCTTGATGGCCGTCGCCGGGCAGAGAATCGACGTCATTGTCGAAGAGGTCGCCCTGCAGGGTGAAATGCGAGGCGCCCGCATCGAAATCGGCGCGCATCCCGGCCTGCCAGCCGCTGAAGGCATCGTCGATCGCCGGCCCGATCGGTCCCCGCGCCAAGGCCTCGCGATCGAACCAATTGCCGTAGAAGCGGATCGCGCCCCTCGTTCCAAGCGCGACGCCATAGCGTCCGCCGATTGTCCGCTCGAAGGCGCCGGCGGTGCCGCGCACCAGCCCGCCGAGCGTCTCGCGGGCATCGCGGCTTGCGATGCTGATCACGCCGTTTACCGCATTGGGGCCGTAGAGCGTGCCGCCCGGCCCGCTGATCACCTCGATCTGCTGGATGTCCTCGAGCAACGGCGAATGGAGCTGCCAGAACACACCGGAATGGAGCGTCGAATAGATGCCGCGGCCGTCGATCAGCACGAGCAGCTTGTTCGACGATTCGACGCTGTTGAAGCCCCGCGAGGTGATCGCATATTCGAAGCCGTTGACCTGCTGGACCTGCAGGTTGGGCGCCAGCCGCAGCGCCTCGGGCAGCGACGTCGCCCCCGCGCCGATTATGTCCTCTCCGGTAATCACGAACAAGGCGGTCGGCGCCGCGCTCAGCGGCTCCTCGCGCTTGGAGGCCGAGTTGACCGGCAGCTGTGCCAGCTCCTCGATCGAAAGCATCGAAAGGTCCTGGCTCGCCGGCTCGGCCGCCGGCGCCGGGACATCCTGCGCCGACGCGCCGCCGGCCTGGGCCGCCAGCCATACCGGGCCGAGCAGATAGGGGGAAAGGCGCCTTCGATTCACGACCTTAAGCCTCGCATCTCGCCCCCCGGCGCGGGCGGACCTTTGATTGCGTCGCGGTAAAGGTCAAGCGGTTCGGGTCCGTCAGCGGGCGGGCGGGGAGGCAGCCATGGCGGTGATCGTCTCGGGCGCGTCGGCGACCGCCGCGAGCATCGCCGTCCAGGCGGCGACATTCTGGCGGAGCTGGGCGGGATCGATCTTGTCGAGCGTGTCGTCGGGCGTGTGGTGATAGTCGAAATAGCGGGTGCCGTCCTGGCTGAGGTCGATCGCCGCCCATCCCGCGCCGATCCATTCGCTGAGGTCGGCGCCGGCGCCGGCGGGATTGGCGCCGCGCGCGATGCCCAGCGGCGCCAGCAAAGCGGCGACCCGGTCGGCGAGCGCGGCATTGGCCGGGGCGAGCTTGAACTCGACCCGCCAGACCCGGTCGGCGCCGAAATCGGATTCGCCGACCAGGACGACATTGCCGGTCTCGCGATGGAGCCGGAAATGGGTCGCGCCGCCGCCGCCGCCGACCTCCTCGGCGCCGAACAGGACGATTCGGATCGTGCGCCGCGGCCGGCCCGCCTGCATGATCCGGTGCGCCGCCGCGACGGTGATCGCCACGCCCGCCCCATTGTCGATCGCGCCGGTGCCGAGGTCCCAGCTGTCGAGATGGCCGCCGATCAGGATGACGCCGGCGTCGGGGTCGCTGCCCGGCACCTCGGCGACGACGTTGCCCGATTGGCGGCGGCCGATATTGCGCGGCGTCAGCGTCAGGCGCATCCGCACCGGGCTTCCGCGCGCGCCGGCCCGCGCCAGGATGCGCCGGAGCTGCTCGGCGTCGGGCACGGTCAGCGCGCCCGCCGGGATCGGCCGCGCGCCCTCGCCGAAGCTCTGCACGCCGGTATGGGGGTTGCGGTGATAGTCGGTGCCGATCGAGCGCACGACGATGGCGGCGGCGCCCTTGCGGCTGGCGATGGTCGGGCCCTGTCGGCGGGCGGCGCCGAACTGGCCGTAACCCGATCCGTCCTGGGTCGGCGTCATCGCATGGTCGATGAAGACGATGCGGCCGCGCACCGCGGAATCGGGCGCCGCCTGGAGCGCGGCGACGCTGTCGAAGCCGACCAATTCGGCCTCGATGCCGGCGGCGGGCGTCGCGCCGCTATTGCCGAGCGCGGTCACCACCAGAGGCTGCGGGAAAGGCGAGACGATCTCGGCCCGTTCCTCGCCGCGCATCCAGACCGGCATGTCGAACGGCTCGACATGGACGTTCGAAAAGCCGAGCGCGGTCAGCCGCCGCACCGCCCAGTCCCGCGCCCGCGCCTCCGCCTCGGTCCCGGCCTGACGCGGGCCTACTTCGGTGGTCAGCCCCTCGACGATCTCCCAGGCGAGCGTGTCGCCGGCGAGCGCCGCGTCGCGCAGCGCCGCCGCCTGGTCGCCGACCGGCTGAGCGAAGGCGAGGGAGGGGAGGGCGAGCGCGAGCAGGATCAGCTTTTTCATGGGCGGGGGCTTAGAGGCCGCCGGGGCGTTTGCCAATCTCGCCTCGTCGCTCTAGGTGGACGCCAACCCATTCACATCCTTGTCCGAGAAAGCGAGCGCCTGATGGCCGCCCAGTATAGTTTCGTCATGAAGGGCATGACCAAGACCTTCCCCGGCGCCGCCAAGCCGGTGCTCAACAACATCCACCTGCAATTCTATCCCGACGCCAAGATCGGCATCGTCGGGCCGAACGGCTCGGGCAAGTCGACTTTGATGAAGATCATGGCCGGCCGCGACAAGGAGTTCGTCGGCGAGGCCTGGCCGGGCGAATATGTCACCGTCGGCTATCTGGAGCAGGAGCCGCAGCTCGATCCGACCAAGACGGTCAAGGAGAACGTCATGGACGGCGTCCGCCCGGTCGCCGACATGATGGACCGCTTCAACGCGATCAGCGCGTTGATGGCCGATCCCCCCGAGGACGCCGATTTCGACGCGCTTATGGCCGAAATGGGCGAATTGCAGGAAAAGATCGACGCCGTCGACGGCTGGACGCTCGACAACCAGCTCGAAATCGCGATGGACGCGCTGCGCTGCCCGCCCGGCGACGCCTCGGTCGAGAACCTTTCGGGCGGCGAGAAAAGGCGCGTGGCGCTGACCCGGCTGCTGCTCGAAAAGCCCGGCATCCTCCTCCTCGACGAGCCCACCAACCATCTCGACGCCGAGAGCGTGCAATGGCTCGAAAAGCATCTCGTCGACTATCCCGGCAACGTCATCCTGGTCACCCACGACCGCTACTTCCTCGACAATGTCGTCAATTGGGTGCTCGAGCTGGATCGCGGCCGCTATTACGTCTACGAATCCAATTATTCCGGCTACTTGGAGAAGAAATCTAAGAGATTGGAGCAGGAGGAGCGCGAGGAGCAGGGCAAGCAGAAGGCGATCACCGACGAGCTCGAATGGATCCGCCGCTCGCCCAAGGCGCGTCAGGCCAAGTCCAAGGCCCGAATCCGCGCCTTCGACGAGCTCGTCCAGGCCCAGGAGAATCGCACACCCGGCAAGGCGCAGATATTGATCCAGGTGCCCGAGCGGCTCGGCGGCAATGTGATCGATCTCAGCAACGTCTCGAAAGCCTATGGCGACAAACTGCTTTTCGAGGACCTGAGCTTCTCGCTGCCGCCCGGCGGCATTGTCGGCGTGATCGGCGCCAACGGCGCCGGCAAGACCACCTTGTTCAAGCTGATCACCGGCGTCGAGCAGCCCGACAGCGGCGAGATCAAGATCGGCCCGACCGTTCATCTCGGCTATGTCGACCAGTCGCGCGATCATCTCAGCCCGAACAAGAATGTCTGGGAGGAGATTTCCGGCGGCTCGGACGTCTTCCACTTCGGCAAGCACGAGATCGGCACCCGCGCTTATGTCGGCGCCTTCAACTTCAAGGGCCAGGACCAGCAGAAGAAGGTCGGCCAGCTCTCCGGCGGCGAACGCAACCGCGTCCACATCGCCAAGATGCTGAAGGAGGGCGGCAACGTTCTCCTCCTCGACGAGCCGACCAACGATCTCGACGTCGAGACCCTGCGCGCACTCGAGGAAGCCTTGGAGAATTTCGCCGGCTGCGCGGTGATCATCAGCCACGACCGCTTCTTCCTCGACCGCCTCGCCACCCACATCCTCGCTTTCGAAGGCGACAGCCACGTCGAGTGGTTCGAGGGCAATTTCGAATCCTACGAGGAGGACAAGCGTCGGCGCCTGGGCCCGGAGGCGGACCGGCCGCACCGGATGAGCTATAAGAAGCTGACGCGTTAATGCTCAGACGGCGTGCGACCTCCCCGCGTCCAAGCGCGGGTCAGCGGCTACTCCGCATCCGGCCGTGCGGGCTATCGCGGATCGCGAGTTAGGCGCCGGCGCATCTCAGCGCGCGATCCGAATCCCCACCGTGCTTCGGGCCCGATGTTGGCCGGCACGATAGAGGGGTGAGACACGAGTAATTGATACAGATAGGCGCGATCTTCCTCAGAGATGGGCAGTCGTTCACCAAGGAGATCAGCAAGGCGCGCCTCAATACGAGTCGCAAAGTTGTCGAGCGTGAATGTTGTCCGTGTCCGTGAAAGCTCTTCGAAGACGACCTTGCTCAACAGATCGGCAATTGCTTGTTGCATAGCGGTAGGCTCGTTCACCAAGGCTTCCTAGTTTTGAACTTTTATGAGCCCGAATTCGATCCCCACACCAAGGGCAGAAAGTAATCTGAATGCCCTCGCGCCGAGCCAGAGCGCCATCTAAGTTAAGAGGCATTATATAAAGTAATAAGTTACCGCCATCCGACATATTGGAAGCAAAGATGAACTTCGCTTCAAACGCCATTTTGGCCTGCCCACACGTGCATTTGGGTTCGATGGTCTGGTTTGATATGAAGCCCTATCGATTCTGCCATGCCAATCTCCAACATCGGGCATTTTGCGCCCAGGGTTCACGTAAGCGTGCGATATCAGGTGTGGGCCGCATAATTCAACGCAAGCGAACCGCGCATGCTGGGGGCACGACATCCGGCTCGCGCTATCCCGCCCCGACCACGGTGATCGGATAGCGCGACGCCGCCTTGTCGCCGGTCACGAACGTTGCGTCCTCGGCGATCGCCTGGGCGATGAGCAGGTGGTCGAACGGGTCGCGATGGTGGAAGGGGAGGGCGAGCAGGGTCTGCAAATGGCGATCCTCGAGGCCGAGCCGGATGAAGCCCTGTGCGGCGACGCCCGCCATGACCAGGCCCAGGTCGACCTCCATCTTGCCAGCGCGCTTCTTGACCGCGATCTCCCACAGGGAGACTACGCTGGCGATCACCTCGTTGCCGGCGTCGGAGAGCAATTCCAGCGCCTGCCGGCTCAACCGCTCGGGCCGGTGAAGCGACCAGAGCAGGACGTGGGTGTCGAGCAACAGTCTCAAGACTTGGGCTCGACGGGATCGTTCTCCATCGCGTCGACGAAGCCGTCGGGCCATTCGTCCCAATCATCGGCCATCCAGATCTTGCCGCGCAAAACACCGAGCGTGCGGGGCGGCTTGGCCTCGGCGGCAACATCGGCGGGCGCACCGAGCTCGGCGACCGGCTGCCCGCGCGATACAATCAGGAAGCGCGCGCCGCTCTTGGCTTGGCGCAGATAGTCGCCCAGGTTGCCGCGAAGCTCGCGAACGCCGATCCGGATCGGCTCGCCCTTTTCCGCCATTTGTCGGCTCCTTGTGTACACCGCCGCGCGTACACGAAACACGGCCTTTCCGCAAGCACCTTTGTTCCGGAAATGTTCGGGACAATGCTAGTCCGCAATACTGCCCGAGTCGGCCCGATCAACCGGCGGAGGCGGGATGCGGCTTCGGGCATGCCCGAAAGCCGGCGGTCGGCGCGGAGCATCATCCGGAGGACGATGAGCTCACGTTAACCGAAGAGCCGATTTCATTAGTAGGTTTTGCCGGGAAGCGCCTCAAAAGAGCGCTCGGGCCTGGCGATTGTCTTCCTTGGTCAGCCAATAATATTTGAGCGCGCCCCGCCGTCGACCTCTTCAGCGACGGCGTCGATCAGCGCGCTGGCCACGCCTTGCCCCCGCGCGTCCTCGGCGGTGTAGAGATCCTGCAGATAGCAGCAATCGGGCGACCAGGTCTGGGCGTGGAAGAAGTAATGGGCGATGCCGACGAGCCGGCCGTCCATGCGCGCGGCGAGGCCGTGGATGCGCTCGCTTGCGATCAGCAGCCGCCAGGTCTCGTCATAGTGCTCCTGCGGAATCTCGGTCTCGTAAAAGGCCTTGTAGCCGCGGGCCAGCGTCTCCCATTCGGCGCGGTCGGCCGGGCGAGCGGGGGCGATCGCGATCGGCGAGGTCACCGCGGTCACCGCGTCAGCGCACGCGCTTGACGAAGACCGCGCCGCCCTCGCGCCGTTCGACCTGGAAATTGGGGATTTCCTCGATCAATTCGCTCAGGCGCGAATAGCCGTAATTGCGGGCGTCGAACGAGGAGCGGTTGCCTGCCAGTTTGCCGACTTCCTGCAGGCTCGCATAGCCGCGCTCGTCGCGCCTGGACGCCTTGATCGCGTCGCCGAGCAGCTTGATCACCTTTTCGTCGACCCCCGAATCCGCCGCCGCCTCCGCCACCGCGGCCGGTGCCTGCGTCTTCACCTCGGCCGCGTCAGACTTGGCGAGCGCGCCGACGTCGATGAAGCGGGTGCAGGCCTCGCGGAACGCTTCGGGCGTCTTGGCCGTGCCGAAGCCGTAGACGGGCAGGCCGTCCTGCTTGATCCGGACCGCGAGCGGCATGAAGTCGCTATCGGACGACATGATGCCAAAGCCATGAACGTGGCCGCGATAGAGCAGGTCCATCGCGTCGATCGTCATCTTCATGTCGGTCGCGCTCTTGCCCTTGGCGACGTCGAACTGCTGCTGCGGCTCGATCGCGTGGCGATGGATGATCTTGGCCCAGCCGGAGAGGCTCGATTTCTGCCAATTGCCGTAGGCGCGGCGGATGTTGACCGTACCGAGCTCGGCGAGCACGGTCAGCACCGGATCGAGCGATCCGGCCGAGGCATTGTCGGCGTCGATCAGCAGGCAGACGTTGCGGCTGTGGCGGGTGGGATCGTCGGTCATGCTTTGCCTTAGCGCGCGCAGCGATGCCGCGACAGGCCCCAATCAGGACGGGCGCAGGCTCCGCGCCTTGTCGTCATATTCCGACGCCATCAGCAGCAGGGTGTGGACAGCGCGCTGGTCGGTCACCGAATGGGCGAGGCGGCGGCAGCGCATCGCCTGCGCGCGCAGCTCGCCGGCCTGGCGGACGTCCGTGACGTCGATGAGGATGTTGACCGCGCCGGCAAAGGCGCCGTCGGAATCGTGGAGCGGGGTCGGGTAGGGGGTGAACAGTACCCTTGTGCCGTCGGGCCGTTCGGCGACCGCGACGGCGCCGCGCACCGCGCGCTTCTCGCGGATCGCCACCGCCATCGGGCAGTCCTCATGGGCGAGGAAGACGCCGTCCTGGCCGTAAAGCTTCCAGGTCACGCACCAGCGGTCCTTGCCGATTGTCGGCGTGCGGCCGGTAAAGCCGATGCAGGCATCGTTGAAGAAGGTGACGACGCCCTCGGCGTCGGTGATGTAGATCGGTGCCGGCAGCGTCGCCAGCACGGCGTGCAGCTCGCCTTCGCCGTTGCGCGCCGCGGCCAGGGCCAGGTCCAGCATCTGCTCCGGATTGGCGGCGACAGGCGTCATGCGGACCGGTTCACCGGCTGCCTCATAATAAGTGGGGTCCCCCATAACGGGATATTAACCCAAATCAAAAGCGAAAGTTCCGGCGCGAGGCGGGCCGCTGACTCACTTTTTCGGCTTGTCGCGCGCCTTGAAAGCGGGCCAGGATCGGCGGCGGTAAAAAGGGGAAGCGGGATGGCATCCTGGAACGCCAAGAAGATTGTCATTCCGCGGGAGGAGATGCCCGAGGAGCACCGGCTCAAGCCGAGCCTGAGCTGGCCGCATTTGATCGCCTTGGGCGTCGGCGCGATCGTCGGCACCGGCATATTGACCCTGACCGGCGTTGGCGCCGCCAAGGCGGGGCCGGCGGTCATCCTCTCCTTCGCCATTGCCGGCCTGATCTGCGCCGCCGCCGCGCTCGCTTATGCCGAGATGGCGACGATGATCCCGGCCTCGGGCAGCGCCTACACCTACACCTATGTCGTGCTGGGCGAGGGTCTTGCCTGGGTAGTCGGCTGGAGCCTGATCCTCGAATATTCGCTGGTGGTGAGCGCCGTGGCGGTGGGCTGGTCGGGCTATACGACGGGGTTTCTCGCCGACACGGCCTTCGCCATCCCGCACGTCCTGGCCGCGGGACCGGAATTGGGCGGCGTGCTGAACCTTCCAGCCATCTTCATCATCCTGGTGGTCGCGGGGCTGCTCATGCTCGGCACGCGCGAGAGCGCGACGGTGAACGCCTTGCTCGTCGCGGTGAAGGTGGTGGCGCTGATCGTGTTCGTCGTCGTCACCCTGCCTTATTTCAACCCGGCGAATTTCGAGCCCTTCATGCCCTTCGGCTTCCCAAAATCGGGCCCGCCGGGGGCCGAGGTCGGGGTGATGGCGGCCGCGGCGATCATCTTCTTCGCCTTTTATGGCTTCGACGCGATCGCGACCGCGGCCGAGGAGACCAAGAATCCCGGCCGCGACCTCAAAATCGGAATCATCGGATCGATGCTGATCTGCGTGATCATCTACATGACGGTTGCGGCCGCGGCGATCGGCGCGCTCCATTTCACGCGTTTCGCCGACAGCCCGGAGCCGCTGGCCCTTATCCTGCGGTCGCTCGGCCAGGAGGGTGCCGCCAAATATCTCGCCGCCTCGGCAGTGATCGCGCTGCCCACGGTGATCCTCGCTTTCTTCTACGGCCAGAGCCGGATCTTCTTCGTGATGGCGCGCGACGGCCTGCTGCCGTCGGGGCTGGCGCGGGTCTCGCGCCGCGGCTCGCCGGTCAGGATCACCCTGTTCACCGCAATCATCGTCGCGATCCTCGCCGGGCTGATCCCGCTCGCCGAGCTCGCCGCGCTCGCCAATGCGGGCACGCTCACCGCCTTCATCGCGGTGGCGGTGTGCATGCTGGTGCTGCGGGTGCGGGCGCCGGATGCCGAGCGCAAGTTCAGGACGCCCTGGGCCTGGCCGGTCGGCATGGTGGCGATCCTGGGCTGCTTGTACCTGCTCTACAGCCTGCCCTTCCTGACCCAGAAATATTTCCTGATCTGGAACGCGGCCGGCCTCGTCGCCTATCTCTGCTACGGGTTCAGAAAGAGCGTGATCTCCGATACCCGGCCGGAGCCGATGCAATATTCCGGGCTGATCGTCGGCGCGCTCGGCCTGCTCGTCGCCATCGCCGCCTTCGTCTACGATCCGACGCTGGCGGACGGCGTCGACGCGCTGCGCGCCAACCGCCAGCTCATGGCCTTCCTCGCCGGCCTCGCCGCGCTCCTCATCGGCGCGATTCTGTTCGCGGCGGGCGGCATCGTCGGCAGGGGGTCGAGGAGTCGCCCGTGAAACATGGACGCCTCATCGCCTTCCTCCTGCTCTGGCTGGGCGCACCGGCCTTCGCTCAGACTGTGGCGGCGCCCGCGCCCGCAACGGTCCGGGTCGTCCTCCATACCGGCGCCGGCGACATCGTCGTCGCGCTGGAGACGGAGCGGGCGCCGATCAGCGCCCGCAACTTCCTGCGCTATGTCGATCAGCGGCGGCTCGACGGCGCCAGCTTCTACCGCGCGATGAGGGTCGGGCCGCAGGACGGCCTCATCCAGGGCGGCTGGCGCACCAACCCGCGCCGCATGCTGCCGCCGGTCGCCCACGAGCCCACCAGCCAGACCGGCCTTTCGCACACGGACGGCGCCATCGCCTTCGCCCGCAACGCGCCCGGCTCGGCGACGTCCGAATTCTACATCGTGGCCGGCACATTGACCGGGCTCGACGCGAGCGCGGCCGATCCGGGCTTCGCCGTGTTCGGACGCGTCGTCGAGGGCATGGACATCGTTCGCCGTATCCTGACGGCGCCGACCTCGCCGACCGAGGGGGAGGGGGTTATGCGCGGCCAGCTTCTCACGCCCGCCATCCGCATCATCACCGCGCGGCGGGTTCGCTAGGCCGGCGCGAACTCCCCGTTGGCCTCGTCGCAGACGTGGAGGATGCCGTCGCTGATCGCGAAATAGGCGCCGTGCAGCTTCAGGCGGCCGGCCTCCTCGCGCTCGCGCACCCAGGGAAAGGTGCGCAAATTGGCGAGCGAGATGCGCACGCCTTCCAGCTCCATCTCGAGGAAGGCCCGGCGGTCGAGCACCTCATATTTCTTCCGGATCCGGGCGCGGGCGGCGGCGAGCATGTCGATCCAATGGGCGATGAAATGGCCCTCGCCATGCTCGGCATTGTCGAACTGGCCGGTGAGCGCGGCCGCGCAACCGCCGCACCCGCCATGACCCATCACCACCAGTTCGTCGACCTCGAGCTGGGTCACCGCGAATTCGAGCGCCGCCGAGACGCCGTGATAATGATTGTCGCGCTCGAAGGGCGGCACGAGATTGGCGACGTTGCGGACCACGAACATCTCGCCGGGCCGCGCGTCGAAGATCTGGCTTGGGTCGACTCGGCTGTCCGAGCAGGCGATCACCATCACCTTGGGGCTCTGCCCTTCGGCAAGACCGGCCCAGCGCTCGCGCTGCGCGTCCCAGCCATGGTCCCGGAACCGGCGATAGCCTTCGATGAGCGCGCTGAAATCGGCCATGGCCCGCTCGCTTAAGCGGGGCGGGAAGGGGTGGCAAGAGTGGCCAAGGATCGCTATCTGCGCGCCATGAGCGAAGCCGACCCCGCCCTGGTGCCCGTAACGCCGCCCCGCCAGCGCAAGCCCGACTGGATCCGGGTCAAGGCGCCGGTCAGCGCCGGCTTCATGGAGACCAAGGCGCTGATGCGCCGGCTCGGCCTCGCCACGGTCTGCGAGGAAGCGGCCTGTCCCAATATCGGCGAGTGCTGGACCAAGAAGCACGCGACGGTCATGATCCTGGGCGACACCTGCACCCGCGCCTGTGCTTTCTGCAACGTCAAGACCGGCATGCCGCGCGCGGTCGACCCGCTCGAGCCCGAGCATGTGGCGGTCGCCGCGGCGGAGCTGGGCCTGACCCATATCGTCGTCACCTCGGTCGACCGCGACGATCTTCCCGATGGCGGCGCCTCGCAATTCGTCAAGGTGATCGAGGCGCTGCGGCGGGCGGCGCCGGCGACCACCATCGAGATTCTGACCCCCGATTTCCGCAACAAGGCGCAGGCCGCGGTCGAGAAGATCATCGAGGCGCGCCCCGACGTCTACAACCACAATCTCGAGACGGTGCCGCGCCTCTATCCGACGATCCGGCCGGGCGCGCGCTATTATGCCTCGCTGCGCCTGCTCGAGAGCGTCAAGCGGCACGATCCCTCGATCTTCACCAAATCTGGCGTGATGGTCGGCCTCGGCGAGCAGCGCCTCGAGGTCCACCAGGTGATGGACGACATGCGCTCGGCCGACGTCGATTTCCTGACCATGGGCCAATATCTTCAGCCGACGCCGCGCCATGCCCGGGTCGAGGAGTTCGTCACGCCGGCCGCCTTCTCGGCTTATGCCGCGATCGCGCGGGCCAAGGGCTTTCTCCTCGTCGCCGCCTCGCCCTTGACCCGGTCGAGCTACCATGCCGGCGACGATTTCGAGAAGATGAGGGCGGCGCGCGAGGCGAAGCTCGCGGCGGCGCGCACGGCCTGATGCCCCGCCACAGCGAAAAGCGGATCCTCCCTTACACCCCCGAGCAATTGTTCGACCTCGTCGCCGACGTCGGCAGCTACCAGCATTTCCTGCCCTGGGTCGCGGCGACGCGAATCCGCTCTGACGGCGAAACCGAGATGGTCGCCGACCTCATCGTCGGCTTCGGCGCGCTCAAGGAGACCTTCACCTCCAGGGTACGCAAGCGCCGGCCCGAGGAGATCGAGATCGACTATGTCGAGGGGCCGCTCAAATATCTGCGCAACCAATGGAAGTTCCGACCCCTCGGCGCGGGCGCGACCGAGGTCGATTTCTGCGTCGATTTCGCGTTCCGGAACCGGCTGTTCGAGGCGATCGCCGGGCAGATGTTCGATCGCGCGCTGAGAAGGATGATCGGCGCCTTCGAGGAACGCGCGCGCGCGCTTTACGGCAATGCGGATTCGGGCAGCAGCAAATCGAGCGCGCACAGCGCCGCCTGAAGCCGCACGCCGCCGCGGCCGAGATCGCCGAAGGCCTTGGCGTCGGCGGTGATCGACTTGGGGTCGGCGTCGCGCTCGGCCCGGGCGAACACGACCGTGCCGACCGGCTTGCGGTCCGATCCTCCCCCCGGCCCGGCGATCCCGGTGAGCGCGACCGCGACGTCGGCGCCGGAATTCCTGAGCGCGCCCTGAGCCATCGCCCAGGCCACCGCCACCGAAACCGAACCGAACGTCTCGATCAATTCCTCGCTGACGTGGAGCAGCTTGGTCTTGGCGTCGTTCGAATAAGTGATGAAGCCTGCCTCGAACACGTCGGAGCTTCCGGCGATCTCGGTCAAAGCGGCGGCGACCAGCCCGCCGGTGCAGCTCTCGGCCACCGCGACCCGCCGCCCGGCGGCGCGATTCTCCTCGACCACCCGGCGAGCGAGGCGGATCAGCTCGTCGGGGAGGACATAGTCGCGGGCCTCGGTCATCAATCCTCCGGGAGCCGCAACGTCGCCACGGCCTGGGCGGCGATCCCTTCGCCGCGGCCGGCAAAGCCCAGCCGCTCGGTCGTCGTCGCCTTGATGCTAACCCTTGCGAGCGGCAGCCGCAACATGCCCGCGATCCGCGCCCGCATCGCGTCCCGATACGGGCCGATCCTGGGCGCCTCGCAGATGATGGTGACGTCGACATGGGCGATACGCCCGCCTGCCGCCTCGACCAGCGCTCGGGCATGATCGATGAATTGCGAGGAAGCGGCGCCGCGCCAGCGCGGGTCGGAGGGCGGGAAATGATCGCCGATGTCGCCGGCCGCGAGCGCGCCCAATATCGCGTCGGTCAAGGCGTGGAGGACGACGTCGGCGTCGCTGTGGCCGACGAGGCCGCGATCGTGGGGGATCTGTACGCCGCCGAGCCACAATGATTCGCCGGCCGCCAGCGCGTGCACGTCGAAGCCGAAGCCGACCTGCGTCGTCAGCAGAGTCGCTTCGACACGGCGGAAGTCCGCCTCGTAGGTCAGTTTCTCGAGAGCCGGATCGCCTTCGACCAGCGCGACGTCGAATCCGGCCGCGCGCGCGACCTGGGCGTCGTCGGTCGCCTCGCCGCCGGTCCAGGCGGCATGGGCGCTGCGGATCGCATCGAGGCGGAAGGCTTGCGGGGTCTGCACGCGGACCAGATCCTCGCGCGGCACCGGCGCGCCGTCGCGCCGCGCCAGGCTGTCGACCAGAGGCAGAACGGGGACCGCGCCGTCGCTTTCATTGAGCGCGTCGAGCAGGCGATCGATCACGGCGGCGGGGAGGAAGGGGCGGGCGGCGTCGTGGATCAGCACGCGCTCGGCGCCCGCCAGAGCCGCCAGCCCGTTGCGGACCGATTGCTGGCGGGTGGCGCCGCCGATGACCGGGGCGGGGAGGGGCCGCGCGCCCACCGCGGCGCGATAGGCCTCCTCCTGATCCGCGGCGATCACCACTTGGACTGCATCGATGCGCGGGTGGCCGAGATGGTCGAGCGCATGGGTGAGCAGCGGCCGGCCGGCGATCGTCCGGTATTGCTTGGGCGTCTCGCCGCCCGCGCGGCTGCCGCTCCCCGCCGCTACCAGCAATGCCACCGTCCGTGCCATGCGCGGTGCCTAGCGGACCCCAAACTTGCCCGCCAGCGCATTCCACCCTATCTCGCGCCTCCCATGAGCCGCCTCGCGCCCATCCAGATCGGCCCCGTCCGCATCGAAACGCCAATCATCCTGGCGCCGATGACGGGCGTCACCGACATGCCGTTCCGGCGGATCGTCAAGCGCTATGGCGCCGGACTGACGGTGACCGAGATGATCGCCAGCCAGGCCGCGATCCGCGAGACCCGCCAGTCGTTGCAGAAGATGGTCTGGGATCCGAGCGAGGAGCCGGTTTCGATGCAGCTCGCCGGCTGTTCGCCCAAAGAGATGGCGGAGGCGGCGAAGCTCAACGAGGATCGCGGCGCGGCGATCATCGACATCAACATGGGCTGCCCGGTCAAGAAGGTGGTGAACGGCGAGGCCGGCTCGGCGCTGATGCGCGATCTCAAGCTCGCCGCTTCGATCATCGACGCGACCGTGAAGGCGGTGAGCCTGCCGGTCACGCTCAAGATGCGCATGGGCTGGGATCATTCGAGCCTCAACGCGCCCGAGCTCGCCCGCATCGCCGAGGATCTCGGCGTCAGGATGATCAGCGTCCACGGCCGCACCCGCTGCCAGATGTACAAGGGCGAGGCGGACTGGCGCTTCATCCGCGAGGTCAAGGAAGCGGTCTCGATCCCGGTCATCGCCAATGGCGACATCAATACGATCGAGGATGTCGATACGGCGCTCGACCAGTCCGGCGCCGACGGCGTCATGATCGGCCGCGGCGCCTATGGCCGGCCCTGGCTGTTGAAGCAGGCCGCGTACTGGCTGAAAACCGGAGAGCGGCTGCCCGATCCCAGTCTCGACGAGCAATATCAGGTGATCGTTGAGCAATATGAGGCGATGCTCGCGCTCTATGGGACCGAGATCGGCGTCAATTGCGCGCGCAAGCATATCGGCTGGTACACGAAGGGGCTGCACGGCTCGGCCGAATTCCGCAACGCCTTCAACAAGGAAGCGGATGCGGCGCGCGCGCTGGCGATGCTGCGCGATTTCTACGCGCCCTGGCTGTCGAGGGCGGCCGCCTGAGACGAATTGCCTGCGGGCTGCGATGGGCGCCCGCATTCACTGTGTTCTTTATGTCACATTGTTGTGCTAGAGCCGCAGTGTGAACGTCCAAGCCGCGATCCCCGTCGAAGCCGTCGCCCGACCCCGCTGGCGCCGGCGCCTGCGCGTCATGGCCCGCCGCAAGGGCGTCATGCCGCTGGTCGAGGTCGGCGTGGTGCTGGCGCTGGTTGCCGCAGTCACCATTTCATTCTTCCTGGTCGCCGGGCGGACGACGCCGGCATCCTTGCTGACCCCGCCGGTGGCCGCGGCCATGCTGGTTGCCAATCTGATCCCGGCCACGGCGCTGATGGTGCTGATCGCGCGGCGGCTGGCCATGCGCCGCGCGGCGCGGTCGCCGATCGGGGGTAGGGGACGGCTGCACGTCCGCTTCGTCGCGCTTTTCTCGATCATCGCGACGGTGCCGACGCTGCTGGTCGTGTTCTTCGCCTCGATGCTGTTCCAGGGCGCCATCCAGTTCTGGTATTCGGACCGCGCCCGCACCGTGCTCGATTCCGCCCAGGTGGTTTCCCAATCCTACGTCCGCGAGCATCAGGCGCGCATCGACCGCGAGCTCCCGGTCATGCGGGGCGACGTCGTCGCCAATATCAATGAATTCGGCCTCGACACGCCCATATTCGCCGAGAGCATGCTCGGGCAGGTGGCGAACCGCGACCTTACCGAAGCGGCGATCTTCCGGGTCAGCCCGCGCGGAGACGTCCAGACCTTCGCAATGGTCAATTTCGACCAGCGCCCCGTCGACCAGCGCCTGCCGCGCAGCGCCTTGCCGGCGCTGCGTACCGGCCAGGCCCGCATCGTCACCGACGCCGGCGACCGCATCGAGGCTTTGATCAAGCTCGATCCCACTCAGGATCTCTATCTCTATATTTCGCGGCGCATGGATAGCCGGGCGCTGGGCCAATGGCGTGAGGCGCAAAGCGCGATCAGCGATTATCGGATGACATTAAACCGCTCGCGCGACCTGCAATTGCGGTTCAACGCGATCCTGCTGGCGGTTTCGCTCCTGATCGTGGCGATCGTGATCTTCATCGCGCTGAAGCTTGCCGACCGGCTGGTCCGGCCGGTGGCCGAGCTGGTCGGCGCGGCCCGGCTCGCTACGACCGGCGATCTGTCGGCCCGAGTTCCCGAATCAAAGGCCCGGGACGAGGTCGCCACGCTCGGCAACGCCTTCAACCGGATGACGAGCCGGCTGGAGGCGCAGACCGGCGCCCTGGTCACCGCCAATTCCCAGCTCGACAGCCGGCGCGCCTTCACCGAGGCGGTGCTGGCCGGCGTGACCGCGGGCGTGGTCTCGGTCGATGACGACCATGTCATCCGGCTGATCAACAGCTCGGCCGAGGATTTGCTCAAGACCGGCGGCCAGAGCCCGGTCGGCCAGAAGCTCGACGATCTCGCCCCCGAGCTCGACCGCCAGCTGACCAGCGAGGAGCGCGAGGACGTCGTCCAGCTCGCCTCGCGCGGCGAGCCGAGGACGCTCGCGGTCAAGACGGTGCGGGTGAAGGGCGGCTATGTGCTGACCTTCGACGACATCACCGAGCAATTGCTCGACCAGCGCCGCGCCGCCTGGTCGGACGTCGCCCGCCGGATCGCGCACGAGATCAAGAACCCGCTGACCCCGATCCAGCTCGCCGCCGAACGGCTGCAGCGCCGCTACGGCAAGGAGATCGAGAACGATCCGGCGACCTTCGAGCGGCTCACCGGGACGATCGTCCGCCAGGTCGGCGACTTGCGGCGCATGGTCGACGAATTCTCCGATTTCGCGCGCATGCCCAAGCCCGCCTTCGCCGAGGAGCCGCTGGCCGAGATCGCCCGCCAGGCCCTGTTCCTCCACGAGGTCGCCCATCCCGAGATCGGCTTCACCCTCGACGTCGCCAATCCGCCGCCGCGCCTGGTCTGCGACCGGCGGCTGCTCGGCCAGGCGCTGACCAACATCGTCAAGAACGGCGTCGAGGCGATCGAGCAGAAGCGCGCCGAACGCGCGCCGATCAAGAATGCGCTGCCCGACTCGGTGGCGATGACCATCCGCCGCGAGGGCTCCAAGATCCTGATCGAAGTCGCCGACACGGGCATCGGGCTGCCCGCCGAGCGCGGCCGCCTCACCGAGCCCTATATGACCACCCGCGCCAAGGGCACCGGGCTCGGCCTCGCCATCGTCAAGAAGATCGTCGAGGAGCATTTCGGCCAGATCGAGTTCGCCGACGTCGCCACGGGGGGCGCGACCGTCCGCCTGGTCTTCGACGTCGAGACGCTCGCGCAGCTCGACCGCTCGGCCCCGACAGTATCTGAAGAAAATCCTCCAGGTAATTGAGAAATATAATGGCTTTGGACATCCTCATTGTCGACGACGAGCGCGATATTCGCGAGCTGGTGGCGGGCGTGCTCGAGGACGAGGGCTATGAAACGCGCACCGCCGGCGACAGCGACGAGGCGTTGCGCGCGCTCGCCGACCGGCGCCCGTCCCTGCTGCTGCTCGATGTCTGGCTGCAGGGATCGAAGCTCGACGGCCTCCAGCTGCTCGAGGAGGTGAAGAAGCGCGATCCGACGCTGCCGGTGCTGATGATCTCCGGCCACGGCAATCTCGACACGGCGGTCGCCGCGATCCGGCAGGGCGCGATCGACTTCATCGAGAAGCCGTTCGAGGCGGGCCGGCTCGTCCACCTGGTCTCGCGCGCCACCGAGACCGAGCGGCTCAGGCGCGAGAATGAGGCGCTGAGGCAGCAGATCGGCAACGAGATGGAGCTGACCGGCTCCAGCGCCGCGATCAACAATGTCCGCGCGACGCTGAAGCGGGTGGCGGCGACCGGCAGCCGCGTGCTCATCTCCGGGCCCGCCGGCGTCGGCAAGGAGGTCGCCGCGCGGCTGCTGCACAATTGGAGCGCGCGGGCCGACGGCCCGTTCATCGTCGTCACCGCGGCGCGGATGACGCCCGAGCGGGTCGAGGAGGAATTGTTCGGCAGCGAGGAGGGCGGCGAGCTGGCCCGGCCGGGACTGCTCGAACAGGCCCATGGCGGCACGCTCTTTCTCGACGAGATCGCCGACATGCCGCTCTCCACCCAGGGCAAGATCTTGCGCGTGCTGACCGACCAGAGCTTCGTGCGCGTCGGCGGCCAGCGCACGGTCAAGGTCGATATGCGCGTGGTCTCCTCGACCGCGCGCATCCTGCCCGACGAGATCGCCGCCGGCCGCTTCCGCGAGGACCTTTATTACCGGCTCAACGTCGTGCCGGTGCATTTGCCGGCGCTCGCCGACCGGCGCGAGGACATTCCCGCCATCGTCGACCATTTCGCCGCCCGCTACGCCTCCGACCAGCGCGTGCAGACCCCGCGCGTCTCCGATGACGCCATGGCGGCGCTTCAGGCTTATGACTGGCCCGGCAACGTCCGCCAGCTCCGCAACGTGATCGAGCGCACCGTGATCATGGCGCCGGGCGAGCGGATCGGCTGCATCGAGATCGACATGCTGCCGCCGGAGATCCTCAACGACCAGGCGCAGCTCACCCCGAACGAAGCGGTGAAGGCGATCATGGGCACGCCGCTGCGGGAAGCGCGGGAGACCTTCGAGCGCGAATATCTGCGCGTCCAGATCCGCCGCTTCTCGGGCAACATCTCGCGGACCGCCAATTTCATCGGCATGGAACGCTCGGCGCTGCACCGGAAATTGAAGGCGCTCGGCCTCGCCGACACGCGCGGGGAGGGGAGCGGGAGCGAATAGCCGGCCCGACTGTAACCCGGCGTCACCCCGGACTTGATCCGGGGTCCACCTTCTTGTCGGACTGAAAGAAGAGAAGATGGATGCCGGACCAAGTCCGGCATGACGAGACACGGAGCGGGACGGACCCGGGGATTGGCGCGCGCCCCTCCTGCGTGATACTGGAGCCGGGCGGTTCGCCGCCAACTGACCAGAAGAGAGAGCGAAAATGCCCGACAAGGTCAACAACCTCCAGGACATGTTCCTGAACAGCCTCAGGCGCACCAAGACGCCGGTCACCATGTTCCTGGTGAAGGGCGTCAAGCTCCAGGGCATCATCACCTGGTTCGACAATTTCTCGGTACTGCTCCGCCGCGACGGCCAGGCGCAGCTCATCTACAAGCACGCCATCTCGACGATCATGCCGGCCCAGCCGATCGATCTCGGCGGCCTCCAGCAGGCCTTTGCCGAGCAGCTCGAGAAGAAGAAGCCGACCTTGCTGCAGGAGGTGTTCCTCTCCGCGGTCAAGAAATCGGGCGAGCATGTCACCATGTTCCTGGTCAACGGAGTCATGCTCCAGGGCGAGATCGGCGCGTTCGACCTGTTCTGCATGCTCTTGGAGCGCGACGGCTTGTGCCAGCTCGTCTACAAGCACGCCATCTCGACGGTGCAGCCGGAGAATCCGGTCAATTTCCAGGAAGCGCAGGCCGAGGAGGAGTGAGCGGCTGAGCGTTTTCAACCGGGATGCGGACAATGAAGTGACCCGCGGCGCCCGCGCCGTCATCGCGCTTCCCGATCTGGGGCGCGCGGCGCGGCGCGACCCCGAGGCGCGCCTCGACGAGGCGGCGGGCCTTGCCGAGGCGATCGGAGTCGCGGTCGAGGACCGGCTCCATTTCAAGATCCGCAGCCCACGCCCCGCCACCCTGTTCGGGCCCGGCCAGGTCGAGAAGATCGCCGATGCGGTGCGGCTGGCCGAGGCCGAATTGGTCATCGTCGACGCCGCGATCACGCCGGTGCAGCAGAAGAACCTCGAGGAGGGCACCAAGGCCAAAGTGATCGACCGCACCGGGCTGATCCTCGAAATCTTCGGCGAGCGGGCCGCGACCGCGGAGGGGCGGCTGCAGGTCGAGCTCGCCCATCTCGATTATCAGGCCGGGCGGCTGGTCCGCTCCTGGACCCACCTCGAACGGCAGCGCGGCGGCTTCGGCTTCCTGGGCGGCCCCGGCGAGACCCAGATCGAGGCCGACCGCCGGCTGATCCGCGACCGCATGGCCAAGTTGAAGAAGGAGCTCGACCAGGTCGCGCGCACCCGCACCCTTCACCGCTCCCGGCGGCAGAAGGCGCCCTGGCCGGTGATCGCTTTGGTCGGCTACACCAATGCCGGCAAGTCGACCTTGTTCAACCGGCTGACCAACGCCACCGTGCGCGCCGAGGATCTGCTCTTCGCGACGCTCGACCCAACCATGCGCGAGATATCGCTGCCGGGGTTCGACAAGGCGATATTGTCGGACACGGTCGGCTTCATCTCGGACCTGCCGACCCAGCTCGTCGCCGCCTTCCGGGCGACGCTCGAGGAGGTGGTCTCGGCCGACCTCATCCTCCACGTCCGCGACATCTCGCACCCCGACAGCGACGCCCAGCGCGCCGACGTCGAGCAGGTGCTCGCCGACATCGGCGCTGGCGAGGCGGTCCGCATCGAGGCGTGGAACAAGGTCGACCTGCTCGGGGATGAAGAAGCGGCGCGGGTGCGCGCGGAGGCGGCCCGGCGCGAGGACGTCGCGGTTCTCTCCGCATTGAGTGGGGAAGGGGTGGAGCCCCTGCTCGCATTGGCCGCCGAGCGGCTGCGCAAGGGCGCCGAGGTGCGGAGCATTACCGTGTCGGCCTCCGACGGTGAGGCGCTCGCCTGGCTCCATGCCCATGGCGAGGTGGTCGCTCAAACGACGACCGACATGGAAACCACATTCGATGTGCGCTTATCGGATCGCGATTGGGCACGGTTTCAGCGCAAGCGAGGCTAGATTTCTCTCTTCGCCCGCTGCCAGAGCGCTTCCAGCTCGTCCAAAGCCATGTCCTTCAAAGGTTTATCAGCCAATTCTTCCACCTTGCGGAAGCGCGCTTCGAACCGTGACGTGGCTTCGCGCAGCGCCGTTTCCGGGTTCGCGCCGAGGTGGCGCGCATAATTGACGATGGTGAACAGCAGGTCGCCAATCTCGGCGGCGCGCTCCGCGTCGGACTCGGCCCGTTCGATCTCGCCCAGCTCCTCGTCGATCTTGAGCCGCGGGCCTTCGGAATCGGGCCAGTCGAAGCCGACCCGGGCGGCGCGGCGCTGGATCTTCTCGGCGCGCTTGAGGGCGGGAAGGGCGAGGGCGACGCCGGCGACCGCGCTCGGATCGGGCTCGGCGCCGCGTTCGGCTGCCTTGAGCGCTTCCCAGCCTGGGCTGGCGGCGGCGTCGCCGAAAATGTGCGGATGGCGGCGTTCCATCTTGGCGCAGATCGACGCCATGACGTCATCGAGCGCGAAGGCGCCGATCTCCTGCGCCATGCGGGCGTGATAGACGACCTGGAGCTGGAGGTCGCCGAGCTCGTCCCTGAGCGCCGCCATGTCGCCGCGGCGGATGGCGTCGTCGACCTCATAGGCCTCTTCGATCGTATAGGGCGCGATCGTCTCGAACGTCTGGACCTTGTCCCATTCGCAGCCCCGGTCCGGATCGCGCAGCCGCGCCATGATCTCGACCAGGCGGGGGAGGCCGGAACTATACAAACCATCCACGAGGAAGACCTCTTTCCAAAAGTCCGATAATATACATTATGTAAAATGCAACGAGAGGAGGGAGGAGCGGCCATCCCCCCTCACGGACGCAGCACCAGCGTGCGGTTCTCGACCGACCAGCGCGACAATGTCGACAGCAGGTTCATGCCTATGACGTTGATCGTGTCGCCGCGCGCGATCGCGACGCCGATGTCGCTGCGCTCGATCGGGCCGAGCTTGATCGTGTCGGCGCGGGCGCGATCGACGAGTACGTTGCCGTTGGCGGTGTCGACCCGGATGGCGCGGCCGCTCGATTCGACGCCTGCGCGCTCGGCGGTCTCGCGGCTGATCGTGGTCACGGTGGCGCCGCTGTCGACGAGGAAGCGCACGGGCTGGCCGTTGAGCTCGCCATTGACCCAGAAATGGCCGTCCTCCGCCATGGCGATGCGCAATTCGCCGCCCTGCGTCTGCTGGGAGTCGTCGCTGCCCCAGGCCGCCGCGGCTATGCGCCGGCCGAGCGCGCTGAAATCCTCCCTCAGCGCGAAGATAGCGAAGCCGGCGGCGAAGATCAGCATCCAGGCGAGCGCCATCTTGAGCACCTTGCCGATCGGGGCGCGGTGCACGGCAAGGGCGCTGAGCACCAGCACAATGCAGCCGAGCAGGTAAACGAAAGCAAGGGCTTGGTCGCCGCCGCTCACAGATTCATTCACAGCTCGATCTCCATCCCGTCATAACCGGGCTCGACCCCGGCGGGGAGCTCGGCGGCCAAGGTGGCATAATCCATGCTGTTGTCCATATGAGTCAGGACAGCGCGCCTGGGCGCGAGCGCCTTTATCCAGGCGAGCGTGCCGGCGAGATGCGGATGGGTCGGATGCGGCTTGCGCCGCAGCGCATCGACCACCCACAGGTCGATGCCTTCGAACATCGCCGCCATGTCGTCCGTCATATCGTTGAAATCAGTTGAATATCCAATCGAAATTCCGCCCGCGTCGAAGCGCAGCCCTGCGCTGGTGATCGGTCCATGGGGCTGATCGACCGCGCGCACCGAGACGCCGCCGAGATTGACGTGGGCGCCAAGCAGCCGCGCCTCGACCAGGGCGGGATAGCCCCCCACCCCCTCGAACGCATAGCCGAAGCGGCGGTGCAGCAGATCGAGCGTCTCCTGCCGCGCATAGCCGGCGACCGGACGCCCGCGCGCGAAATAGAGTTGCCGCAGATCGTCGATCCCATGGCAATGATCGGCATGGTCGTGGGTCCAGATCACCGCTTCGACGTCGGAGACGTCGGCGTCGAGCAATTGCTCGCGCAGGTCCGGGCTGGTGTCGACGAGGATCCGCGTCTCGCCATAGCTGACCAGGATCGAGGCGCGGCGGCGGCGGTTCCTGGGCTCGGTGCGGTCGCACTGCCCCCAGTCATTGCCGACCCGCGGCACGCCCGAGGAGGTGCCGCAGCCCAATATGCGGAGCTTCATGACGCGGCCTTGGCGAACAGTCGCCTGAAATTGGCGCTGGTGGCCTCGGCGAGCGTCTCGAGCGGCTCGCCCCTCAAGGCGGCGAGGAAGCGGGCGGTATCGGCGACGAAGGCGGGCTCGCAGGGCCGCCCGCGATGCGGCACCGGCGCGAGGAAGGGGGAATCGGTTTCGATCAGCAGCCGGTCGAGCGGGATCGCCTTGGCGACGTCCTGGAGGTCGCGGGCATTCTTGAAGGTGACGATGCCCGAAATGGAGACGTAGAGGCCGAGCGCCAGCACCTTGTCGGCGAAATCCCGGCTCGCGGTGAAGCAGTGGATCAACGCCGGATAGCGCCCCTTCCCCATCTCCTCGGCGAGGATCTCGTAGGTATCGTCCTCGGCGTCGCGGGTGTGGACGATGAGCGGCAACTGGGTCTCGCGCGCGGCGGCGATGTGAGCGCGGAAGCTCTGCCGCTGCCGGTCGCGCGCGCTATGGTCGTAATAATAATCGAGCCCGCTCTCGCCGATGCCGACGACCTTGGGGTGGGCCGCCTTGGCGACCAGGGTCGCGGTCTCGACGTCCGGGTGGACGTCGGCCTCGTGGGGATGGACGCCGACCGACGCCATGACGTCACTTTCGCGTTCCGCGGTGGCGATCACCGCGTCCCATTCGGAGGCGCGCGTCGAGATGTTGAGCATCTGGGTAACGCCCGCCGCCCTGGCCCGCGCGAGCACGCCGGCCTGATCCTCGACCAGGCCTTTATAGTTCAAATGGCAGTGGCTATCGATGAACATGGCTCAGCGGCCTTCGACCCGGATCTCGCTGACGTCAACAACCAGCGGCGCGCGATGGTGGCCGGTCTGGGCGGCGAAGCCCGACCCTCGGACCCGCACGCGCCGGCCGAGGCCCGCGCGAAGACGGGGCCGGATGGCGTCGGTGCCGGTGTAGAGGTGGACGCGGTCGAATCGCTGGCGCGGATCGGCGAACTCGCCGCCGTCGTCGATGCAGATCGAACGATCGAGCGTGAGGATATAGGCGCGTTCGCGGGCGTCGCCCCGCCGGATATCCTCATAATATGGCGGGCCGGCAAAGATGCGCGCCTCGAGCCGGCCGCTGAGCGTGATTTCGGTCTCGCCGTCTTTGAGGTCGAGGCAGCCCTGCGCGGTCGCCGGCTGCGCCGCCGCGAGGATCAGCAGGGGCAGGAATGGCATCGTCATCGGCTCAGCCCTTGCCAGATTCGTGGACGACGATCTCGAAGCCTTCCGCGTCGCCGGGCGCGACGAAATAGGCCGTGAACAGCTCGAACTCGGCGTCGCTCGCCGTATATTGGTGGGTGCCGGCGGCGTTGCGGGCGCGCAGGCGTGCCTTGCAGGTCTCATCGTCCATGCGCAGGTAATGGAGCGCGTGCTCCGCTCCGGCGCTCTCGAACAGGCTGCGCGCCCAGGCGCGCGTCGCCAGCGTGTTCATCTGGAAATCGAGCACCACCGACAGGCCTGCGCGCAGCAATGCCTGGATATGCGGGGCGATGGCCTCGCGGAGGCGCCCGGCGCAGCGGACATAATCGGCAAGCGTCGCGATCTCGCCGGGATAGAGGCGCGCGAGCAGCCGGTCCTCGCTGATCAGGATCGCGTCCGGCGCCTCGGCGAGCCTGGCGGCGAGCGTGGACTTGCCGGCGGCGATCTTGCCGCAGGTCAGGTGCAGGACGCCCGTCACTCGGCTCAGCCTTCCGCCGGCGCTTCCAGCCGCGGGAAGATCGGCGACGGCGCGGCGAGGAGGAAGCCCGAAGCGGCGAGGCGCGCGTAGCGCCCCTCGTCCCCGAGCGCGGCATAATCGCGCTCGCCCGCCGGCACGCCCATGGCGTCGAGCAATTTCGCCGCCGAGCCCGGGATGACCGGCTGGATGGCGATTGCGAGATCGATAATGGCTTCATAGAGCGTGGCGAGGACCGCGGTCATCCGCTCGGGATCGGTCTTGCGCAGCGTCCAGGGCGCCTGCGCGTCGATATATTGGTTGCAGGCGAAGACGGCGCGCAGCCAGGCCTCGATGCCGTGCGAGAGCGCCAGCGCCTCGAAATGAGCGGGGACGTCGCGGCGCACCGTCTCCCGCACCAAAGCGAGCAGGATTTCGTCGGGGGTGCCGCCCTTCCCTCCCCGCGGCACCACGCCCTCGCAATTCTTGGCGATGAAGGAGAGCGTGCGCTGGGCGAGATTGCCGAAGCTGTTGGCCAGATCGGCGTTGACGCGGGCGACGATCGCCTCCGGGCTGTAGCTGCCGTCCTGGCCGAAGGTGACGTCGCGCATCAGGAAATAGCGGACCGAATCCGCCCCGAACGCGTCGATCAGGCCGGCGGGGTCGACGACGTTGCCGGCCGACTTCGACATCTTCTCGCCGCGCAGCAAAACATGGCCGTGGCCGAACACCTGCTTCGGCAGCGAGATTCCGGCGGACATTAGGAAAGCGGGCCAGTAGACGGCGTGGAAGCGGACCACGTCCTTGCCGATGATGTGGAGATCGGCCGGCCAAAAGCGCTTGTAAGTTTCTGAATCCACATCCGGATAGCCGACGCCCGTCAGATAATTGGTGAGCGCGTCGAGCCAGACGTACATGACGTGCCGTTCGTCGCCGGGCACCTTCACGCCCCAATCGAAGCTGGTGCGCGAGACGGACAGGTCTGTGAGGCCGCCTTCGACGAAGCGCAGCACCTCGTTGCAGCGGCTTTCCGGGCGGATGAAATCGGGATGGGCTTCGTAATAAGCGAGCAATTGATCCTGATAGGCGGAGAGGCGGAAGAACCAGCTCTCCTCGACCGTCCATTCGACGAGCGTGCCCTGGGGCGACAGCTTTTCGCCGCCGTCGGCCTCGACCAGCTCCTCCTCGCCATAATAGGCCTCGTCGCGAACCGAGTACCAGCCTTCGTAGCGGCCGAGATAGAGGTCGCCTTTGTCCGCCATCGCCTGCCAGATCGCTTGGCTGGCGCGGTGATGGGCGGGCTCCGTGGTGCGGATGAAGCGATCGAAGGATATCTCAAGTTGCTCGTCCATCTTGATGAAAATGGACGACATCTCATGCGCCAACTCCGCCGGCGTGATGCCCTGCTCGCGCGCGGCCTGGGCCATTTTCAGGCCGTGCTCGTCGGTTCCGGTCTGGAAGAAGACGTCGCGGCCCATCAACCGCTGGAAGCGGGCGATGACGTCCGTCGCCACCGCCTCGTAGGCATGGCCGATATGCGGCGGCCCGTTCGGATAGTTGATCGCGGTGGTGATGTAGAAGGGCTCGGCCATGGCTTTCGCGCCTAGCGGCGTTGCGGAAGGGGCGCAACACACCTGCCCTTCCGTCGAAGGCGCGGATGGGGACAATTACTTTTCCGCGCCGTCTTGTCGACCGACAGCAAATCGTGCGGAAAAGTAACTGTCCCCTTTTCTCAAGCCGCGTCCCGCTCCCCCGCCGCCAGCGCCGCCAGCATGCCGGCCAGCTCGAAGACGACGCTCGCCGGATCGAGCGAATGGCGCCGGGCGCTGCCGGCGAGCGAGGTGGCGCGCTCCCACAGCCTGAGCGCGTCGGCGCGGGCGGCGCCCGCTTGCTCGCGGGCCGCGGCCGCGATCCGCGAAGGCGCGCGGGCGAGGAAGGCCTCGTAGCGGGGCTGCGCGGATTTGAGCGCGAGCGCCGAAGCGAGCGCCGAGCGGCGGCCGTTGGTTGGATCGCCGTGGCGGACGAGCGCGTCCAGCTCGCGGTCGAGCGCGCCGATGTCGAGCCCGCGCCAGGCGATGGCGCGGCCCGGCGCGCCCTCCCCGATGGCGACGAGGGCGGCGATCTCCTCTTCCTCGGCGTCTGGCAAGGCGGCTCGCAAGGCTGACGCCATGGCGTCGTCGTCCAGCGGCGCGAGCCTCAGCAGCCGGCAGCGCGAGCGGATCGTCGGCAGCAACCGCTCGGGCGAATGGCTGACCAGGAGGAAGAGCGTGTCGGGCGGCGGCTCTTCGAGATTCTTGAGGAGGGCATTGGCGGCGTTGCGCTCGAGATCGTCGATCGCGTCGATCACTACCGCGCGCCTGGGCGACATCGAGGCGGTGGTCGCGAACAGCCGCTGCAGGCCGCGGACCTGATCGACGCTGATCGAGCGGGCGAGCTCGGTGCCGCTTTCTTTGGTGAGACGCTCGAGCCGCATCACGTCCGGGTGGCTGCCGGCCGCAACCAGCCGCGCCGTGGGATGGTCGTCGGGCAGGTCCAGGCCTTGCTCATCCACGGGCCCGGCGCCCTGGGCCAGCATAAGCAGGGCCGCCTTGTCGGCGAACAGGGCCTTGCCGACGCCCTCCGGCCCGGCGAGCAGCCAGGCATGGTGGAGCCGGCCCTGGTCGAGCGCGGCGCGAAAGGCGGCGATTGCGTTATCGTGGCCGTGAAGGGGAGTCATCCGCTCCGCCCTGGAAGAAGGACAGTGACTCCGTTCGGGCTGAGCCTGTCGAAGCCCTCTCCTTTCTCGTCCCGGTGGAGGAAGGAAGGAAAGCCCTTGGACAGGCTCAGGGCGAACGGAGCGGGGGTGGCGCTCACAGCAGATCCTCGAGCGCTGCGAGCAGCCGCGCCGTGACCGTCTCGGGCTCGCCGCTCGCATCGACGATCCGGTAGCGGCCCGGCTCGGCCTCGGCGAGCGCGCGAAAGGCCCTGGCGACGCCTTTATGATAATCGGCGCCCCGCCCGCCGATCAGGTCCGCGCCATGGCCGTCGCGGCCTTTGGCGCGGCGGTCGGCCTCGCTTTCCGGCAGATCGAGCAGGAGCGTGCGGTCGGGGAGAAAGCCATGGCTGCCGAAGCGGTGGAGCGCGCGCACCGCGTCGAAGCCGAGGCCGCCGGCGCCGCCCTGATAGGCGATCGAGCTGTCGACGAAGCGGTCGCACAAGACCCATTTGCCGGCGTCCAAAGCGGGCCGGATGGTGCGCGCGACATGGTCGGCGCGGGCGGCGGCGAAGAGCAGGGCCTCGGCCTCCGGCGTCCACTGCTGCTCGTGCAGCAGCAAGCCCCTTATCGCTTCGGCGCCCGGGCTGCCGCCGGGCTCGCGGGTCTCGACCACGCCCAGGCCGCGATCCCTGAGCGCCGCCGCCAATGCTTTTGCCTGGGTAGACTTGCCGACCCCTTCCCCGCCCTCCAGCGTGACGAAGCGGCCGTTCACGCCCAAAGCCTCATGCCATTCCGAACAGGCTCTTGAGGCCGTACCACATACGGCCGAAGAAGCCGGATTGCGTGACCTCGGTCTCGGCGACCAGCGGCATGACCTGCGGCGGCGTGTCACCGGTTTCGACAACGAGGTCGGCGATGTGCTGGCCCTGCGCGATCGGCGCTCGGACCGGGCCCTGATAGACAATCTTGGCGCGGATGTTCTGGCCGAGCCCGGCCGGATAGGTGACGGCGATGGCGCGCGGCGCGACCAGACCGACGCTGGAGACGCCGGCGCCCTGGACTCGCGCCTCGCCGATGCGCTGGCCCAAAGCGAGCAATGGGCGCGACTGCCAGGCGTTGAAGCCCCATTCCATGAAGCGCACCGATTCCTCGATGCGCTGGTTGAAGCTGGTCAGGCCGGCGACGACCATGACGATGCGGCGCCCGCCCCGGTCGGCCGAGCCGGTGAAGCCGTAGCCCGCTTCCTCGGTATGGCCGGTCTTGAGCCCGTCGGCGCCGGCGACGCGGCCGAGCAGCGGGTTGCGATTGTCCTGCCGGATCGGCTGGTTGCCGCCCATGGTGCGGCCCCAGGTGAATTCGCGCATGCCGTAATATTCGCGGTAGAGCTGGGGATAGTCGCGGATCGTGGCGGCGGCGAGCGCGGCGAGGTCGCGCGCCGTCGTATAGGTGCGGCCGCCGTCGGGCCAGCCGACCGGATTGCCCCAATAGGAGTTGCGCAGCCCCATTTCGCGCGACTGGCGGTTCATCAGCTGGACGAAGGCGGGCTCGTTCCCCGAAATGCACTCGGCGAGGACGACGGTGGCGTCATTGCCCGAAAGCGTGACGATGCCGTGGAGAAGGTTGCGCACGCTGACCTGCTCGTCGGGCGACAGGAACATGGTCGAGCCCGCCGCCGGGCCGTGCCAGCGCCGCCAGGTCTCCGGCCGGACCGTGCACATCCGGTTCGGATTGAGCTGGCCGCGCTTGATCAGGTCGAAGGCGACATGGGTCGCCATCATCTTGGCCATCGAGGCTGGCGGCATGCGCCGGTCGGGGTCCTTGGCGTAGAGGATTGCGCCCGAACTCAGATCGACCATGATCGCGGTCGTCGCCGCGGTCTCGAAGGGCGGCGCCGCGGCGCTCGCCGGCATGGCGAGGATGGCGGCCGTGGCGAGGAGATAGGCGGTCTTGCGGGTCATAAGCGAACGAGGTCCCTGGGCTCAGCGCGCGATCGAATCGGACAGCAGCGCCACGGTGAGCGCGTAGAAGTTCGAGCAATTATAGTCGAGGATCACGCGATAATTGTTGGTCAGCAGATAGGCGGTGTTGCCCGGCCCGTCGGCCTCGAACAAGGTCGCCATGGCCTCGTCGGGCAGCGAATTGGCGATGCCCATCCGGCGCCATTCGCTTGCCGTCAGCCAGCGGCTGTGGCGGGCGAAGACCGACGCGCAGCGCGGCGCGCGCATCCGGTTGGCGATCGCGGCGCGGTCGAAGCCGGCGGGCACGCGCACCGCGGTTCCCCAGGTCAGGCCGGGCCGCCAGCCGGCGCTGCGGAAATAATTGGCGATCGAGGCCAGAGCGTCGAGATGGCTGCGCCAGATGTCGGCGCGGCCGTCGCCGTCGCCGTCGACCGCGAGGCGGATGTAGACGGAGGGCAGGAATTGCGGATGGCCGGCGGCGCCCGCCCAGCTCCCCTTCAATTCCTCGCGCGGAAAGCCGCGCTCGAGGAGGCGCAAGGTGGCGATGAACTCGCCGGTGAAGAGCGGGCGGCGGCGGCCCTCATAAGCGAGGCTGGCAAGGCTGTTGAGCAGGTCGAAATTGCCCATGATCGCGCCATAGCCCGTCTCCTTGCCCCAGATCGCGACGAGGATCGAGGCGGGGACGCCGTAGCGGCGGCTGATCGCGTTGAGCTGGCCGAGATTAGCGGCATAGCGGACGCGGCCGCGGTCGATCAGCGCCTGGCTGAGGTGGCGGGCGCGGAACGGCGCGAAGGGCGTGAACGATGCGGCGCCGCTCGTCCCGGGCGTGCCGCCGGGCTGGGAGCGGTCGAGCTGGATGGTGCGCGCCGAAAATTCGAGCGTCGGGAAGATGCGCTCGATCGTCTCGCGGCGGATGCCGGCGCGCTCGGCCTCGGCGCGCAGCTGCGGCAGATAGGCCTCGAACCCCTGCTGGCTGAGGCCGGACTGGGCGGCGGCCGGCGCCTCGCCGATTGGGACGGCGGGCATCCCCGCCAGCAGCAGCACCGCCGCAAAACCATGTACCAGACGCATGTTCACCCTCTTGTCCCGACCCGAATCCCACATGGCGCCCGCGCCCGCAAGGGGGCAAAAACCCCATGTGCGTGTGGATTTCCGGTATTCCGGACGGCGCTTGGGTCTGGCGCGCCTCCGGCGTTGGCGATAAGCCGCGCCGAAGCGGAGAGGTGGCCGAGTGGTTTAAGGCAGCGGTCTTGAAAACCGCCGTGGGTTCACGCCCACCGTGGGTTCGAATCCCACCCTCTCCGCCACCTCACGCTCGCGCCCTCCATCTTCCCACAAAGCGGCGGCTCGGCTAGGCGGCGGCGGACAGGAGACGTTTTCCATGGCCCAACCCAGACCCCTGCCCTTCGACTGGGCGGATCCGTTCGCGCTCGACGCGCAACTGAGCGACGAGGAGCGCATGGTCCGCGACACGGCGGAGGGCTATGCGCAGGAGAAACTGCAGCCGCGCGTGACCAGCGCCTATCTCGACGAGCGCTTCGACCGCGAGATCATGACCGAGCTGGGCGCGCTCGGCATGCTCGGCGCGACCATCGATCCGGAATATGGCGGGGCCGGCCTCAATTATGTGAGCTACGGGCTGATCGCGCGCGCGGTGGAGCGCGTCGACAGCGGCTACCGCTCGGCCATGTCGGTCCAGTCCAGCCTCGTCATGCATCCGATCAACGCCTACGGCACCGAGGCGCAGAAGCGCAGATATCTGCCGAAGCTCGCGACCGGCGAATGGGTCGGCTGCTTCGGCCTCACCGAGCCCGACGCCGGCTCCGATCCGGGCGGGATGCGGACCCGGGCGAAGAAGGTCGACGGCGGCTACGTCCTCGCCGGCACGAAGATGTGGATCACCAATTCGCCGATCGCCGACGTCTTCGTGGTCTGGGCCAAGTCCGACGAGCATGAGGGACGGATCAAGGGCTTCGTGCTCGAAAAAGGCATGAAGGGCCTCAGCGCACCCAAGATCCGTGAGAAGCTGTCCCTGCGCGCTTCGATCACCGGCGAGATCGTGATGGACGAGGTCGCGGTGCCCGAGGAGAATCTGCTGCCCGATGTCAGCGGCCTCGCCGGGCCGTTCGGCTGCCTCAACCGCGCCCGCTACGGCATCGCCTGGGGCTCGATGGGCGCGGCCGAGGCCTGCTTCCACGCCGCGCGCACCTATACGCTGGAGCGCAAGCAATTCGGCCGGCCATTGGCCGCAACCCAGCTCGTCCAGCTCAAGCTCGCCAACATGGTCACCGAGATCAGCCTCGGGCTGCAGGCGGCGCTCAGGGTCGGGCGGCGGCTCGACGAGGGCGTGCTGATCCCCGAGACGATCTCGCTCATCAAGCGCAACAATTGCGGCAAGGCGCTCGACATCGCCCGCATCGCCCGCGACATGCACGGCGGCAACGGCATCAGCGCCGAATTCCAGGTCATGCGCCACGCCGCCAATCTCGAGACGGTCAACACCTATGAAGGCACGCACGATGTCCACGCGCTGATCCTCGGCCGGGCGATTACGGGGATCGCGGCGTTTTGACCAAGCGCCGTCATTCCAGCGAAAGCTGGAATCTCTTTGCCTTCAAGGAAGTGAGATCCCAGCTTTCGCTGGGATGACGGTGGAGGGATAATGGACAAGCCGCTTTCAGGCCTCAAGGTCGTCGAGCTGGCCCGCATCCTCGCCGGGCCCTGGGCGGGGCAATTGCTTGCCGATCTCGGCGCCGAGGTGATCAAGGTCGAGCGGCCCGGCGGCGGCGACGACACCCGGGCCTGGGGTCCGCCCTTCGCCGCCGATGGCAGCGCCGCTTATTTCCACGGCTGCAACCGCGGCAAGTCCTCGGTCGCGATCGACCTGGCGAGCGAAGCGGGCCAGGAGCGGGTCCGCGCCCTCGCCGCCGACGCCGACGTGCTGATCGAGAATTTCAAGGTCGGCGGCCTCGCCCGATACGGGCTGGACCATGCCTCGCTTGCCGCCCTGAACCCGCGCCTTATCTATTGCTCGATCACCGGCTTCGGTCAGGATGGGCCCTATGCGGCGCGGCCCGGCTACGATTTCATGATCCAGGGCATGGGCGGGATCATGGACCTGACCGGCGCGCCCGACGGCGAGCCGATGCGCGCCGGCGTGGCCGTCGCCGACCTCTTCACCGGCCTTTATGCCTCGAGCGCGATCCTCGCCGCCTTGCGCGGGCGCGACTCCACCGGCCTCGGCTGCCATATCGACATGGCCCTGCTCGACGTCCAGGTCGCCATGCTCGCCAACCAGGCGATGAACTATCTGATCGGCGGCGAGCCGCCGCGCCGGCTCGGCAACGCCCACCCCAATATCGCGCCTTATCAGACCTTCCCCGTGGCCGACGGGCGTGTCATCGTCGCGGTCGGCAATGACGGCCAGTTCGAGCGGCTCTGCGCGCTGCTCGGCATCGCGGCCGAGCCGAGGTTTGCAACCAATGCCGGCCGCGTCGGCCATCGCGACGCTTTGACCGCCTTGCTGTCGCCGGCGCTCGCGCTGCGCCGCCGCGACGAACTCCTGGCCGCCCTGGCCGCGGCGGGCGTTCCCGCCGGCCCGATCAACGATGTCGCCCAGGTCTTCGCCGATCCCCAGGTGATCGCGCGCGGCATGCGCGTCTGTCCCGGGGGCGTGCCCGGCATCGCCTCGCCGATCGTCATCGACGGCAAAAGGCAGGTCGCGGACAGCCCCAGCCCGGCGATGCCGGATTGATTGCAAACACAGCCACTTGCAACGCGTTAACGGTCACGGTAATGAGCCCGACGCCATTCCCGCCATGGAGCCGATGTTCATGAAAGCGCTTGCTGCCGCCCTCTCCCTGTTCGCCCTTTCGTCGCCCGCTCTCGCGCAGGATGGACCAAGCCGTACCGCCCCGGGCGGAGTCGATGCGACACCGGCCACCACGAGCCAGAACGGCGACAATGGCGTGCAAAGCGAGCGGCGGATTTGCCGCAGCGTGGCCGACGATTCGACTTCGCGCATGGCGGCGCGCCGGGTTTGCCGCACCGAAAGCGAATGGCGCGAAAGCTCCCGGCGGACTCGCGACTGACCCTGCTCAGCGCGCTTTCGGCCTATAGCGAGACCATGATTCACGTTTCAGGGTGAATCAGCCTGAAACGATCATGGTCCTGGGCGCCTGAACAGGAGGATGGGCTCGCCGCGATAGGTGGCGGGCTCATGGTCGCCGAACCCGCATTTCCGGGCGACCCGGATCGAGGCGAGATTGTTCGCGTCGATGATCGCGACGATTTCCGGCGCCTTCAGCACCGCGTCCGCCCAGGCGAGACCGGCCAGCGCCGCCTCGGTCGCATAGCCCCGGCCGCCGGCGTCGGCGGCGAACAGCCAGCCCATTTCGGGGATGGCCTCGATCGAAGGCACCATGTCGCGCTTGAAGTCGGCGAAGCCCACCTGGCCGATCATGCGCCCGTCCTCATTGCGCTCGACCGCCCAATAGCCATAGCCGAACAGGCTCCACATGCCGGTTCCGCAGAGCAATTTGCGCCAGCTCTCCTCGCGGGCCAGCGGCCGGCCGCCGAGATAGTGCATCACCCGCGCGTCACCCATCATCGCCGCCTGGGCGTCGACGTCGCCGGCGCGGAAGGACCGGAGGGTGAGACGCGCGGTCGCGAGGACCGGTGCGTCCATCGCGAACGCTATTTCTTGCCGCCGAGGCTGAGGCCGCCGAAGCGCTTGTTGAAGCGCGCGACCTGGCCGCCCGTGTCGAGCATCTTGCCATGGCCGCCGGTCCAGGCCGGATGCGCGGTCGGGTCGATGTCGAGCTGCAGCGTGTCGCCTTCCTTGCCCCAGGTGGAGCGCGTCTCGAAGACGGTGCCGTTGGTCATCTGGACCTTGATCATGTGGTAATCGGGGTGGGTATCGGCCTTCATGTCTTTGATCTTCCGTAATTTTGGCTGGTTCCGACCAGCCTGAAGGAAAAAGCAGACGGGCGCTCTAGCGGCTGGGGTCCGGATTGGCAAGGCTCGGCGCCGGGCGCCAGCAGCTTGCCGGCCGCTGCCGGGAGAACAGGGCCGCGAGCGAATCCAGGTAGATGCCCCGCGCCACCACCGCGCGGCCGTCCCGCCTGATGACCCAGCCCTGATTGAAATCCCCGGCGTCGGCGATGCCGGCGAGAAAGGCGGCGTCATGGCCGGCGCGATACATCGCGCTGTCCCAGTAGCGCACGCTCCGCGCGAACCGCCCATAACCCGGCGGCAGCCAGCTGGCCCAGCCGAACCTGCGCAGCGGCGCCCAGACCAAGGGGATGAACCGGCGGTTGCCGCGGTCCGGGACGGCGACATCGGCATGGACGTATCCGAGCGCTCCGCCTGCCTCGCGCCGGACCAGCAGCACGACATTGTCGCCCAGCGCTATGCGCGCGTCGCCCAGGACGGCGAAGCGGACGCTCTGCGGGGCGTCGAGCCCGAACAGGACGCGCTCCGGGCGGAAGTCGTACCAGTAGCGCGTGCCGCCATGAAAGGAGCCATCGCGATCGTCGACCATTTCGCCCGGCCCGCGGCTCAGCGTGCCGAGCATGGCGCCGTCCACGCACGGCGGCTTGTCCAGCGGCATCACCGACGTCCGTGGCGGCGGACGGCCCCAATTGGCCTGGCTCAGATCCTCCTGCGCCGTCGCCCCGCCGGCGCCGAGCAAAGCGGCGGCGGCGACCCCAAGCCTCGCGATTGACACCTTCATGGCCGCCACCCTACACCATTTCGCGCGAAGGTGCCGCCCCTCGCAAGGCGGTGAAAATGGGAAGCCGGTGACATTCCGGCGCTGTGCCCGCAACTGTGAGCGGCGAGCCTCTCCCCGGCAAGTGGGGAACCAGGCATTGACCCGCGAGCCAGGAGACCTGCCTTCGCCGTCGTCCGCGCCCGGCCGGGACCAGCCTGCGGTGCGTGGCGCCGCGTCGGCATCAGGCCGGCGCGGTTCCTCCGAGACGACATTCGTGATGTCGTTCAGGAGGTTCCAATGCCAATTTCACTTTTGTTATTAGCTGCCGCGGCCCAGCCCGGCGCTGAAATCCTGGTCACTGGCGCGCGCGAGCCCGTCGCCGGAGACGTGGCGCCGGTCTCGGCCACGGTGATCGACGAGACAGAGATCCAGGCGCTCGATCTGCCGGCCGCGGCGGATCTGCTGCGGCTCGCGCCCGGCGTCTCGGTCGCCACCACCGGTCCGCGCGGCACCCAGACCCAGTTGCGGATTCGCGGCGCCGAGGCCAATCACACTTTGCTCTTCGTCGACGGCATCCGTTTCAACGACCCGGCCGCGGGCAATGAGGCGCGGTTCGAGCTGCTGACCAGCGACCTGCTGTCGCGCATCGAGCTGGTGCGCGGGCCGCAATCGGCGCTCTGGGGCTCCGAAGCCCTGGGCGGGGTGGTCGCGGTCGACAGCGCCGATCCCTTCGTCCGCACCGGTTTCGTCGCCGACGCCGAATATGGCAGCCTCGACAGCGCCCGCCTCGCCGGCCGTTATGCAGTGCGGACCGGCGATGTCGGGATCAGCGGGGGCCTCGGCTGGCAGAGGAGCGACGGCATCGACTCGTTCGGCGCCGGCGGCGAGCGGGACGGTTTCCGCAACCTGGCGGCCACGCTCCGGATCGAGGCGCGGCCATCCGGGCAGGTCCGGATCGGCGTGATCGGCCATTGGGTCGAGGGCAAATCCGAATATGACGGCTTCGATCCCCTCACCTTCCTGCGCGCCGACACGGGTGACGAAACCAGGAACCGGATCGGCGCCGTGCGCGCCTTCGCCCGCGGCGATTGGGGCGATTGGTCGGCGCGCGCCGAGGCGAGCTATCTCGACAGCGCCAACCGCAACCGGCTCGACGGCGCGCCGCTGAACAGCACGTTCGGCGATCGGCTGACATTCGGCGGCCAGGTCGCGCGCGGCTTCGGCGGCCACCGGCTCATCGCCGCCGTCGAGCACAGCCAAGAGAATTTCCAGGCCCGCGACACGGTCTATTTCGGCGGCACCGACCAGGACCGGTCACGCAGCCTTACCGCTTATGTCGGCGAGTGGCGGGCGCAATGGAGCCCGGCGGTCGTCACCGACGTCGCGCTGCGCCACGACGATTTCAGCGCGTTCGCGGATGCCACCACCTTGCGCGCCTCGGTGCTGGTGCGCCCGGGCGGCGGGCTGACATTGCACGCCGCTTATGGCGAGGGCATCGCCCAGCCGAGCTTCTACGACCTTTACGGTTTCTTCCCGGGCTCGTTCGTCGGCAATCCGGACCTCAGGCCCGAGACGTCGCACGGTTGGGAGGCGGGCCTGCGCTGGGAGAAAAAGCGGTTCGGCGTCGGGATCACCGGCTTCACCGGCCGGCTCAGCAACGAGATCGTCGACACGTTCGATCCCGCCACCTTCCTCTCGAGCACCGCCAATGCCGACGGCCGCAGCAGGCGCGACGGGATCGAGCTGGCGGCGTCGTGGCGTCATGCGGCCTGGCTCAGCGTCGAGGCCAATTACACCTGGCTCGACAGCGGCGAGCAAAGGGTCGCGGGCGCGGCGCGGGTGCGCGAGATACGCCGGGCGCGGAGCAGCGCCAACCTTGCCGCCTGGGGCGAGGCCGGCCGCTTCCGCTGGGGCGCGAGCCTCGCTTATGTCGGCAAGCGCCGCGACACCGACTTCGATCTCTTCCCGGCGGCGACCGTGATATTGGACGATTATGTCCTCGCCTCCGCCAATATCGGTTACCGGATCCTGCCCCAGCTCGAATTGTTCGTCCGGGCGGAGAATTGCTTCGGCGCCGATTATCAGGACGTGGTCGGCTACAACACGGCGGAACGGACGGTCTATGCGGGTCTTCGCGTCGCTTTTGGCCGCTAGCGTGGCGCTCGCCGCGACGGGGGCCGCGGCCGCGCCGCGCCGGGTGGCGTCGCTCAACCTGTGCACCGACGAGCTGGTGCTGCTGCTCGCCGCGCCCGGCCAGATCGTCTCGGTCACCCATCTCGCGCAGCAGGAGGCGGAGACGATCCTGTGGCGGCGAGCGCGCAACCACCCGCGCAACGACGGCAGCCTGCTCTCGGTGGTCGCAGCCCGGCCCGATCTCGTCGTCACCATGGGCGGCGGCGCCCGCGACCGCTCGCGCATCGCCGCCCGGCTCGGCATCGTGACGCTCGATTTGCCCTTCGCGCAAAGCCTGGACGACGTCGCCGGCAATGTCGCCCGGGTGGCGGAGGCGCTCGGCCGGCCGGAGGCGGGCGCCGTTTTGATCCGGCGGATGACGGCTCTGGTCCGCAGCCGGCCGCGGACGCGGCGCGACGCGATCTGGCTCGGCGGCGGCGGTCGCACGGTTCCGGCCGCCGGGCTGGAGGCGCAATGGATGGCGCTGGCGGGCCTGCGCCAGCGCGCGCTGCAGGGGGACAGGGTGTCGCTCGAAACCTTGCTGACCAGCCCGCCCGCCATCCTGCTGCGCAGCGATTACCGCGCGGGCCAATATTCGAACGACCAGCGCTGGCTCTCCCATCCCGCGGCGCGGCGCGCGACCCGGGCGCGCACGATAGCGACCGACGGCCGCGCCTGGACCTGCATGGGCCCCCTGCTGATCGAGGAGATCGAGCGGCTGCGGCGAGAAATCGGGCGATGAGCGCGCGGGCCGCGATCCTGCTGACGCTGGCTTTGGCGGCGCTCTTCGCCGCCGCGCTGCTGCTGCCCCTTGCGCCGCTCCGGGCGCTGTTCGAGCAGGATGCGGACCTCGCGACGCTGGTGCTGACCGAGCTGCGACTGCCCCGCGCCTTGCTCGCTTTGGTCTATGGCGCGACCCTGGGCGCGTCGGGCGCCGCGATCCAGGCCTTGTTCGCCAACCCGCTCGCCTCGCCCGATCTGACCGGCACCACCAGCGGCGCCGCTTTGGGGGCGGTCGTCACCGCCTATCTGTTCGGCTTCTCGGCGCCTTTGGCCCTGTCGATCGGAGCGGTGACGGGCGCGTTGCTCGCGCTCGGCCTGCTCCTCGCGCTCGCCGGGCCACGGGCGGAGACCGCGACGCTCCTGCTCGCCGGCCTCGCGATCAGCGCGCTCGCCGGGGCGCTGACCACGCTGGCGCTGGCGCTCGCCCCCTCCCCCTTCGCCTTCTACGACGCTTATGAATGGCTGATGGGCTCGCTGGTCGACCGAAGCCTCGATCAGGCCGCCTTCGCCGCTGTGCCGTCGCTGCTCGTCTTCGCGCTGCTGCTCCGGCTCGGCCCGGCGCTCGACCGGCTCGCGCTCGGCGAGGAGGTCGCCCAGTCGCTGGGCCATGACGTCGCCCGATTGCGGCTTCGGATCGTCTGCCTCACCGCTCTTGGCGTCGGCGCCTGCGTCGCGATTTGCGGCGCGATCGGCTTCATCGGCCTGATCGCGCCGATCTTCGCGCGCCGGCTGGCGCGGGGCCATCCGGGCCGTGCGATCCTGCCGGCGGCCCTGATCGGCGCGCTGTTGCTGCTGGCGGCCGACCTTGCCGTCAGGCTCGCCCCGCTCGGCCGGACGCTGCCGATCGGCGTCGTCACCGCCTTGATCGGCGCGCCCTTCTTCCTGTGGCTGGTCGCCCATATGCGCTGGCGGCTCAGGCCATGATCCTGCGGGCCTCAAACCTGTCGCTGCCCGGGCGGCTGTTCGGCGTCTCGATCGAGATCAAGCAAGGCGAGCTGGTCTGCCTGGTCGGGCCGAACGGCAGCGGCAAGACCAGCCTGCTCCACGCTTTGGCGGGGATCGGCAGCCCCTCCGGTGCGGTGACGGTGGCGGGGGTCGATCCGCGCGGCCTCGGTCCGGCGCGGCGGCCGCGATATCTGACCTATTTGCCGGCGGCGCGCGATTTGCCCTGGCCGCTCGTCGCGCGCGACCTGATCGCGCTCGGCGGCGGCGGCGCGGATCTCGGCGCGCTCGCGCTCGAGCCGCTGCTCGACCGGCGCGTCGACACGCTTTCGACCGGCGAGCGCAGCCGGGTGCTGATCGCGCGCGCGCTGGCGCCCAGGCCGCGGCTGCTGCTGCTCGACGAGCCGACCGCCAATCTCGACCCGCTCTGGCAGATCAGGCTGATGGAGCTGGTCCGCGAGGAGCTGAAGGATGGCGGCCGCGCGGCGCTAGTCGCGATCCACGACCTCGACGCCGCCGCCCGCTATGCGGACCGCATCCTCGTCATGGACAAAGGCAGGATCGCCGCCGAGGGTCTCGACGGCCCGCATGTCGCGGAGATTTTCGGGATCGAGCGGGTGGACGGCCGCTGGCAGGCCGTCAACCGGCCGGCGGATCCAGGATCATCGCGGTGAAATCGGCCTGGGTGGCGACCTTGTCCCCGACAAAGGCCTTGCCGGTGAACTTCCACACCGGCCCGCGTTTCTGCAGCAGCACGCATTCGAGGCGGAGCAGGACGCCCGGCTCGACCGGCACGCGGAACTTGGCGTTCTCGATCGACATGAAATAGACGAGCTTGCCCGATTGGGCATGGCCCAGCGATTCGACGGCGAGCACGCCGGCGGCTTGCGCGAGCGCCTCGATGATCATCACGCCGGGCATGATCGGCCGCCCGGGGAAATGACCCTGGAAGAACAATTCGTTCATCGTCACCGCCTTGGTGGCGACGATTCTCTTGTCGAGCTCCATCTCGTCGACGCGGTCGACGAGGAGCATGGGATAACGGTGCGGCAGGCTTTGCATCACCCGCCTGACGTCGAACGGGACCCCGGCCAAAGCCGGGGTCGCGTCGTTGGTGTCGTCAGCCACTAGCGGCCCTGCGGGCGCGGACGATTCGGCTGCGGCTGGGCGGCCGGCGGCCGGCCGGCGGCCGGCTGGGCGGTCGGGGCCGGCGCGTTGAGGTTGAACGCCGCATTGTTCTGGTTGACGATGGCGAGCACCGCCGGCGTGATGTTGAGCGCCGGCGACGCGCTGACCACGGTGCCCGCATCCATGACGACGGTGGCGCCGCGCTGCTGGGCGACGGTCGCGACCGCCGGCCGCACCCGCTCGCCGATCTGCGCGCGGACGAAATTGCCGTTGCGCTGGATGCGCTCGCGGGAGGCGCCGATCTCGCGCTCGGCATTTTGCTGCATCGCCTGGAACGCGTTGATGCGGGTGGCGAGCGCGGCGTCCGGCTGGGCGCCGTTCAGCGCGCGGACCAGCGGCTCGAGCTGGCCGCCCTCCGTCTGGATCTGGGTCTGAAGCGTCTGGGCGCGCGCCTGGAGCGCGGTGACCTGCTGCTGGAGCCCGGTATTGGCGACCGCGCACTGGGTGCAGGTCCGGAAAATCTCCTCGAGGTCGACGACGGCGATGACCGGCGCGGGCAGCTGCTGCGCGCGCAGGGCGATCGGAGCGGCGACGGCGAGCGCGGCGACGGCCGAGCCCAATATGATCTTCTTTTTCATTAGAATGCGGTCCCTACGTTGAAGCTGAAAAGTTTGGTGTCGTCGCCCGGCTCGCTGAGCAGGGCACGGGCGATGTCGATGCGGAACGGCCCGAAGGGCGAATTCCAATTGACCCCGAAGCCGATCGAGAGGCGGGGGCTTGGCGTGTCGCCGAGGAAGATTTCGCGGAACGGCGCCGTGCGGGCGCCGGCGCTCAGCGTCGAGCCGGTGGGGCAGACCCCGACGCGCGGCTCGAGCGGAGTCACCACCCCGCTCGTGTCGTTGGTGCACGCGGCGAGCGCGAGCGGGCTGCCCGGGGGGATGTCGAACAGGCCCGGCGTGCGGACCCCGAACACCGCGCCGGCGTCGATATAGATGGAAGGCCTGAGGCCGAGCTCGCGGACGCTCGCGCCGAGCGGGATTTCGAGCTCCGCGCGAAGGACATAATAAGCCCGGCCACCGATCGAATCGTCGGTGATCGTCTTGGGGTCGTCGTTCAGGCGGACGTTCGAATAGGTGTTCGTCGCGGCGTCATAATCGTAGAGATATTGCTGGCGCTGGACGCGCGGACCGACGCCGCGAATGTCGAAGCCGCGAATCTGGGGGTTGCCGAGGAAGAAGCGGTCGGTCAGCCGGACCGGGTCGATGCCGGGCGCGCCATTCTCGAAGCTGTGGATATAGCCGGCCTCGCCGGTCAGCGAGAAGATGAAGCCGCCGAAGACGTTCCAATATTTGGCGGCGCTGATTCGCCCGCGCAGATAGCGGACGTCGCCGCCGAGGCCGGCAAAGTCGGTGCTCAGCACGAAGCGCTCGCCCGAGCTCGGCCGGAGCCGGTTGTTCAGCGTGTCCCAGACCAACGAGGCGCCGATCGACGAGGTCAGCCGGTTGCCGAGAACGTCGCACAGATAGCGGCCGGCGATCAGAGGATCGCAGGCGATCGGCAGCGGCCCGGCGCCGTCGGGATCGGAGAAATAGACGTCCGGGTTGAGGCTGATCTCGTCATAATTGAGGCCGTAGCGCAAAGCGAGCGACAGCTTCTCGGTGATCGGTATGCCCATGCGGATCTGGCCGCCGGTAGTGGTCTGCCCGTAGGTGGTGGTGCGGCTGTTGCCGAAGAAGTTGAAGCTGTTGAGGTCGCGCCGGAAGATGTCGAAGCCGACCGCGATGTTGCGGTCGAACAGATAAGGCTCGGTGAAGCCGAAATCGATCGACTTGGAATAACTCGAATAATTGACCGAGGCCCGCACTTCTTGGCCGCGGCCGAGGAAGTTGCGCTGCTGCACCGACAGGTTGACCAGGAAGCGCTCGAGGCTCGAGAAGCCGGCGGAAAGCTGGATCTGCCCGGTCGCGCGCTCCTCGACCTCGACGCCGAGGATGACGCGATCGGGCGCCGACCCTTGCGTCTGCTGGATTTCCAGATTCTCCTGGAAGAAGCCGAGCGACTGGATCCGGTCGCGCGAGCGGCGAACGCGGACATTGTTGAACGGATCGCCCTCGGCGAGCCGGAATTCGCGGCGGATGACCTTGTCGCGGGTGGTGGTGTTGCCGCTGATGTCGATCCGCTCGACATAGACTCGCGGCGCCTCGGCGACCCGGAAGGTGACCCCCATGGTGAGGTTTTCGCGGCTGCGCGAGAAGGTCGGGCGGACGTCGGCGAAGGCGTAGCCGAACAGGCCGGCCAGCTCGTTCAGCCGGGTGAGCGTGTCCTCGACCTGCTGGGCGTTGTAATATTGGCCCGCCCGCATCGGCAGATTGGCGGTGAGCTGGGCTGGGCTGAAGTCGCGAATGTCGCTCTCGACCTTGACCTCGCCGAACCGGTAGCGCTGCCCCTCCTCGACGACATAGGTGATGATGAAGTCGCGCCGGTCCGGCGTCAGCTCGGCGACCGCCGAGACGACGCGGAAATCGGCATAGCCCTGGGTCAGATAGAATTGCCTGAGCTTCTGCTGGTCGTAGGCGAGGCGGTCGGGATCGTACGTGTCGCGCGAGCTGAAGATATTGTACCAGACATGCTCGCGGGTCGCCATTTCGGAGATCAGCCGGCCGTCGTTAAAATTCTCGTTGCCGATGATGTTGATCCGGCGGACGCGCGATTTCGGGCCCTCGTTGATCTCGAACACGACGTCGACGCGGTTCTGCTCGAGCTGGACGATCTGCGGCTCGACGCTCGCGGCGTAGCGGCCCTGACGGCGGTAGAGCTCGATGATCCGGGCGACGTCGGCGCGGGCGCGCGAGCGAGTGAAGATCTGACGCGGCGCGAGGCGGATTTCCGGCGTAATCTTGTCGTTCTTGATGCGGCGATTGCCCTCGAGGATGATGCGGTTGATGACCGGATTCTCGCGGATCTGGATGACCAGATTGCCGGTATCGGCGCCGGCGATGGTGACGTCGGCGAACAGATCGGTGGCGAGCAGGTCCCTCAACGCAGTGTCGAGCCGCTCATTGTCATAGGGATCGCCGGTGCGCAGTGTGGTGTAGGAGAGCACGGTTTCCGGCTCGATCCGCTGGTTGCCGCTCACGCTCAGCGACAGGATGGTGCGCTGGGGCTGGGCCTGGACCGGGGGCGGCGGCGGCAATTGCTGGGCCGCGGGCGCGGCGCCGGTGGTGGGTCCTGGCGCCGGCTGGCCCTGGGCGAAGGCCGGCGAGGTCAAGCCGCCAAGCATCGTCCCCACGAGGAGGGCTGCGCAATATCGACGACCTTTGGGAAAAACTCTGTTGCGCGTCACGCGTCCGCCTTCACTCTACGGTCGGAGCAAAGCCCGGACCTCTTAATCCCTGTTGAGCGCCCTGCCCTGCCCCATCGCGGCTAGCCGATCAAGCCGCCAAGCTTCTCAAAGAGGCCAAAAGAGGCCAAGTCGTTCAATGTCACGAAAATCATCAATGCCAGCAGCACCGCGAGCCCGGTCCGGAACGCCCATTCCTGGGCCTGGGGCTTCAGCGGCTTTCGCCTCACTCCTTCGATCATGTAGAACAGCAGGTGCCCGCCATCCAGGAGAGGGATTGGCAACAGGTTGATGAATCCCAGATTAATTGAAACGACGATCATCAGCCAGAAGAGGTTGAGCCAGCCCAGGCTCGCCTGCTGGCCGGACACCTCGGCGATCTTGATCGGGCCGCCCAGCTCCGAGAGCGAGCGGCGGCCGGTGATCACCTGGCCGAGCGCCGTGATCATCGTGTTCACGGAATCGATCGTGGTGCCGATCGCCGCGCCCGGCAGCTGGGCCAGCGGCAGCGTCGTGAACTGACGGCCGCTGCCGGTGGTGATGCCCATCCGTCCGACCCGCGACCGATTGCCGAACTGGTCCTCGTCGATCGTCGCCCGCGGCGTCGCCTGGAGCTCCATGCTCCGGCCGCCGCGGCTGACGACGAAGCGCATCGGCTCGTCGGGCCTGAGCGCGACATAGGTCGCCAGGTCCGCGAAGGTGTCGATGCCGCTGCCGTTGATGCTGACGATGCGGTCGCCCGGCCGGAAGCCGGTGGCCTGGGCGACGCTGCCCTTCTCGATCGCGCCAATGGTCGGCGGGGTCGTCGGATAGCCCATGGTGGCGAACAGGATCATGAGCGCGACGATCGCGAACAGGAAATTGGTCGCCGGCCCGGCCAGGACGATCAGGAAGCGCTGCCACACCTTCTTGGACTGGAAGGTCCTGGCCCTTTCCTCGGGCGGCAGCGACAGCCATTCGTCGGTCGGCGTCGAGGCCGGGTTCATGTCGCCGGCGAACTTGACATAGCCGCCGAGCGGCATCCAGCCGACCTTCCAGCGCGTGCCGCGTTTGTCGGTCCAGCCGAAGATCTCGCGGCCGAAGCCGATCGAGAAGGCGTCGGCCTTCACTCCGAACCAGCGGCCGACGAAATAATGGCCGAGCTCATGGATGAAGATGAGCGGGCCGATCACCAGCAGGAAGGCGAGGATCGTGAACAGGAAGCCGGGATTGCTCAAGCGGGGATCTTTCCTGTCAGCGCGGCGGCCACCCTGCGGGCCTCGCGGTCGATCTCGAGCACCGCGTCGATCGACGTCGGCACCGGCGGGTCATAACGGTTCAGCACCTCGCCGACCAGATGCGCGATATCGAGGAATCCGATGCCGTTTTCAAGGAAAGATGCGACGCCTATCTCATTGGCCGCATTGAGGATGGCGGGCTTGGCGCCGCCCGCCGCCAGCGCCGCCCGGGCAAGGCCGAGAGCGGGGAAGCGGCCGAGGTCGGGCGCCTCGAAATTGAGGGCGCCGATCGCGACCAGGTCGAGCCGCTGGCAGGGCGTCGCCATCCGGTCCGGCCAGGTCAAGGTGTAAGCGATCGGCACCCGCATGTCCGGCGCGCCCAATTGGGCGAGCACCGAGCCGTCGACATATTCGACCAGGGAGTGGATCACCGATTGCGGGTGGACGACGACGTCGAGCGCCTCGGCGCCGACCGGGAAGAGGTGATAGGCCTCGATCAGCTCGAGCCCCTTGTTCATCAGGGTCGCGCAATCGACCGAGATCTTGGCGCCCATCGACCAATTGGGGTGGGCGACCGCCTGCTCCGGCGTGGCGATGCGCATCCGCTCGATCGGCCAGTCGCGGAACGGGCCGCCGCTGGCGGTGAGGATGATCCGCCGCACGCTTTCGGGCCGCGCGCGGTCGAAGCATTGGAAGATCGCATTATGCTCGGAATCGACCGGCAGCAAAGTCGCGCCGCTCGCCGCCGCCGCCTCGGCCATCAGCGGCCCGGCCGAAACCAGGGCCTCCTTGTTGGCGAGCGCCACCGTGCGGCCGCCCTTCAGCGCCCGCATCACCGGCTCCAGCCCCGCGGTGCCGACGATCGCGGCCATCGTCCAGTCGGCGCCCGAGGCGGCGGCGTCGGCGACTGCCGCCTCCCCCGACGCGGTCTCGATGCCGGTACCGGCGAGCGCCGCGGCGAGGTCGGCATGGAGCGCGGCGTCGGCGACCACCGCGAGGCGCGGGCGGAAGCGCCGCGCCAGCGCGGCCAGGCCGGCGACGTCGCGGTGCGCGGTCAGGGCGAGGATCTCGAACCGGTCCGGCTCGCGCGCGACCAAATCCAGCGTCGACTGGCCGACCGACCCGGTCGCGCCCAATATGGTGATGCTCCGGGCCATCTCAGCCGGCGCGACCGGCGGGCAGATGCATGACCATGACCGTGTCGGGAACCTCAACCGGCTCCGGCGGGCTCCAATATTCGGCCATCAGCAGCATCATCGTCGCGAGCGACACCGCGAGCAGCCCGTCGAGCCGGTCGAGCACGCCGCCATGGCCCGGCAGCAGAGCGCCGCTGTCCTTGACCCCGGCCCGGCGCTTCTCCCAGCTTTCGTAGAGGTCGCCGAGCTGGGCGATCAGCCCCATCGCCGCGCCCACCCAGGGGAACGGCGTGTCGAGATGGAAGAAGCGCGCGGTCAGCCAGCCGAACAAGGCGGCGCCCGCCATGCCGCCGATCAGGCCGGCCCAGGTCTTGTTGGGGCTGATCCGGGGGGCGAGCTTCGGTCCGCCGATCGCGCGCCCGGCGAAATAGGCGAAGATGTCGGTCGCCCAGGTCACGATCAGCACCCAGAAAACCAGCCCGACCGCGACCTCCGACACCCAGCTCATCACCACCAAGGCGAAGGACGGGATCACGACATAAGCGAAGCCCCAGCCCATGGCGAGGCTGCGGCTGGCGAGGCCGAGCAGCAAAGCCGCGCCGAGCGCGGGCGCGAAGCTCATCCAGGTCAGGTCGCCTTCATCGGCGGCGTTGGGATAATAATATTCCGCCGCGCCGAGCAGGATCGCGGCGGCGAGCAGGCCGCCGACCCAGGCCCAGAGCCTCGGCACCTTGTGCATGTCGGCCCATTCGACGAGCATGATCGCGGCGGCGATCGCGGTGAGGGCGCGGAACGGCCAGCCGCCGAACCAGGTGACGAGGCTGGCGACCGCGATCATCGCCACGCCCATCGCGAAGCGCGTCGTGACGTCGGAGCCGGGCGCCGGCGGGGTCTGGGGCGAGCCGGTCACAGGCCGCCGTAGCGCCGTTCGCGCCGCGCATAATCGGCCAGGGCTTCGTTGAGCGCGTCGCCGTCGAAATCCGGCCAGAGCGTGTCGGTGAACAGCAATTCCGCATAAGCGGCCTGCCAGAGCAGGAAGTTGGACAGCCTCTGCTCGCCGGAGGTGCGGATCAAAAGATCGAGCGGCGGCAGATCGTGGGTGTCGAGCGCGCGCTCGATCGCCGCTTCGTCGATCTCGCCGGCTTGCGCAGCGGTCCGCGCGGCGCGGACCAGCTCGGCGCGGGCGCCGTAATTGAGCGCGATGGCCAGCGTCATCCGGCTGTTGCTCGCGGTCTTGGCGACGGCTTTGTCGACCATCGCCGCGACGTCGGCCTCGAAGGCCTTGTGGTCGCCCAGCACCTTGAGCCGGATCCCCTCTTTGTGGAGGCTGTTGAGCTCGCGCTGGATGTAGAAGCGCAGCAGGCCGGTGAGGTCGCTGATCTCCTGCGCCGGCCGCCGCCAGTTCTCGGAGGAGAAAGCGTAAAGCGTCAGGCACTCGACCCCGGCTTCGCCAGCGGCGCGCAGCACCTTGCGGGCGGCCTCGGCGCCGGCGCGGTGGCCGGCTGCCCGCGGCAAGCCCCGCGCCTTCGCCCAGCGGCCATTGCCGTCCATGATGATGGCGACGTGCCGAGGCACCGCGCCGGAGCCGGCGTCAGGCAGGCCGCTGGCCGCTTCGGCGGTCACTTCTGCAGGATTTCCCTGTCCTTGTGGGCGAGGACGTCGTCAATGTCCTTGATCGCCTCGTCGGTCAGTTTCTGCACCTCGACGCCGAGCCTTTTATGCTCGTCCTCGCTGATCTCGTGCTTCTTCTCGTCGGTCTTGAGCCCGTCCATGGCGTCGCGCCGCACGTTGCGGACCGCGATCCGCGCTTTCTCGGCATATTGGTGGGCGAGCTTGGCCAGCTCCTTGCGCCTTTCCTCGGTCAGGTCGGGGATCGGCAGGCGGATATTCTGGCCGTCGGTGACCGGATTGATGCCGAGCCCGGCCAGGCGGATCGCCTTCTCCACCGGCCCGACATTGGAGCGGTCCCAGACCTGCACCGAAAGCAGCCTCGGCTCGGGCGCCGACACGGTGGCGACCTGGTTGAGCGGCATGTTGGCGCCGTAGACCTCGACGTGGATCGGATCGAGCAGGGCCGTCGACGCGCGGCCCGTGCGCAGCCCGCTCAGATCGTGCCTCAGCGCCTCGACCGCGCCGTGCATCCGGCGCTGGATATCGCCTTTCTCATAGGCCGGCATCGTCCCCTCCTTTTCAGTTCTGCACGATCGTGGCGGTGCCGTCGCCGCCGAGCACGCGGGCGAGATTGCCCTGCTCGCGGACGTTGAACACGACGATCGGGATGTTGTTGTCGCGGCAAAGCGCCACGGCGGTGGCGTCCATCACCTTCAGATTATCCGACAGGACCTTGTTGAAAGTAACTGTTTCATAACGCTTCGCATCCGGCACCTGCTTGGGATCGGCATCGTAGACGCCGTCGACGCTGGTGCCCTTGAACAAGGCGTCGCAGCCCATTTCCGCGGCGCGGAGCGCGGCTGCGGTGTCGGTGGTGAAGAAGGGATTGCCGGTGCCGGCGGCGAAGATCACCACCCTGCCCTTCTCCATGTGCCTGACCGCGCGGCGGCGGATATAGGGCTCGGACACGGTCGCCATCGGGATCGCCGACTGGACGCGCGTGTCGACGCCGATTTTCTCGAGCGCATTCTGAACGGCGAGCGCGTTCATCACCGTCGCCAGCATGCCCATATAATCGGCGCTGGCCCGGTCGAAGCCCTTGGCGGCGCCGGCGAGGCCGCGGAAGATGTTGCCGCCGCCGACGACCAGGCAGATGGTGTGGCCGCTCGCGACCGCCGCCTTGATCTCTTCGGCGAGGCCCTCGACCGCGTCGGGGTCGATGCCGAACTGCCCCTCGCCCATCAGCGCCTCGCCGGAAAGCTTGAGCAGAATGCGGTTGAAACGGGGGCGCGTCATGAGGCGGGTTGATCCGTTCTGTTCGAGCGCGGGCACATTAGTGGCCACAGGGGGCGGTGCCAATGGGGTTGGGGGTTAGGGACTGGGGACCTGGGACCGGGAAATTGCTCCCAGTCCCCAGTCCCCAAAACCCAGTCCCCAATCAGGCGACCGGCTCGGCCTTCTGCGTGCCCGCGGCGGCGGCGACTTCGGCGGCGAAGTCGCTTTCCTTCTTTTCGATGCCCTCGCCGAGCTGGAAGCGGGCATAGGCCTGGAGCGTCACCGGCGCGCCGGCGTCCTTGCCCGCCTGGGCGACGACGTCCTCGACCTTGGTCTTGTTGTCGATGACGAAGAGCTGCGAGAGCAAAGCATTCTCCTTGCGGAACTTGGCCATCGCGCCCTCGACCATCTTGGCGACGATCTCAGGCGGCTTGCCGGTTTCGGCGGCTTTCTCCTGGGCGATGGCGCGCTCGCGCTCGACCAAAGCCGGATCGAGCGCCTCGCCGCGCAGCGCCAGCGGGTTGGCCGCGGCGATGTGCATGGCGAGCTGCTTGCCCAGGCTCTCGAGCGCGGCCGTGTCGCCAGCGCTCTCGAGCGCGACCAGCACGCCGATCTTGCCGAGGCCCGGCGCGGCGGCATTGTGGACGTAGGACGTGACGACGCCTTGCTCGACCTCGAGCAGGGCGCCGCGGCGGATCGACTGATTCTCGCCGATCGTCGCGATGTTCGAGGTCAGCTTCTCTTCGACGGTGCCGCCGCCCGGCCAGCAGGCGTCCTTGAGCGCGTCGATGTCGCTGCCCGTGCCGAGCGTGATCGCCGCGGCGGTGCGCACGAAATCCTGGAACTGCTCGTTCTTGGCGACGAAATCCGTCTCCGAGTTGATCTCGATCATCGCCCCCTTCTTGCCGTCGACGGCGACGCCGACCAGGCCCTCGGCGGCGGTGCGGCCGGCTTTCTTGGCGGCGGCGGCGAGGCCCTTGGTGCGCAGCCAGTCGATGGCGGCTTCCATGTCGCCATCGGTCTCGCCGAGCGCCTTCTTGCAGTCCATCATGCCGGCGCCGGTGCGCTCGCGCAGCTCTTTCACATTGGCGGCCGTGATCTCAGCCATGTCGTCTATCCTTCTGGTTTCATGCAAAACACCGTTCGCCCTGAGCTTGTCGAAGGGCCTTCCTTCTTCTCGAAGAAAGGGAGGGCTTCGACAGGCTCAGCCCGAACGGAGATGGGGTCTCGACCCCGTTATATTAAGCCTCGGCCAGCGCCGCTTCGGCGGGGGGCTCGTCCTGGGCGCCGATATCCTCGCCGCGTTGCGCCGCGCCGCCCTGCTTGCCGCCCAGCACCGCGTCGGCGATGGCGTCGCAATAGAGGCGGATGGCGCGGCTGGCATCGTCATTGCCGGGGACCGGGAAGGCGATCCCCTGCGGGCTGACGTTCGAATCGAGCACGGCGACGACCGGGATGCCGAGCACATTGGCCTCCTTGATCGCGAGCTCCTCCTTGTTGGCGTCGATCACGAACATGACGTCGGGAATGCCGCCCATGTCGCGGATGCCGCCGAGGCTGAGCTCGAGCTTGTCGCGCTCGCGGGTGAGCTGGAGCACCTCCTTCTTGGTGAGGCCGGCAGTGTCGCCCGCCAGCTGCTCCTCGAGGCTCTTGAAGCGCTTTATCGAGTTGGAGATGGTCTTCCAGTTGGTGAGCATGCCGCCCAGCCAGCGATGGTTGACGAAATGCTGGCCCGAGCGCCGCGCGGCTTCCGCGATCGGCTCCTGCGCCTGGCGCTTGGTGCCGACATAGAGGACCTTGCCGCCGGCAGCGACCGTCTGCCGCACGAAATCGAGCGCGCGCGCGAACAGCGGCACGGTCTGGCTGAGGTCGATGATGTGGACGCCGTTCCGCTCGCCGAAGATGTACGGCTTCATCTTGGGGTTCCAGCGGTGGGTCTGGTGGCCGAAATGCGCTCCGGCCTCGAGCAATTGCTGCATGGAGACGTCGTTGGACGCCATGGTCTTTCTCCTTCCGGTTATGCCTCTGCGCGGCCGAGAACTGGATGGTCCCTAAAGGGATCTGCCAGCACCGGTATGATGGCCACGCATGTGGAATGAGCGCGCAGATAGAGGCGAAGGCGGTGGAAATCAAGCAGGTCGATGCGGAGGGCGTCAGGGCGGATCAGGACCGAAATCCCCCATTTCGCCATTCCGGGAGGGCGGCCCGCGGCTCCGGTTCCCGCCAAACGCGACCGGACGAGTCAGAAAAGCGGCGAAGCGATTTTCGCTTTAAGCCCTTCTCTCTGCGCGACTTTTCGTTCGTTCCTCAACTGTTCCGCGTAAAAAGCCGCTTTCTGCTGCTTTCCAGTGCTTGACGCGTGAACAAAAAGAGAACACTGTCCCTGTCCATGGAGCCAAATGCCTCTCTGGGGATTTGGCTGTGGATAAAACAGGGGAAAAGCTGTGGCTCACATGTTCTCGATCATCTTCTTCTTCGGCCTCATCGTCGCGCTGGCGACGATCCTGGAGTTCACGCTGAAGGCGCATTGGGCGGCGGTCGTCGCCGCCCTGCGCGGCGTGCCGCCGGCGCCGCGGCCGGCTCGGCCGGAGACAGCGCGGGCGGAGACGGCGCGGCGGAGGCGTGGCGTCGCTGCCGCTTGATCCTGGCGTAGCTCAGCATGCTCAGCGGGATCAAAGCGAGGTAGACCAGCACGATCACGCTCAACGTTTCCCAGGGCGCGGTGAACAAGGCCCCGCCGACCAGGGCGACCAGCGCGATCGCCTCCAGCCGCACGCTGCGCCGCAGCCGCAGCGATCCCAGCGACCAGGTGGCGACGCTCGAAATCAGCATGAAGGCTGAGAAAGCGGCCCAGGGCGCGACCAGGCGATAGTCGCGCAGCCAGGTCCATTGCTGATCGCTGGCCAGCCAAAGCAGGATCGGCAGCAGCATCAGCCCGGCCCCGGCGGGCGCCGGCACGCCGGTCAGGAAGCCGGCCGATTTGTGCGGCTGCTCCTCGGCGTCGATGCGGGCGTTGAAGCGGGCGAGCCTCAGCGCCATGCAGACCGCGAAGGCCAAAGCGAACAGCCAGCCGAGACGGGGCCATTCCTTGAGCACCCACAAATGGAGGATGACCGCCGGCGAGACTCCGAAGGCGATCACGTCGGACAGCGAATCGAGCTCGGCGCCGAACCGCGTCTGGGCGCGCAGGAGGCGCGCGATGCGGCCGTCGAGGCCGTCGAGCACGGCGGCGACGCCGATACAGGCCAGAGCGGCGCCCCATTCGCCGGAAATGGCGAAGCGGATGCCGGAAAGGCCCGAGCAGAGCGCCAGCGCGGTGACCGCATTGGGGGCGACCGCGCGCAGCGGGATGCCGCGCCGCGGCTCGCGCCGCCGCTCCTCCCTCATTGGGCGACGCCCTCGATCAGCTCGGAGACGCCGATCCGCCCGACCACGGTTTCGCCGGCGATGGTGCGCTGGCCGAGCAGCACCTGGCTGGAGGTGCCGGCGGGGAGATAGACGTCGACCCGGCTGCCGAAGCGGATCAGGCCGACGCGCTGGCCGGCGATGACTCGGTCGCCCGCCTTGATCCACGGCACGATCCGCCGCGCCACCAGCCCCGCGATCTGGGTGAAGGCGACCAGGGTGCCGTCCTCGCCCTCGACCAATATGTGCTGGCGCTCATTGTCCTCGCTGGCCTTGTCGAGATCGGCGTTGAGGAACTTGCCGGCGATGTAGACGACCTTGAGGATCGTGCCGGTGATCGGGCTGCGGTTGATGTGGACGTCGAACACGCTCATGAAGATCGAGATGCGGACCACCGGCTCCTCGGAAAGGCCGCCTTCCCCCCACAATTCGCGTGGGCACGGCACGTTGGTGATCATGGTGACGAGGCCGTCGGCGGGGGCGACGATCAGGTTCGCCCCGACGGGCGTGGTCCGCACCGGATCGCGGAAGAAGGCGGCGATTCCGAAGCTGAGCGCGAAAGCGGCATAGCCGAGCCAGTCCCAGTCCAGCACCCACCAGAACAAGGCGGCCACGGCGAGCGCGACGACGACGAACTTGCGCCCCTCGGGGTGGACCGACGGCCAGCGCCACTGGACGTTGGTGGTGACGAGGTCCGGCTTTTCTAGGGAAGGCATCGGCGCCCTTTAGGCGGAGCGGCGGGCCGAAACAACCGTGCGGCGGGCGGTTGACAGCGTGCCGTCACCGCGTAGGACGGCGCGCAACCGCACGAGCAGACAGGAAGCGCAGCTTTTCATGGCGAAGATCAAGGTGAAGAACCCCGTCGTCGAGCTCGACGGCGACGAGATGACCCGGATCATCTGGCAGTGGATCCGCGAGCGGCTGATCCTGCCCTATCTCGACGTGGAATTGCTCTATTACGATCTCGGCGTCGAGAAGCGCGACGAGACCGGCGATTTGATCACGGTCGAGGCGGCCAATGCGATCAAGCAGCATGGCGTCGGCGTCAAATGCGCGACGATCACCCCCGACGAGGCCAGGGTGAAGGAGTTCGGCCTCAAGAAGATGTGGAAATCGCCCAACGGCACGATCCGCAACATTTTGGGCGGCGTCGTCTTCCGCGAGCCGATCGTGATCGAGAATGTGCCGCGGCTGATCCCGGGTTGGACCGACCCGATCGTCGTCGGCCGCCACGCCTTCGGCGACCAGTATAAGGCGACCGACTTCCTTATCCCCGGCCCCGGCAAGCTGACCATGAAATGGCAGGGCGCGGACGGCCAGGTGATCGAGCATGAGGTGTTCGACTATCCGGGCTCGGGCGTCGCCATGGGCATGTACAATCTCGACGAATCGATCCGCGATTTCGCCCATGCCTGCCTGAATTACGGGCTCAACCGGCAATGGCCGGTCTATCTTTCGACCAAGAACACCATCCTCAAGGCCTATGACGGCCGCTTCAAGGATCTGTTCGAGGAGATTTACGAGGCCGAGTTCAAGGACCGGTTCAAAGCCGCGGGGATCGTCTACGAGCACCGGCTGATCGACGACATGGTCGCCTCGGCGCTCAAGTGGAGCGGCAAATTCGTCTGGGCCTGCAAGAATTATGACGGCGACGTCCAGTCCGACCAGGTCGCCCAAGGCTTCGGCTCATTGGGCCTGATGACCTCGATCCTGATGACGCCCGACGGCAAGACGGTCGAGGCCGAGGCGGCGCACGGCACCGTCACTCGCCACTATCGCATGCACCAGCAGGGCAAGGCGACCTCGACCAACCCGATCGCCTCGATCTTCGCCTGGACCGGCGGCCTCAAGTTCCGCGGCAAGTTCGACGGGACGCCCGAGGTCAGCCGCTTCGCCGAGACGCTCGAACGGGTCTGCGTCGAAACGGTCGAGAGCGGCAAGATGACCAAGGACCTCGCCATCCTGATCGGCCCCGAGCAGAGCTGGATGACCACCGAGCAATTCTTCGAGGCGATCGTGGTCAATCTCGAATCGGCGATGGCGGCCGCCTGAGCCTCGGCTCCGGTGCCCTGACCCGGGCCGCCTTACCCCGCAAACGCCTGCCGGAGGCCGTTCCAGCCGGTGCCGACCCGGCGTCCGTTGTCCGAGACCCATCGAAAGGTGCCGTCGTCGCGGCCTTCGTGGCGGTTCCAGGCGAGCTCGCCATTGCGCCTGACCGCGTAGACGATCCCGTCGCCGCCCGAGAAGACGTGCTCCAGCCCGCCCCAGCCGGTGCCGACCTGTCGTCCATTGTCCGAGGCCCATCGGAAGGTGCCGTC
>Ga0307503_10000059_pt1 | contig 72984 bp, 65 predicted proteins | sample 17_S_MG_FD_194514 | JGI IMG/M metagenome (GOLD analysis project Ga0307503, IMG submission 194514) | Soil microbial communities from Populus trichocarpa stands in riparian zone in the Pacific Northwest, United States - 17_S | ecosystem: Environmental > Terrestrial > Soil > Riparian zone > Trees... | reverse complement strand
GAACTCTGCGCTAAGCGCGTCGGGCGGACGGGTGCCCGCCGCCCACCCCGCTCAATCTGACGCGCCCGCCAACCGCTCAACCCCTGACTTCTCGATAGTCATCCGCAGCCCGTCGCGCAGCTCGACGCTCGGCTCCCAACCAAGCAGCTCGCGGGCGCGGCCGATGTCGGGCCGGCGCTGCTGCGGGTCGTCGACCGGCAGCGGCTCGAAGACGATCTCCGATCGCGATCCGGTCACCTCGATCACGGTCTTGGCCAGCTCGAGCAGGGTGAACTCGTTCGGGTTGCCGATGTTGACGGGGGAGTGCACACCTGACTCAGCGAGGGCAACGATGCCGCGGATCAGGTCGTCGACGTAACAGAAGCTGCGCGTCTGCTGTCCCTCGCCGAAGACGGTCAGCGACCGGTCGGCAAGCGCTTGGCGCAGGAACGTCGGGATCGCCCGCCCGTCGTGCGCCCGCATGCGGGGACCGTAGGTGTTGAAGATGCGGACGATCGAGGTGTCGACTCCCTGCTGGCGGTGGTAGGCCATCGTCAGCGCCTCGGCGTAGCGCTTCGCCTCGTCGTAGACGCCGCGCGGCCCGATCGGGTTGACGTGGCCCCAGTAGTCCTCCGTCTGGGGGTGGACCTGGGGATCGCCGTAGACCTCGCTGGTCGAGGCGATCAGAAAGCGGGCGCGCTTGAACTTGGCGACGCCGAGCATGTGGTGTGTCCCATGCGAGCCGACCTTGAGGGTGTGCAGCGGCAGTCGCAGGTAGTCGATCGGGCTGGCGGGCGAGGCCAGGTGGTAGACGAAGTCGACGTCCTCGGGGATATCGACGGTCTCGGTGATGTCGAGGTTGCGGAAGTCGAACTCCGAGTCGCGGATGTGCTCGATGTTCTGCAGCGACCCCGTCTCGAGGTTGTCGACGCAGATAACCCGGTGGCCCTGCCCAAGCAGGTATTCGCAGAGGTGGGAACCCAGAAAGCCGGCGCCGCCCGTAACCACACAGGTGCTCATCGCCGCGGATGGTACCGGCCGCTCCGGTGCCGGGTCAGGCGGTGCGATTCGTCCAATTTGCGGGACTCGCTGCCGATCACCCGTCCAGGAGGGGGGAGAACCGGCCGCCGCTCCCTCCTTGGATTGGCATGTTTGGGACGCAAATCTAAACCGGTGCGAAGGAGCTCAGCGGGAGTGAGCCAGGGGAGACCGACGGCGATGCGGGCAACGGGGACGGGCAAAAGCGACCTCGCCCGGACGGAGGGCGCCGCCGCGCGCAAGCGAGCGGCGCTGGAGATGATCGCGCGCTACGAGCCGTCCCTGAAGCGCACCGCACGACGGTTCTCGCTGGACGCGGAGGACGCCGACGACGCCTACCAGCGAGCCCTGGAGATCGTCCTCACGAAAGCACCCACCACCGACGCGCGCGATCTGATCCGGTGGACCCAGACGGTGACCAAGCACGAGGCGCTTGCGGTGCGCCAGGGGCGCGAAAGGCTGCTCGGAGGCAGCAGATCGCGCGGTAGCCACAGTCTTTTTCCGGATCCGGTGGCGCAGATCCCCGCCGCCGGAGAGGGCCCCGACGAGCGGGCCGAGCGAAACGAGGCGGTCGCCCGCAGCCGCGAGGCGCTGCGATCGCTGAAGCCCGCCGAGCTGCGGGCGCTGAGCCTGCTCGCCGAGGGCTATTCCTACGCCGAGATCGGCGAGCTGACCGGCTTCAGCCAGACAAAAATCAACCGGGTCCTGGCCGAGGGGCGCAACCGCTTCCGCAGCATGCTCTCCAGCAGCGAGGACGGCAGCCGCTGCAGGGAGCTGCGCCCGCTGCTCTCCGCCTTCTGCGACGGCGAGGCAAGCTCGGCGGACGCAGAGACCGTGCGGGAGCACCTGCGCGCCTGCGCCCACTGCCGGGCGACCGTGCGCACCTACCGCGCGGCGCCGAGAATCGCCATCGCCCTGGCCCCGGCGCTACCTCCTTCGCGCTCGCTGCTCGACCGCGTGCACGACCTCTTCGCCGGGATCGGCTCGCGCCTGGCCGGGGCCGGCGCCACCGACACTGCCACCCAGATCGCCGTGGCCGGGGGATCCCGCGGCTCAGGCATGGCGGCCCTGGCCAAGCTGCTGGCGATCTGCGCCGGAGCGGGAGGTGCGGCGACCTGCGTAGCGACAGGTGTCGTTCCGATCCCCCTCGTCGATCACAGCCGGCCGGCCTCGCCGCCGATCGAACAAGCCAAGGAGGAGCCAAAGGCCGCGCCGACCGGAGCGGTCGACTACGAACCGGCGGCGCCGTCGAAGCCACCGACCCGGCCTCATCGGCCGCCAAAGGAAGAAGCCGAGGGCACGAGCGTGGAAGCAGGAAGCGCGCCGACCGGAGCGGTCGAATACGAATCCCCGCCCCCGCCCCCGGTCTCGACGCCGTCGAGTGCCGGCGAAAGCTCCTCGCCGAGCGGCAGCGCCGCTGGGGAGTTCGGCCCATGAGGGGCGGTGGGATAGCAAGGAGGATCGCGGCCCTCCTGGGAGCCGCTGCCCTCGCTGGCCTGTCTGCGGTCGCGACAGCGAGCGGAGCCGGTTTCCAGCCGGTCGAAATGAGCGTCGACGGCGGCGAGGAAAGCTGGCGCGCCGAACGCAGCTTCGCCGTGCGCTGGAGCAACCCGCCGGGCGTTGCCGCCGTCCATTACCGCCTCCTCGACCCGTCCGGACAGGTGTCGCTGGTCGAAGCGAAGATCGGCTGGCCGGCTACCGCGATTCAACAGCTGACCGTGCCACAGGCCCCCGGCGCCTATATCGCCGAGGTGTGGCTTGAGGACGCCAACGGCAACGACGGTCCCCCGGTATCCGCACGGCTGCGCTTCGACGAAAGCCCGCCCGGTGGGGTCGACCCGCTGCCTCCGGGCGGTTGGATCGCCCGCAGCGGCTTTCCCCTGACGCTCCGCCTAAGCCATCCCCAGGGCCCGCAGCCGCTCTCCGGCATCCGCGGATACGCCGTCTCGATCGACCGTGCGGGCGACGGCGAGCCATGCGCCGGCGCGTTCGAGTGCAGCGAAGCCGAGACCGACCTGCACACGGGCGTCGACGGCGACTCGCTGTCGATTGGCGAACTTCCCGAGGGAGTCAACTACATCCACGCGGTCGCGGTCTCGGGGTCCGGGATGCGCTCCGCCACCACAGGCAGCGCGATCGTTCGGGTCGACAAGACGGATCCCGTGACGCGCCTCGCCGGGGCGCCCGAGGGTTGGTCAAATAGGCCGCTGACACTGACCGCGACCGCAACCGACGACGGCTCGGGCATGTCGGCGACGGGCGACGGACCGCCTCCGTTCACGGCGATCCGAGTCGACGGCGGCGCGCCCACCGTCGCAGCGGGCGATTCGGTCACGGCCTCGGTGATCGGGTCCGGGCTTCACACGGTCGCCTACTACGCCCGCGACGCTGCAGGAAACGTCGACGACGGAGGCAGCAGCAACGGCGTTGCGAACCGCGCTCCCGCGACGGCGGCTGTCCGGATCGACCGCGACCCCCCTCGCCTCGCCTTCTTGGACGCCCAGGATCCAGGCGATCCGGAGCGGATCGAGGTACGTGCCTCCGACCCACTCTCAGGAATCGACCCCACTCGCGGCGGTATCTCGGTCCGCCCGGTCGGCTCGACCGGGCGCTTCGAGGCCCTGCCGATCCAGGCATCCGAGACGACGCTCACCGCCCGCTGGGACTCCGAGGCCTACCCGCCGGGCGAATACGAATTCCGCGCCACCGCCTTCGACATCGCGGGAAACTCGGCCTCGACGGCGAGCCGCGCCGGCGGTGCGGCGATGCGACTGCGCAGCCCGCTCAAGGTGGCGACGACCTTGCTGGCCGGCTTCGGGCCGAACTCCCCCTCGCGCACCGTTCCCTACGGGCGCGGGATCCTCTTCAGGGGTCACCTGATCGCGGGAAGGCGTGCCCCGCTCGCCGGGATGCCGGTGAGGATCGTCGAGAGCTTTACGGCCGGAGCCTCGCCGCCGGAACGCGAATCGACCGTCCGCACCGGGTCGAGTGGCAACTTCAGCGTGCGCCTTCCCCGAGGCCCCAGTCGCGAGATCGTCGCGATCGCGCCGCCGACGGCAACGCTGCAGGGCGCCCGCAGCAAAGTCTCGACCCTGGCGGTCCGAGGCCGCGTGCACCTGCGGATCTCCTCGCCGATCGCCAAGGTGGGCGGAAGACCGATCGTCTTCCGCGGCAAGGTCGCCTCCGCGGGCGCCGAAATTCCCGCCGACGGCAGAGCCGTGCAGCTCCAGTTCCGCCTACCGGGCCTGGCCTGGAGCGAGTTCCGCACGGTCCGCACAGACAGGCGAGGCCGCTTCCGCTACGCCTACCGCTTCGCCGACGACGACAGCCGCGGCGTCCGCTTCCAGTTCCGCGCCTTTGTGCCGGAGCAAGCCGGCTGGCCGTTCGATCCAGCCGGCTCATTGCCGGTCGCGGTGCTGGGGCGCTGAGGCTGTCCGACCAAGCAGATCAAGGACGCAGGGAGCGCCGCGTGCTCTGCACGCAAGCGACCGAGGACGCCGATATGCGCCGGTCGGACAGCCTCAGACGGGGAGAAGCTCGACCGCTTTGCGTACCCGCTGCTCGAGCTCGGTGCGGTTGCGCTTCAGGGTCGTCTCCACCGTGCGCTGGCGCTTGCGCGCCTCACGCTCGACCCGGTTGCGGGTCTTGCGCGCCTCTGTGGTCGCTTTGCGACGGGCCGTGGCGCCACGGCGCTCGGTGCGTTTGATGCGGCGGCGGATCTCGGTTCGGTAGGACTTGAGCTGTTTCCCCGCCGCAGAGCGATCGGTGAACGGCTCGACCAGATCGGTTACGCGCTCGGTAACCGTGAGGACGGCGCCGACGGGAAGATCGACAGCGGCCTCGGCGACGACACGAGCCTGGTTCTTCTCGGCTGACTGGGGTTTTGCCGTCGGCTTGGCGCCGTTGGCTTTACTTGCTTTGGTCTGCGTTGCCATGAAGATGAATCCCTTCGGTATACGGGTTTCCTGCCTGGTGTTCGCGAGTGTAGCGAACATATGTTCTTACCCTCTTTCCTCAATCGGTTACGGCCGAGCGGGCGATCGAGAGCCCCTGCTCTCCGGCCGCCGCCGCGATCGGGTAGCGCGCATCGAGACCGAGGAGGGCCTCGCCCGGGGGGAGATCGCCGAAGGCAACCCTGCCCCCCGCCTCGCGCACGATCAGCTGTGCCGCGGCGGCGTCGACGGAGCGGCAGGGCCGCAGGCTGAGCATCGCGTCGAAGCGGCCGGCGGCGACGTAGGCGGCGGTGATCGCGATCGAGCCGACGACCCGCAGCCGGTAAACGCGGCCGGCCAGGGCCTCCAGCGACGGTAGTGCACGTTCCGGCTCAGCCGACTCGACCCCGAGCAGCTCGAGCATCTCGCCGTCAGCCCCGACCTGGATCGGCTCGCCGTCGAGCTTAGCCCCCTCGCCGCGCTGGGCTACGAACTCCTCTCCCGCGCCGAAATCGAAGACGTAGCCGAACTCGACGTCGGCCATCGAGCGTCCTGAGGCGACCGCGATGCTGAGGCTGTGGGAAGGGAGCGTACGGCGGGCGTTGAGCGAGCCGTCGATCGGATCGATCACGACGTGGGCGGTGGCGCCGTCGCCGAACCTCACCTCGCCACGCTCCTCGGAGACCGCAGTGAAGGAGGCGCCCTGGGCGGCCAGCGCCTCGAGCTCGGCGAAGACCGCGTCCTCGCAGCGGCGGTCGATGACCAGGGTCCGGTCGCCTCCCTTGCCGACGCCCTCGTAGGCGGTGCGAGCCTCGACCCCGCGCACCTCGTCGAAGATCGCTCGCTGCGAATCGACGATGCGGCGGCAGATTCCCAGCCAGTCTGCGGAGAAAACGTCCATCGAGGCCATCCTATGGAGGGCTCGCACTCGCTAGCGTTGGACCATGCTCGTACTCGCCGAGGCCCAGGAACGCGCCGTCCAGCACGGCGAGGGCCCGCTCTTGCTGCTCGGCGGCGCAGGAACGGGCAAGACGGAGGCGCTGGCGCGTCGCTTTGACGCCCTCGTCGCCAATGGCGTCAGCGCCGAGCGGATCCTGCTCCTCGCCTCGAACCGCCCCACCGCGCGACGACTTCGACAGCACACGGAAGCGCTACTAGGGCGCTCTTGCGAGGAGCTCTGGATCGGCACCTGGCTGGAGCTGGGCGAGAGGCTGCTGCGGGAGCACGCGACCGGCGCCGGACTCGACCCCTTCTTCGACGTCCTCGGTCGCGGCGAGCGCCTGGCGATGCTGCTCGACCACATCGACGACCTCCCTCTGCGCAACCAGGAGATACGTGGCAACCCGGCCGGCTTGCTCGCCCGGCTCCTGGTCCAGAGCGACGAGCTCAAGGCCGGCTCCGAGCCTCCGGAGCCCAACCTGGCCGAGTTCTGCGCCGCCCACGACCGCATCGTCGCCGAGTCCGGCAACCTCGACGAAGGCGACGTCTTCCTCGTCTTGAACAAGCTCCTGCGCGAGCAGGACGACATCCGCGCCGAGATCGCGACCCGCTTTGCGCATCTGATGGTCGACGAGCTGGAGGACACGACAGGCGCTCAGCGAGCGATTCTCGCCCCGCTGGCGACGGACAACCCGAGCCACCTATACGCGCTGGAGGTCGGGGACGAGCCGGCCGCAGACGGCTGGTTCCGCGGGCTCCATCCCCAAGGGGAGGTCGTGCGGCTCGAGGAGCTGCACCGGAAACCGACGCTGCAGCTCTGGCGCTGCGTCAACGAGAGGGCACAGGCACAGGCCGTGGCGCGGGAAACCGAGCACCTGCTTGCGGGCGGGATGTCGCCCGAGGCCATCTGCGTGCTGGTCGACGACCCTGCCGCGGACGGCGGGACGGTCGCGGCCGCGATGGAGGAGCGGGGGATCCCGTTCCATCTCTCGGGACCGGCGGCGCTGTTCCAGAGGCCCGAGGTGCGTGACGCGATCGCCTGGCTCAGGGTCCTGGCCGACCCGGAAGACTCGGCCGCCGCCGCGCGTGCGCTGACCAGGCCGCCGGTCGAGCTTCGCTCCGCCGATCTGGCGCGGCTGACGACGATCGCGCGCAGGCGCAAGGTCGACATGGTCTCCGCCTGCGAAGCGGCGCTGGAGAGCCCGCAGATCCCCCCGGAGGGAAGGGAGCGGATCCACTCCTTCCTGAAGCTCTATGGCGAAGCCTCGACCGCGATGGAGGAACGCCGGGCCGACGTCTTCGTCAGGCGGCTGATCGAGCGGGTGGGACTGCGCCGGCAGCGCCTCTTCGCCGCCGAGCCGGAGGTGGCGGAGAGGCTGTTGGGGCTCTCGCGACTGGCGGAGCTGGCCTCTGCCTGGGCACGCCGCGAGCCGCACGGAGCCACGCGGGATTTCGTCCGCTATCTCAGCGCCGTCGCTGAAGCCGGGTTCGACCCGGCGGGGGACGAGGAGCCGGCGTCCCCGGGGGCCATTCAGGGCCTTGCACGCTCGGCGGCGAAGGGGATGGACTTCGACCATGCCTTTGTGCTGGGCCTCGATCGAGGCGAGGGCGCGGAGTGGATCGGCGCCCCGGCACGCACGACGCTGGTGCTCTCGCGGGTCGAGCGGGAGGGCGACGCTCGGACACCGGCCTCACAGCTCTTCGCGCAGGTCGGCGCCGCAGAAGGCGTTGAGGAAGTGGTGCACAAGGAGGAGCTGTTCGGCCCGGCAGAGGGCCTGCACGCCACCTACCGCAAGCTGCGCGAGGAGGTGCTGGAGGCGTCCTGGGCCGCCGGGCGCGAGCTCTCGGAGCCGCGCCTCGACACGGTCGTCGACGTCAACCGGGCGATTGCCCGCCACCTCGAACTGCTGAAGCTGGCCGCGCTCGCCCAGCGGCCGGGCGAGGAGGCGACGGCTGAGGCGATCGAGGCGATCAACGGCTTGCTGCGCCAGATCGCCACGCCCGAGCAGCAGGCCGAGCTCGATTCCTCGCCGCTCGACGACTACCTGCTCGACTCCGAGCGGGAGCAGGACGGGCGGCGGCGGCTGATCGCGGCGCGCCACGAGCCCTCGCTGGAAGCCTTCCTGCCGCGACGCGGAGACGGCTCGCTCAGCCTCTCGGCGTCGGACCTGGACCTCTACCTGACCTGCCCGCTGAAGTACAAGTTCGGACGGGTATTCGGCATCCCCCAGGAGCCGACGATCAACCAGCGCTTCGGCATCCTCATCCACAACGTGCTGGAGCGCTTCCACAAGGAGAATGAGGCCGGCGGCCTGGAGCGGCTGATGGACCTCTTCGAGTCCGGCTGGCGGCGCACCGGCTTCGGCTCAAGCGACGACGAGCTGCAGTTCCGCGACCGGGCTCGCGAGGCGATGCGGCTCTACTGGGAACGAGAGAAGGAGAGCGAGGGAGAGCCGCTCTGGCTGGAGCGAAAGTTCGACATCAAGATCGGTCCGCACCGCGTGCGGGGTCGCGTCGACCGGGTCGACCGCCTCGCCGACGGCAGCTACGAGCTGATCGACTACAAGACCGGCGAACGCAAGAGCGAGGCCGCCCTGGAGAACGACCTGCAGCTAGCCCTCTACCGCGTCGCCGCGCGCGAGGACTGGGACCTAGAGGCCAGCGCCTGCAGCTACTACTACGTGCTCGACGCCGACAAGGTCGCCGCTCCGACCAAGCCCGACGACGCCGAACGAGTCGAGCGGACCGTGCTGGAAGTAGGCGAGGGCGTCCTCGGCCAGGACTTCGAGCCCCGTCCCGCGCCGACCACCTGCAGCTGGTGCGACTACCGGCTGATCTGCCCGGCCGCTGAGAGCTAGGACAAACGCGCTCGGCTATCCGAGCGCTCCACCTCGACGCGCGCGTAGATCGGAAAGGGAGATGCCTTCTTCCCGCATCGCCAGAAAGCCACCGAAGGCGATCCCCGCTGCGGCCGATAGAGCGAGGAACATCGGCAATCGAGCCGTTCTCTCGAACTGGAAAGCGATTGGCAATCGGGCCGTTCCCCCCAACTGGAGGATTTCTTCGCTGCCGAAGCTGGGCGGATCGACGATTCGGAAGAGGATCAGCAGCACCGAGACGATGCCGAGGTTGCGACCACCGCGTTGACCGGGACGGGAGGCCTGTGTATCGCGTCCATGAAGCGCAGCGCAGCCACCGCGAGCGCGGCGACAATCGCTATCAGGAGAACGATTGAGATGACATCCAGCGCTTCCCAGGCACTTTGCCCAGGCTCAGCGCCACGCAAGTCAATAAACAGGGGGTTGGGCTTGCTGAACGATTTGACAGCAAACCAGTCGAAGGACATGAAGACGTAGAGCAGGATCGCCGAAACGGCCGAGATCTTCTCCCCGATGCTGAGTCTGCCTAGGCTCACACGCCACTCCCCTCTCTTACTGAATGACCACAGAAGTGAGGCGCTGAAAGGAGTGCTCCGGCGTCGATTGGCTCCACGGCCACGAACGCACCACCTGCTCGGGAGGAGCCGTTGAACAGAAGTTTGGCTTTGAGCGATAAGACCAAGAACGTGATAGACGTCATCCCACTGCGGGATCGAGGTTGCGTGTCTACTGTCGGCTCTCAGAGCGGCAAGCCATGAGAGCTTCGCCTGGAAACTCCGGCAGGGAATTGATTACCGCTTCGGTTTCTTCTAGCGCCTTGGCGCACTTCGGGCCAACCCCAGCATCAAGAAGAGCTTCGCGGAACTTCAAGAATTCGGCCGCTGCTTTTGATTGACGACGTAGGACCACTGCTTGATAGCAACGGGTGTCCGCGGCACCTGTCCGACCAGAGCACTTCTTTCTACCCAATTGGTTCGCACGCCCATACTTCGCCAAAAACCTATGTTCGGCGACTGCGATGGCGTGAACATCCGCAGGGGTTGTGCGTGGTGATGAACCACAGCCAATCACAACAAGTGCAAACACTAGTAGGACTAGGGCGGCCATGCGAATGATTTTAGGCAAATGTCTTGACCGAGAAACGTTGTTAGTACTCCGAGCCAAAGACGAGGTCCCTGTCAGTCCGTAAAGTGCTCGCGATCCTTGAGCCTGCCGAGGGCGTTGGGCATCATCGGCACCGACCATGCCTTGCACATCCAGAATACCGGGCGACTTTTCATCGGGAAGATTCAGTGCTACTTCTCCGACTGGCGCGCGTTCACCCGAAAGTAGGCAGCGGGCCGAATAGTCTGGCCCGACCCACGGTGCCCCCAGCCCTTGAGCGAGAACCGCACTCGGTAGAGACCTGGGCGCCAAGTGTCTGAGATCGGGACTTCGAGACAACCGGAAGCGGTGTGTGGTTTCAGTTCGACGAGCTCCAAACTGAACCCAACAGAGTGACCCTCGCGGACAACTCGTCGTGGGTGCCATGTATGGCCAGCAAGTTGATCGAACTGCGGTTCGACTCCGTAGCCAAGGGCGGCCCTTCCCCTGTTCTCTATCCGAGCAAACGTCCGCGCGCCACTTCGAACGCTAGAGCGCTCCAAGACCAGGCCTGCTGCCGTGGGTTGCTCGACTGATCGCCCGCGGAAGACATGCCCGCAAAACTCCTGCCGACTATCCCACTCCATCCTCTGTTCAGCGAGCCTTATCTCCTTGGCCACTGCATGTCGACTGCCGCCTTCGGGTTGCGGGGTGGTCGAGTCGTCTCCACTACAACCGCTTATACACAGCGCGACCACACCGATGGGGGCCATTAGCAGACCAATTTTCCTTCGGATCTGGCTCCGCATCATCACTGGGCTTCGCTCAGATGGAGCCCTTCGAATGCCGGCGCCCCGAAGACTCCTGGTGCCTGTCCCGTCGATACGCCCTTGGGATTGACGAGCGGCGTGGCATAACAAGCCGTCGTGGTGTTCCAAACGTCAGGGAAATTCCTCGACGATTCCTTTTCGACGAGCAGGCCGACGACGCGACCGGTCGTCCTATCCCAGACCGGTGATCCACTGTCGCCTGGTTCACATCCCACCGAGATCGGGATCTTCCACTGATGGCCGTGCTGAACTCCATGTTCATAGATGGCAGCTCGTTCTTCGATCTCATGAGCTTCCCCGCATTTGGGAAAATTACTGACCACGCCGGAGAAGCACAATTCATCGCCCGGATGGGAACGGCCCAACGGCGTCACTTGGCGTGACGCCGGCGGCGATCCCTGCCAAAAGATGCGATCTGGCGCAGTCAATCCTTCCATCTTTACGGCCAGCGCGTCAGTTTCCCATTTGTGCCACCCCTGCCAAGAGGACTTAGAAACGTGACCGATGCCGAAGTAGTTGTCCGTACCGTGCGGGTACTTGTACTTTTGAACCGGCTGACCGACTTCAGAACAGTGGCCTGCCGTTAGCAAGAAATCGATCCGCACCCAGCTGCCGTTACTCTGCCTTATCTTACGAAATGCACCGTAGCCAGCCGTGCAATTAACGAATTCCGTGTAGTCACGTTCTTCTTCATAGTACCGAGTTCGCAGGTTTTCTCCGGCCATAAGTCGCTCGCCTGACAACCTGATCCCCCCGGGGGCGTACTCGACCGCGATGGGACTGTTGGCACCAAAGAGGGACTGCAGATTCGCCGTCAGCTGAGCAGTCTTCGGGCCGCCGATGCGTACCAGATCACGACCGATGTCGATCGCGGTGCTAACGACTAAAGCGCTTATATTCGATTTATTTTCCACCGCGTTACTGATTTCCGCGGCGAGCTGTTGCAGAGAAGCCAGCGAGTGCCCAGTTGGCGCCGTTTGGGAGGCCAACCTATCCTGGGCAATGAGTGGCACCTGCTGCTTGAGTTCAGCCAAATAGCCAGTAGGATTTGACGTAAATCCGATGCGGATAATTCCACCGGCCGATTCGTCAACTATATATCCAGCGAAAGTAGAGGCGTGGGTTTCTCCCCATTCTTCGATAAGCGGAATGTCGTAGTTCATGTACTGTTCTCGATATTCCAACTCAGCCGCATCTGCTGCTCGCAGTGGCACCCCCCAGCGTTCCCTCGTCGCCCGAGCAACTTCCCCTTCCGGAGTGCTGGGATCATGCCAGTCGGCAATCAGCTGAAATATCCGTTCGTTGATCGCACGTTCATTACCTTTGAGGTCTAGGTCGAGGCCGGTCCTTTCGCGGAAATGCAGGACTTCAGCAAACTTCGGCGGTTCCGGCACTTCCGGATCCGGCGGCGGGACATAGGGAACATTGTCGGCGAAGCGCTCGCTCGAGGTGTGGCCTTCGCTATCGGTCGTGACCACTTCGAGCTGGAGGATGCCGGGCGGCCAGTTTTCTGCCTCGGTCACCCATGACAGTTCTTCGTGTTCGCACTCGGTGCCTTTCACTGCGTAGTCCTGTTTGCACGTCTTTTCGGTGATCAGCTGATTTCCGTTTGCGATCAGCTGGATCGAGGCGATCCCATGAATGGAGTAAGCAGGCACGACCAGGGTCTGGTCGCCAGGGGTGATCGTTTCTTCGGGATTGACTTCCACCCGTTGCGTATACAGGCTCCCTTCCATCTCTTCAATGGTTGGGACGCTCGGGGCGTCCCACCACTTCAGCACCGAGCCGTCGGCACCGATGTCGTAGGTGACGGTCGGTTCGCCTTCGGCTTCGACCACAGTGCGGCGCGATTCGTTGGTGTATTCGAAGTGCGTCGTCTTTTCTTTGCTTTCGATCGAGACGGTCACCGATTTCACCCGTCCGATCGAGTCGTATTGGATTTTGCCCCAGGTGCCGTTGGGCAGCGTAACTTTGGTCAGGTGTTCTGCTTCATCATATTCGTAGGCGGTTTTGCCTTTGGGGCCTTCGACGGCGCTCAGGAGTTCGCCTTTGTGGCTGTAGGTGGTCTGGCCAGCCTCTTCGCCTTCTACGCTGGCGACGAGCCCGCCTGACTCGTTGACTTCCACCTCCGGGGTATCTTCGACGGTCGCTTCTTCGTCAGCTGGGACGTAGTTGAAGACGCCCCACTGCTGCGCCCTGTCGTTGTCCGAGTCGGCGATCCAGAGGTTCCCGTTTGAGTCGGTCGCCATGCCGATCGGGTAGCCGAAGCTGAACTGGCCTTCTCCGGAGCCTTTGGCGCCGAACTGAGCGATGTATTCGCCCTTTTCGGTGAAGGTCTGCACCCGGTCGCCGCCTTCATCGGCTACCCAAAGCTGACCCCTACTGTCGATTGCGAGCCCGTCGGGATGTTTGAACTGGCCGTTGGCGGTGCCTTCGGTGCCGAACTGGCGGATGAATTTGCCTTTTTCGTCGAACTCCTCGATGCGATCATCCAGCCAGTCAGCGATCCAAACGTTGCCTCCGGGCCCAATGTCGATCCCCGTCGGTTCGCCCATCTGCCCCGGGTCGAAGCCGTAGGAGCCGACAATGCGGATGAGTTCGCCTGTTTCGTCGAACTCCTGGACCCGGCCGTTGTAAGTGTCGGAGACCCAGATGTTGCCGTGGGAGTCGATGGCGATGCCTTCGGGTTCGCGGAACTGGCCTTTGCCCGGTCCTTCTGAGCCGAACTGGCTCAGGCATTTGCCATCGGAATCGAACTTCTCGACGCGGCTGTTACCGGCGTCGGCGACCAAGACATCGCCATTGGCGTCAATCGCAAGCGAGGCGGGCCGGTTCAGGTAGCCGGTAGCGCTGCCGGCTTCGCCTGCTTGACAGGTATCCCCTGAGGCCGCTGTGCAGAGGTTCTTTTCGGCTTCGCTGCCGCTGGCCTCGACCGCGGTGTCGTTGACGTGCCAGCCGAAGGCCTCGACGAATTCGCCCGATTCGTCGAACTCCTCAATGCGATTGTTTTGCTCGTCAGCCAGCCAGAGATTCCCTTCGGAGCCGAGGGCGACATCGCCGGGATGCTGAAGCTCGCCGCCACCATTGCCTTCGTCGCCAAGCGAAGAGGCGTAGACCGAGGAGTGCTTCAGCACGTAGCGGGGGATCTGCCACTTCTCGATCCGGTCATTGCGGCTATCGGCGATCCAGACATTGCCTTCGGTATCGACGTCGATCCCCTGCGGGGCATCGAGCTGGCCGTCGTTGCCGCCCGCGGTTCCGAACCGATCCAGATACGCGCCTTCTGCGGAGAACACCTGGATTCGGTTGTTGAACGAATCGACGACCCACAGGTTGCCTTCGGAGTCGATCGACAGGTCGGTTGGATGTTTGAACTGGCTGCTCCCAGTTCCCTGGCTGCCGACCGTGCGGATGAATTCGCCTTTGGCAGTGAACTCCTCTATGCGGTCGCTGTAGAGTTCGTCGTAGGAGTTAGCCACCCAGACGTTTCCTTTGGCGTCTATCGCAATCCCCTCTGGAGACTCCAGTTCGCTTTTGCCGATTCCTTTGGCGCCGAACTGCCTTATGAATTTGCCTTCGGCGGTGAACTCCTGTATGCGGGCTAGGTTCGAGTCGACAGTCCAAAGGTTTCCTTCGGAGTCGATGGCGACGTCTTCGACGCTTTTGAATTGCCCGTTTTCCGTTCCGGCGCTGCCGAATTTGCGGATGAATTCGCCTTTGGAGTTGAACTCCTGAAGGCGGTTGTTTCCGGTGTCGACGACCCAGACATTGCCTTCGGAGTCGATCGCGATGCCGTGCGGGGAAGCGAACAACCCGTCGCTTGAGCCATATGAGCCGAACTGGCGGATGAATTTGCCCTGCGGATCGAACTCCTGGATACGGTCGTGCCAAGTGTCGGTGACCCAGACGTTCCCTTCTGGATCGGCAACCACGCCTTCGGGACGATGAAGGTGGCCCGCTCCTGAGCCATCGCCGCCGAACTTGCGGATGAATTCGCTCCCTGCGATCTCCTGAACCCTGTCGTTATGGGTATCGGCCACCCAGACGTTGCCTCCGGCGTCCACGGCAACGCCCCCCGGCCAGTAGAACTGGCCGTCGTTGTCGCCCGCTGTGCCGAACTGGCCCAGGTAGGAGCCTTCGCCGCTGAACTCCTCGATGCGGTTGTTCTGGGAATCGGCGACCCAGACGTTGCCTTCGGGGCCGATCGCGATGCCCCGCATTTCATTGAATTCGCCGTTGCCGGAGCCATGGCCGCTGCCAAATTTGCGGATGAATTCGAATTTGGAGTTGAACTCCTCGACGCGGTAGTTGAGGGAATCGGCTACCCAGAGGTTGCCTTTGGAATCCGAGGTGATGCTGTGCGGGTGCCAGAACTGACCATTAGCCGATCCCTGGCTGCCAAATTTGGCAAGGTATTCGCCTTTGGAGTTGAACTCCTCGACGCGTGAGACCGTGTTGGAATCGTCGAGGGCCCAGACGCGGCCTTCGGGGTCGACCGCTACGTCGTTCAGCCAGGTGAACTTGCCGTTGCCGGTGCCTTTGGCGCCGAATTTGCGAATGAATTCCCCTCTGGCGTCGAACTCCTCGATGCGGTAGTTGCCGGCATCGGCTACCCAGACGTTGCCTGTGAAATCGACCGCTAGGCCAGACGGCTGCAACAGCAGCCCGTCGCCTGTTCCTTTGGCTCCGAACTCGCTGAGGAATTTGCCTTCGGAGTCGAACTCCTGCACGCGGTTGTGTCCGTAGTCGAGCACCCAGAGGTTTCCTTTGGAGTCGATCACGTCGTCGGTGGGGCCGGAGAGCTGGCCGCCTTCTGAGCCTTCGCCTCCGAACCTGCGAACGAATTCGCTCGCGGTCGACTCCTGAACGCGGTCGTTGCCGGTGTCGGCGACCCAGACGTTGCCTTTGGCGTCGGTGGCGATGCCGTGCGGTTCGGAGAACTGGCTGCTGCGGTTGCCCGCTGTGCCGAACTGGCCCAGGTAGGAGCCTTCGCCGCTGAACTCCTCGAGGCGGTTGTTGCCAGCGTCGGTTACCCAGACGTTGCCTTCGGAATCGAAGGCGAGTGCGGACGGGGATTTCAGCTGGCCGTTGCCGCTGCCCAGCGAGCCGAATTTGCGGACGAATTCGCCTTTGGAGTTGAACTCCTGGATGCGGCTGTTGCCGGTGTCGGCGATCCAGAGGTTGCCTTTGGAGTCGATGGCGATGCCTTCGGGTTCTTTGAGCTGGCCGTTTTCAGCGCCGCTGGTGCCGAACTGGCTCATGTAGGTGCCTTCGGAGCTGAACTCCTGGATCCGGGATTTGGTCGAAGCGGAATTGACGGCCCATACGTGGCCTTCGGCGTCGACGGCGATGCCCTGCAGGGAGTTGAATTTGCCGTTGCCGGTGCCGTAGCTACCGAATTTGCGGACGAATTCGCCTTTGGCGTCGAACTCCTGGATGCGGCTGCTGACCGAATCGGATACCCAGACGTTGCCTTTGGCGTCGACCGCGACTCCGCGCGGGGAGGAGAACAGCCCGTCGTTTGCGCCTTCCGCCCCGAACTGGCTGAGGAATTCGCCTTTGGAGTCGAACTCCTGGACCCTGCCGTTGCCGGTGTCCGCTACCCAGACGTTGCCTTCGACGTCGGTTGCGATGCCGGCTGGGGCTGAGAGCTTTCCGGGCCCCGAGTTTTCGCCGCCGAAAGATGTGAAGTAGGCGGGGGCTTCGAATTCGCCACCTCCTTTGGGTTCTTTTTCGGTCGACACCGCGCGGAGACTCGCCGGGTCGTGGACGGCGACTTCGGAGAGATTGCCGTTTTCGTAGCCATATTCGACTTTGGCGTAGCCCGGGGTGCGCAGTGCGGTGACCCTGCCGGCTTCGTCGAAGGCAAGCGAGTTGGCGGTCTTGCCGCTTTGGTCGGCGACTGCATAGCCGCCGCCGGGTTCCTTGGTCACCGTGGCCCCCAGCTTGGCGTCGAAGTGCGTGGCGTGGGTTTCGGTGGGCAACGTAAAAGATCTCGACATTGCCCCGCTGGTGCGGACCATCGATGCCTTTTTAGGCGGGGCTTTTTCTTTGGTTTCTTCGGGTTCGAGTTTTGGGGTCTGGGCGAGAGTCCAGCCGTCACCCCATTCGGTGTTGTCTTCTTTGGGGAGCTGGGAGTTGTAGAAGCGCTCTAGTTCGAGGTTGACCGCAGGGCCGCTGACTTCGACGTCGCGCTGGCGATAGACGAGGTTGCCGTTCATCACGTTGACGGCGAGTTCGGGCCGCTTGGGATCTTCTTCTTCCGATTCGTTGCCTTCCCCATCAGACAACGAGAAGTGCTGCATCACGTATTCGTCCTTCATCCCAGTCGCCGGGACGTATTCGAATTCGATTTCTCGTTCGCGTTCCAGCCCGACCTGGTCGGTCGCGATGACTTTGAGTTTGTGTTTGCCCGCCGAGAGTCCCACCAGCTTCAGCGGGTAGGACTCTTCCATCTTGCAGCTGCTCTGTTTCTGGGTGCATACCTGCGCTTCCCAGGGAACTTTCTGTTTGCTGCCGTCGAGGAAGACTTCGAAGATTTTGACGCCAGACTGCCTTTCCGCTTCGGTGCCTTTCTCGTTGCCGTCAGTGGCTTTGATTTCAAGGTTGTAGACGGGGAGACTCAGTTCATCATCGCCGGCGCTCTGAGGTCTTTCTTCGGCTTCTTTGTCGGTTCCCTGCTCTTTGGTCACGACGGCTAGCTGGCCGCCGAGGACGATGTCAGGGGCTTTGGTGTCTACCTTGGTAGGCGTTGACCAGTTTGTGACGTGCGAGGAGACGGCGAGCGCGTCTTCAGCGGATACTTTGAGCGTGTGTTCACCCTCGACATAGTTAGGATTAACTTTCCAAGTGAACTGGCGCGGGCAGCGGTTGCCGGAGAGGCCGCTGCATTCGAATTTTTTGGTTGGCGTCCCTTCACCGTTTGAGATCGAGAGCTCCTCAAGACCGACGCCTGGGTCGGTCGCTACTATCGTCGCGACCCCGGCTTTTGCCGGATCGAACCAGCCGCTCGGGATGCCGCTGACAGAGTTGATCGTCGGCGGCTCGGGGTCGTTCTCCAAGGCGGTGACACCGCCCACGTAGAGCTCGTGGGCGCAGCCAATTTCAACGGAGGTTTCACCCGTGCCAACCCCGAGCAGCGCGTAGCGATAGCCGGAACCGCCGACCAGGCCGGTCGAGTAACTGGGCGTATAGCCTTCGTTTGCGACGATTTTGCCTTTGAAGGTTTTGGCGCCAAATTGCGAGATTCCGGTGTAGCCGTGGGGCTGGGAGGTCGCGCATTTGTTGACGAAGTAGTAGATCGAGGAGAAGGTCGCTTCTTCGATGTAGGTGGTTTCGCCCGGGGCCGTGTAGACCCACTGGCCGTAGGTTTCAGGCCCGTATTTGACATGTCCTTTGGAGACCGCCGAGAGGCTGGATCCCATGTTCGTGAGGGTGTAGCTGCCGATTTCTTTGGCAAACCATTCGCCCGAGCCAAATGACGGCGAGTCTCTGAATTCGGGGTCGACCAGTACTGGATAGGCGACTTCGCGGGAGCGGTGAGGGACTTCGAGCAGGAGCGAGTCGCCTTCGACGCTCATCGTCACTGGGACATCGGCGCCCTGGGCATCGACCGCAGAGGAGGGCGGCACCTGCTCGATTTCTTCTCCTGAGGAGGAGACGATTTCGGCGCCGGCGTCTTCTTTGCTTTCGCGAAGCGAGGCTCCCGCAGGCAGGCTCAGCGCGAAGCTAAGCTGCTCGGGACTTTCGGGCGAGCGTAGCTGCTCGAATACCTCCACCCCGCCCGCGACGGGGGCGAGAAGCGTGTCGGTGGCGGTATCGGTTTCCGGATAGAAGAGGTTCTTATCGCCGAGGGGTTTTGCGCCGCGATCATCGCTCGCCGGCAGTTCGACTTCGACCCCACCGTGCAGTTGGATCGGCCCTTCGGCGCTCCCGGGCAGTTCGACTTCTGTGAGCGGGTTCTGGGGGACGAAGTCGGCGCCTTCTTCTTCAAGTGTCAGGTCGACGGGCTCTTTGCCTTCTCCGCCGAGGTTGCTCTCGACAGGAACGGCGGATTCGAGCAGCGCGCTTTCACCTTCTCCGATCGAGACGCGGGCGCCGTAGGTGCCGAGCGGTTCTTCGATTTCGAGTCCGCTGAGGAAGCGCGCCGGGTCGGCGTTCAGTTGCTCGAGCTGCCCGGTGAAGGATTCCAGCAGCAGGCTTTGGGCTTCCCCGGCCGAGAGTGTGGTGTAGGCGGTTTGGGAGGCTTCGCGCCGGCTTTCGGCTTCGGGGCTCAAAAGCCATTCGGCGTGTTCGCGTTCTTCGCGTTCGAGTTCGGTGAAATCGGGGGCGGGGAGTTCTTCGGCCGGGGATTCTTCGGAGCCCTCTGCCGAGGAGGCCGTGAAGAGGGGAACCGCGGTGGTAGCGAAGAGAAGCAAAGCGAAAGCGGCAAACCAACGAACACGGCTACCCAACGATCCCCTAAGCGATTGCGTGGATGAGCTACCCCTCCCTGCCAATTTCCCCCCGCCTTTTCGAAAATCGGTTGTCTGGTTCGGCGCGGAGAACCTATTACGCAGCGAAGGTTTTGGGCAAGCTTTGCTCTACTAAAAATTAGGACTTCACTACCTAATGCTGGAAAATGGTCCAGCATCCCTCCCTGGATCTACCGGGACAACCCAGCCTTGAAGCATTGCCGGGTCATGCTCACGAGCCGCTAAAGAAGGCCACCAGTCTTACTGGCTGCCCTGCTGCCTGAGGAAGTGTTGGAAGTCGCGGGCTATCGAGTCCGCGGACGGTAGGTCTTCGGGGTTCTCCTGCTGGTCTTGCTGTTCGGCCTCGATTTTCTCGACCAGCTCTTCGATCTCTGGGTTGGCGGCTATCGCGCGGTCGATCTGCTCCTCGAAGCTGGTGGCTTCCTCTTCTAGGTCGGTGGCGTCGACTGCTACGCCGGTTAGGCCCTCGAGGCGGCGCAGGAGGGCCAGGGCCGCCTTCGGGTTGGGGACGGCGGCGACGTAGTGGGGGACGGCGGCCCAGAGCGAGGCCGAGGTCATCCCCTCCTTGCGGCAGCAGTCGTGGACGACGCCGACGATGCCGGTGGGGCCTTCGTAGCTGGAGCGCTGCAGGTCGAGCTCCTCGACCAGTTTCTCGTCGGAGGCGAGGCCGGTGATCGGCACCGGCAGCGTGTGGGAGACCTCGGCGATCAGCGCTCCCAGCGTGATCACCATCTCCACGCCGAGCGCGTCGGCGGCGGTGGCGATCGTTTCCGAGAAGGTGCGCCAGCGCAGGTTGGGCTCGGTGCCGTCAAGCAGGACCAGGTCGCGGTCGGCGGTGGGGACCCGAGCCGCGATCAGGTTGTTGTGCGGCCAGTCGATTCGCCGGGCTTGACCCTCGGTGAGCACGATCGTCGGCCGCGTTGCCTGGAAGTCGAAGTAGTCCTCCGCGTCGAGGTGGGCGATCTGCTCGGAATCGAGGGCATCGGCGACCGCCGTCAGAGCCGAGGAAGCCGCCGAGGCAGCGTCGTTCCAGCCCCGGAACGAGCAGACCAGAATCGGGTCTCGAAGCTTCGGGACGTCGCCTTCCCAGTTCAGTGAATCCACCTCTCTGAGAGTACAGGCGGGGGAATCCGCATCTACCCCCTGCCACCCTGCGCGAGGAGCGGCTGCGCGCCGCGGCTCAGGAGTCTCGCGCCGGCTGGGCGAGCGCCCGGCGCACGAGCTGGAAGGCCATGAACAGCGCCAGGGCGGCGAAGGAGAGCTGCAGGACGCGCTCGGAGACGTTGTTGGCGATGCCGACACCGACCAGAACGCCTAGCGGGGAGAGGACGCCGATCACCAAGGCGTTGCGGAGGTTGACGTTGCCGTAGGAGTTCTGGCGAAATGCCCCGACGAGGGCGACGATGACGATCATCAGCAGCGACGTCGACTCGCCCTCCACCTGGGTGAGGCCGAGGAAGATCGTCAGGGCGGGAACGAAGAGGATGCCGCCGCCGACGCCGACGATGCCGCCGGTGAAACCGCCCGCCACCGCGATCAGCGCGGCGATCAGCACATCCATGGGCAGGCTCCGTTCACGAGAGGATCAGCTCGATCGCGATTGCCACCAGCAGTGCGGCGAAGAGGAAGGAGACGGTGCGCTGGGAGATGCGCTGCTGCACCGCGGTGCCGATGACGACGCCGAGGATCGCCGGGACCGAGAGCCAGAGGCCGGTGAGGACGTGAACATTGCCGTAGATCCCCCCCTGCGCCAGCGTGCCGAGCAGGCCGATCAGGACGATCGCCGCCAGGCTGGTTCCGGTCGCGAGGCGCTCGCCGTAGCCGAACCAGAAGATCAGCAGGGGGACGATGATCGTGCCGCCGCCGACCCCGAAGACCCCGCTGAAGATTCCAGCCAGGGTGCCGATCGCGGCGAGCTTGAGCACGGGGTGGGAAGGCAGGACGGACTCCGACGCCATCGTGCCGCGATACTAGATGTCGTGTCTGCTGGAGCAGAGACGGGGGGTGCCAGCGTGAGGGGCGCGCTGTTGCGGCCCCTGCGAGCCAACCCAAGCCGCGCCGCGATCCTCACCGACGTCGACGGCACCCTGGCGCCGATCGTCGATCGGCCCGAGCGGGCGGCGGTGCCGGCAGCGGCGGCGGAGCTGCTCGGCGCGCTGACCGAGCGCTTCGGGCTGGTCGGCTGCATCTCCGGCCGGCAGGCCCTCGAGGCCCGGCGGCTGGTCGGGGTGGAGGGCATCGCCTACGCCGGCAATCACGGCTTCGAGCTACTGCTCCCGGGCGAGCGGGAGCCGCGCCTGGACCCGGCCGTGGCCGGGCGGGAGCGCGACGCCGCGGACTTCCTCGCCACGCTGGATGGCGGAGAGCTGGCGACCGCCGGCCTGCGGGTGGAGGACAAGGGCGCGATCCAGGCGCTCCACTGGCGCGGCGCCGAGGACGAGCGCGGCGCCGAGGCAAGGGCCCACGAGATCGCCGCCGAGGCTGGGCGGACCGAGCTCGAACCGCGCTGGGGCCGCAAGGTGCTGGAGCTGCGGCCGGTCGGCGGTGGTGGCAAGGACGCGGCCGTGGCGGCGCTGCTCGCCACCGACGGCGTCACCGCCGCGATCTACGCCGGCGACGACCGCACCGACTTAGACGCCTTCCGGCGCCTGCGCGAGCTTCGCGACGGAGGCGAGCTGGAGACCGCCGTATGCGTCGGGGTGATCTCCCCGGAGGCGCCGCCCGGGCTGGCCGAAGAGGCCGACCTGCTCGTCGACGGGCCGCCCGGTTGGCTGGCGATGCTCGAGGCGCTGGCGGAGTAGCGATGCCCTACAGCGACCTGATCCGAGTCACCGTCCTGCTCACCGGAGCCGAGGCGACGGCCCTGGCGGCGATCGGCGCTGTCTCAGCCAATCGCGGCTACGACACGACAACCCTGGCGATCGCGGCCGCCTGGTGGCTGATCGCCGTCGCCGTCGGCTTCTACCTGGGCCGGCCCGGCCGCGCGGCCGACGCCCTCCGCGACACTCTCGCCCGCGCCCGCACCGCCACCTCGCTCCCGCCGGAGACCCCGGCCCGCATAGCCTTCGGCCGCCTCTGGCCGATCGGGATGACAGCCGTGGCGGCCGGAGCGCTGGGAATCTTCTACCCCGGCGTAGCGGCGGTAGGCGCCGGCTACGCCCTACTCGTCTCCCTGGCCTGGCACACCCGAGAGGCCGCCGTCCTCGCCATCGAGCAACGCGACGGCGTCAAGTTCTACGTGGTCCCCAACTCGGCCTTTCGGCCCATTCAGCTGGTGCGAACGCCGGGACTGCGCAGCTTGCCATCCCGCTAGTCGCGGCAGGTGGCACGGATCTGGGGGACCACCCCCGAGGAGGCGGCGCAGCCGCCCCCGCAGCTAGGTGGTGGTTCCAAATCCGTGACAGGCCCCGCCGCGCCTACCGCTTCGTCAACCCCTTGAAGTTCCGCCAACCGCGCGTGTTCGCGACTTTGTCGGCGGTCAGCCAGGCCCGGCGCGCGGTCGCCACCGCGTAGGCCATGTTGCCGAGCGTCTCGACGCCGTGGGCGTCGGTGTTGAGAGCGATCGTCACGCCGGCTTCCGAGGCCAGCCGGGCGTGGTGCTCGGAGAGGTCCCGCCGGTTCGGGTTGCCGTTGATCTCCAGCATCGTGCCGGTGCGGGCCGCCGCCTCGGCGACCGCCTCGATGTCGATCCCATAGGGCTCGCGGCGGCCGAGCAGGCGGCCGGTGAGGTGGCCGATGCAGCCGACGTGGGGATTCTCGATCGCCGCCAGGACGCGGGCGGTCATCTCCTTCTCGGGGATCGCAAAGGAGGTGTGGACACTGGCGACGACCCAGTCCAGCGCCTCGAGCAGATCCTCGGGATAGTCGAGCTCGCCGTCGAGGTCGATGTTGACCTCCGAGCCGGAGAGCAGGCGGAAGCCGCGCTTGCCTTCGTTCCAGGCTTCGACCTCGGCGATCCGCTCCCAGAGCCGCTCCGCGGTGACGTGGTCGCCGAAGCCGTGGCTTGCCGAGTGGTCGGTGATCGCCATGTAGGCGTAGCCGCGCTCGCGGCCGGCCGCGGCCATCTCTTCGAGCGTGTTGCGACCGTCGGAGAGGGTCGTGTGGGAATGCAGGTCGCCGCGGATGTCGTCCAGCGAGACCAGGTGCGGCAGCTTCCCCTCGCGCGCGGCCTTCAGCTCGCCGCGACCCTCGCGCAGCTCTGGCTCGACGTAGGCATAGCCGAGCCGCTCGTAGACGGCCTCCTCGGTCGCGCAGAGCTCGACCTCGCCACTCTCGGTCTCGGCGATCCCGTGCTCGGAGACGGAGAGCCCTCGCGCCACGGCCTCCTCGCGCAGCTGCACGTTGTGGGCCTGCGAGCCGGTGAAGTGCTGGAGGAGGTTGCCGAAGGCCTGGGGGGCGACGATGCGCAGATCGACCGAGATCCCGTTGTGTGTCTGCGCCCGGACGCCGTTCGGGCCCGGTTTCCCTGCAGCCGAGATCAGCGGGCTGGCGACGAGATGCTCGGCCAGCGCCGTTGGCTTCTCCGCCGTCGCGATCAGGTCTATGTCCTTGCAGGTGTCGGCCCAGCGGCGCACCGACCCGGCCACCTCGACTCGGTCCGCGGCAGGGTGCGCGCGCAGCAGGTCCGCCAGCTCCTCGGCGATCGGCCGGGCCATCGAGAGCAACACGCGGCCGGAGCCCTCGCCGGGATCGCCCAACCGCTCGAGCCCGGCCAGCACGTTCTCCTCCGCCTTCGGTCCCAGTCCCTTGAGGTCGCGGATGCGCTGCCCCTCGGCCGCCTCCTTGAGATCGTCGAGGGTGGCGACGCCGAGCTCCTCGAAGAGGCGCCGTGCCGTCTTCGGCCCCACCCCCGGCACCCGCGTCACCTCGACCAGCGTCGCCGGGAATTTCGCCTTCAATTTGACCGCTGCCGGGATCTCGCCGGTCTCGACCAGCGCGTCGATCTTTTCCGCCAGCGTCTTGCCGACGCCCGGAATCTCGGTCGCGCGCCCCGCTGCGGCGAGGTCGGCCACCGAGACCGGGCTTTCGCGGATCGCCTTCGCAGCGGTGCTGTAGGCGAGCACCCTGTATTTGACCGCGCCATCGAGCTCGTAGAGCACGCCCAGCTCTTCGAAGGCGGCGGCGATCTCGGCATTCGTCACCCACGGCAAGCTAGCGGGCGGACGTGTCTTTAGCCATCGCTGAGATTCGTCAATAGCATCGCCCGGACAGATGCCCGAGAGCAATCCCGAGCGAGGCCCCGTTTGGGTTGTCCTCCCCACCTACGAAGAGGCGACGAGCGTCGAGCGTCTGGTCGCGGCGGCGCGCGCGAAGCTGCCGGCCTCGGCCCAGATCCTGATCGTCGACGACAACTCCCCCGACGGGACTGGCGAGATCGCCGCGAGGCTGGCGGGGGAAGACAGCGCGATCCACTTCCTTCACCGCCCCATGAAGGAAGGCCTCGGCCCTGCCTACATCGCCGGCTTCCGCGAGGCTCTCGCCGGCGGGGCAGGCCTGATCGTCGAGATGGACGCCGACTTCTCCCACGAGCCGGTATACCTGCCGCGGCTACTCGAGGCCGCCGCGCGCGCCGACCTGGCGGTCGGCTCCCGCTACGTGCCCGGTGGCGGAGTGAGCGACTGGGGGGCGCTGAGACGGGCGATCAGCCGTGGTGGCAGTGCCTACGCGCGCGTCGTCCTCGGCGTCGACGTCCGCGACCTGACCGGCGGCTTCAAGTGCTTCCGCCGCGAGGTGTTGGAGGCGATCGACTTCGATGCGGTGCGCGCTCGCGGCTACGCCTTCCAGGTGGAGATGACCTACCGGGCGATCCAGCTCGGCTTTGACGTCGTCGAGGTGCCGATCGTCTTCCGCGACCGCGAGGCCGGCAGCTCGAAGATGAGCCGCTCGATCGTCCTCGAGGCAATCTGGCGGGTGCCCATGCTGCGCTTTGGCCGGTGAGTATTCGGGCGCCGGAGCGGCTCTTGCGGGCCTCGCTATACTTTCTGAAGTATTGAGCGCTGAACCTCGATTCCCAGGAGACCGATTCCAGTGACAGGCAAGCTCCACGACGTTACAGACGACACCTTCAAGTCCGAGGTCCTCGACGCCGAGGGTCCCGTACTCGTCGATTTCTGGGCCCCCTGGTGCGGCCCCTGCCGCGTCGTCCACCCCGTGCTAGAGGAGATGGACGCCGAGCGCGAGGATCTGAAAATCGTCAGCGTCAACGTCGACGAGAACCAGCAGACGGCCGCTGACTACGAGGTCCTCTCGATCCCGACCCTGATCCTCTTCAAGGACGGGGAGCTCGCCAAGAAGGTGATCGGAGCGATGCCCAAGCGTCGCCTCGAGGCTGAGCTGGAGCCGGCGCTCGCCTAGCGGGCGCCCGGCCGATTCGCCATGCCGTTCGTTCACGTCGACTGGTTCGAGGGCCGCTCCGACGAGCAGAAGGCCGAGATCGCGAAGCGGATCGAAGCGGCGCTGATCGAGGTGGCCGGCGTCGCCCCCGAGCACTGCTGGGTGAAGTTCTCCGACTCGAAGAAGACCGACTTCATCATCGGCGAGCCGACCGGGGACTGAGCCTGACGTTCAGGGGGACTGAGCCTGACGTTCAGGCGGGGGCGACGACGCGCAGGCCGGCGTCGGTGCAGGCCGCTGCCAGGCGCTGGTCGTAGGTGAGGACGGCGCCGATCCGCTCGCTCGCCGAGAGGGCGGTGGCGAGGTGGATGGCGTCCAGGGCCCGAAGCGTTGACGGACCGACGCGAGCTGCGCCTTTTCGAATCTCATCGGTCAGCGGAAGGAGCGCAACCGACCGGAGCCATCTCGCCACCGGGGCGAGGTCGGACCGTCCCGTCTGCAACGCAGCTCTGGCCGCCTCGACGGACAAAATCTCACTGGCCATCAGAAACGGCCATTCTGAACTGACGGCAGCTGTAAGCGCGGCGCTCTCGGGCTCCGAGATGAAGAACTTGACCATGGCCGATGCATCGATGTAGGCAAACCCATTCATCGGGCTACTCGGTCAGACAACGTCTTCCCGGACTTCTTCCAACGCCCGCGTGCCCGGATAGGGATCGTCGGGGTCGAAAGGTGGAAGCGGTCCATCAGCCTCGAGAGCCTCTGCCATAGAGACCTTCGGCCACTCGATACCTTCGCGTTCGAATTCGGCGATCGCCTTCGCGGTGTCGTCGGGGCCAAGCTCGCGGGCGCCGCGGAGGGCGAGCTCTCGGACCAGGCGCGACTCGGGCATGTCGCCCAGCTCGCGGCGAGCCGCAGCGATGGCTGCGGTCAGCTCGGGGTCCGTCGTCAGGGCTATGCGCCGGTGTTTGGTGGGCATCGGAAGATAGTGTAGCACCGGCGGTGTGACAGCAATTTGAGTAGAGGCCATGCCTGTCTAAGGGTTTGGAGAGCAAAGTTCTCCCCCTTCTTGAGCTTCTGCGCTCTTAAGAGCGCCTGACGGCGATGCGGAGTTCACGGCCGTCGATCTTGGCCTCAGCGCCATCGGTGGCGTCGTAGCCGGTGGAGGTGGCGAGGACCTCGCTCGATATATAGGGCTCGTGCTCGCGGGCGGCGGCTAGCAGCTCCTCGTCGCCGCCGAGAGCGAGTTCGATCCGGTCGGAGATGTCGAGGCCCGTGTCTTTGCGAGCGATCTGGATGGCATGGACGATCTCGCGGGCTAGGCCCTCGCGGCGCAGCTCGTCGTCGAGCTCGAGCTGTAGGGCGACGGCGTGACCCGCCTCCGCCTCGACCTCGTAGCCCTCGAGTGGCTGCAGGGCGAGGGTGACCTCGTCGGGGCCGATCGTGTGCTCGTCGCCGTCGACGGCGATGCCGATCTCGCCACCGTCGGCCATCACCTTGGCGACGTGGACCGGGTCGAGCGCCTCGACCGCAGCGGCGACCTGCGGCATGCGCTTGCCGAAGCGCGGCCCGAGCGCCCGGTAGTTGGGCTTGACTGCGTAACTGACCAGGTCCGCCTCCTCGGAGACGAAGTCGAGCTCCTTGACGTTGAGCTCGGCGGTGACGAGGTCGGCGCGGGCCTCGATCGCGGCCCGCTCGGCGTCGTTGGCGACGATCACCGCGCGGCGCAGCGGCTGGCGCACCTTGGCCTTGGCCTGGGCGCGGGCGGCCCGGCCGAGCTCGACCGTGAGGCGGACCGCCTCCATGGCAGCCTCCAGGTCGCTGTCGGAAAGCGTCGGGTCGACAGCCGGGAAATCGCGCAGGTGAACGGAGTCGGGATGCTCGCCGAGCTCCCCTCCCTCGCCGCCGGCCAGGTTGAGGTAAATCTCGTCGGCAAGGAACGGCGTGAAGGGAGCGAGTAGCGCCGCCGTCTCCAGCAGGCAGTGGCGCAGCGTTGCGAAGGCGGCGCGATCCCCCTCCCAGAAGCGCCGGCGCGAGAGCCGCACGTGCCAGTTGGAGAGCTCCTCGACGTATGAGGCGATCGCCCGGCCGGCCGCGGTGCAGTCAAAGGCATCCATGTGCTCCCGAACGTTCGCGATAGTCGCCTGCAGCCGTGACAGCGCCCAGCGGTCCAGGTCCTCCATCCCGCTGACTTCGCGTTTAGTTCCGCTATCCGGAACGAAAGACGAAGTCAGCGTCTCGTCGCCGAAGTCGGCCGGGCTGAGGTTCTCGGCGTTCGCGTAGAGGACCCAGAAGGAGTAGGTGTTCCAGAGGGTGAGGAGGAACTGGCGGACCGATTCGCCGACCGTGTCGACGGAGAAGCGGTAGCCCGACCAGGGCTGCTGGGCGGTCAGGTAGTACCAGCGGAAGGCGTCGGCGCCGTGGGCGTCGATCACCTCCCAGGGCTCGACCACGTTGCCCTTGCTCTTCGACATCTTCTGGCCCTCGGGGTCGAGGATCAGGCCGAGGCAGACGCAGTTGCGGTAGCTGGAGGTGTCGAAGAGCAGGGTCGACTCGGCGAGCAGGGTGTAGAACCAGCCGCGGGTCTGGTCGATCGCCTCGCAGATGAAGTCGGCGGGGAAGCGCTCCTCAAACAGCTCCTTGTTCTCGAACGGGTAGTGGAACTGGGCGAAGGGCATCGCGCCGCTGTCGTACCAGGTGTCGATCACCGACCCGACCCGGCGCATCTCGCCGCCGCAGTCCTCGCAGTCGAGCGTCACCTCGTCGATGTAGGGACGGTGCAGGTCGTCGGGCACCTCGCCCTTCGCCTGCTCGCGCAGCTCGGCGACCGAGCCGGCGCAGAAGCGGCCCTCGCAGTCCTCGCCCGCGCACTCCCAGATCGGCAGCGGCGTGCCCCAGTAGCGATCGCGTGAGAGCGCCCAGTCGACGTTGTTCTCCAGCCATTTGCCGAAGCGGCCGTCCTTGATGTGCTCGGGGTGCCAGCCGATCGTCTCGTTGTTGGCGAGCAGCCGGTCGCGAGCCTGCGAGGTGGCCACGTACCAGCTCGACTTGGCGTAGTAGAGCAGCGGCGTGCCGCAGCGCCAGCAGTGCGGGTAGGCATGCTCGTAGACCTGCTCGCGGAAAAGCAGGCCGCGGCGGTCGAGGTCGTCGATCAGCGCCCGGGTCACCTCGGGATCCTTGACGAAGCGGTCCTCGAAGCCGCTGACGCGGCCGTCGAAGTGACCGTCGAGCCCGACCGGGTTGTAGAGGGTGCCGTGGCTGGTCGGGTCGAAGATTCCGGCCTCTGCCGCGACCGCGTAGTCGTCCTCGCCGAAGGCCGGGGCGATGTGGACGAGGCCGGTGCCGTCCTCGGTGGTGACGAACTCGCCGGCAAGGACCGGGTAGCCACCCGGCTCGCGGTCGCTGAGGCTGAAGACCGGGCCCTTGTAGTGGCGGCCGACCAACTCGGCACCGGGCAGCCGGCCGAGTATCTCGGCCTCCTCGCCCAGCACCTTCTCGACCAGCGGCTCGGCGAGGATCAGCGTCTCGTCCCCAACCCGCGCCTTCACGTAGGTGACGCCGGGCGCCGCGGCGACCGCAACGTTGCCGGGCAGCGTCCAGGGCGTCGTCGTCCAGACCAGCAGCGACTCGCCCGTCTCGTTCCCGTCCTCGCCGAGCAGCGGGAAGCGCACGTATATGGAGGGGTCCTCGACGTCCTTGTATCCCAGCGCCACCTCGTGCGAGGAGAGCGCCGTGCCGCAGCGCGGACAGTAGGGGACGACCTTGTGGCCCTCGTAGAGGCGGTCGTCGTCCCAGAGCTGCTTCAGCGACCACCAGACCGACTCGATGTAGTCGTCGTCGAGGGTGACGTAGGGGTCGTCGAGGTCGATCCAGAAGCCGATCCGCTCGGTCAGCCGGTTCCACTCCTCGACGTACTCGAAGACCGACTCGCGGCAGCGCTGGTTGAACTTGTCGATGCCGAAGTCCTCGATCTCATGCTTGGAGGAGATGCCGAGCTGCTTTTCGACCTCGATCTCGACCGGCAGGCCGTGGCAGTCCCAGCCCGCCTTGCGCGGCACCCGGTAGCCGCACATCGCCTTGTAGCGGGGGTAGATGTCCTTGAAGACGCGGGAGAGGACGTGGTGGGAGCCGGGACGCCCGTTGGCCGTCGGCGGGCCCTCGTAGAAGCTCCAGATCTCGGCCCCCTCGCGCTGGTCCAGCGAGCGCTGGAAGACGTCGCGCTGCTTCCAGCGGGCGAGCACCCGCTGCTCGAGCTCGGGGAAAGACTGTTTGGTGTCGACAGGCCGGAAGCCGGGCATGGACGGGTGATTCTAGGAGCGGACAGGCGAGCGGCCCCCGTTCGCTCTAGGCTCTTCGCCGAATGCCCGCCTATGACCTGAACGGAAAGGTGGCGCTGGTCACCGGCGCCGCCCGCGGGATCGGCTATGAGACGGCGCGCCAGATGCACGCGCGCGGCGCCTCGGTCGCGATCGTCGATCTCGACGCCGACCAGGCCCGCGAGGCGGCCGAGCGGATCGGCGAGCGGGCGATCGGGATCGCCGCCGACGTTACCGACGCCGGGGCCATGCGGGCCGCGGTCGCAGAGACGGTCGAGCGCTTCGGCGGGCTCGACGTGGCGATGGCCAACGCCGGCCTCGCCCCTCCCTCGATCGCAACGATGCGGTCGGTCCCGGCCGAGGAGTGGGAGCGGGTCGTGCAGGTCAACCTCTTCGGCGTCTGGCACACCGTGCGTGCCGCCCTGCCCCAAGTCTCCGAGCGCAAGGGCCACATCGTCGTCGTCTCCTCGGTGGCCGCCTTCGCCAACGGGATGCTGGGCAGCTCCTACATGACCTCGAAGGCCGCGGTCGAGCAGATGGGGCGTGCCCTGCGCACCGAGCTGATGCCGTTCGGCGCCGGCGCCAGCGTCGCCTACTTCGGCTGGGTCGACACCCGCATGGTCCAGGACACCTTCGCCAGGCCCGGCGCCAGCGTGCTCGAGGAAATCGCTCCCGACTTCCTGATGAAGCGGATCACGCCCGAACAGGCTGGGGCCGCGGTAGTCAAGGGAATAGAAGAGCGGGCGCCGCGGATCTTTGCCCCACGCTGGTGGCGCTACCTCTCCGCCCTGCGCGGCCTGCTCAACCCGCTGCTCGACCGCCGCAGCGAGCGCGACCCTCGCATCGTGGCCGCGATCCGCGAGGCCGACTCGCGCGATGCGGGCGAGACCTCTACTACGGCTACCCCGACCTAGGCTCAGCGCGCATGCCCGCTTACGACGTAAACGGAAAGGTGGCGCTGATCACCGGCGGCGCCCGCGGAATCGGCTACGAGACGGCACGCCAGCTGCACATGCGCGGCGCCTCCGTCGCTCTCGTCGACGTCGACGCCGCCGAGACCCGCGAGGCGGCCGAGCGGATCGGCGAGAGGGCGATCGGAATCGCCGCCGACGTGACGGATGCCGGTGCGCTGCGGGCAGCGGTCGCCGAGACCGTCGAGCGCTTCGGCGGGCTCGACATCGCGATGGCCAACGCCGGGATCGCCCCGCCGACCACGACCACGATCCGCATGGTCTCCGCCGAGGAGTGGGAGCGCGTGATCGAGATCAACCTGCTCGGCGTCTGGAACACCGTTCGCGCCGTGCTGCCACAGGTGGCCGAGCGCAAGGGTCACGTCGTCGTCGTCTCCTCCGCCTACGCGATCGCCAACGGCATGCTCAACAGCGCCTACGCGGTGGCGAAGTCGGGGGTCGAGGCCCTCGGGCGCTCGCTGCGGACCGAGTTGGCGCCGCTCGGGGCGAGCGCGGGTGTCGCCTACTTCGGCTTCGTCGACACGAAGCTGGTCCAGGACGCCTTCGCCAAGCGGAGCACGAAACGCCTCGAGAAAGCCGTCCCCGCCTTCCTGCTGAAACGGATCACACCCGCCGCGGCGGGTGCATCGGTCGTGCGCGGGATCGAAGCGCGCGCGCCGCGCACCTTCGCGCCGAAGTGGTGGCGCTACATCTCCGCCCTGCGTGGCCTGATCAACCCGCTCTTCGACAAGCGAGCCGACAGCGACCCGCGCATCCGTGAGGCGATCCGGGTGGCTGAGGGTGAATCGGCCGCCGCCGGAGGCGTCGACTCAGCTGCTGCTTCGCGTTAGCCGCTCGAGCAAGAGAACGACCGCCTCGTAGGGCTCGCCGGTTGCGCGGCTGAGGCCGATCTCGCAGGTGCGGTTGTTGGAGATGTGGGTGTCGAAGTGGCGCCCGGACAGCTCGTCGACCTGATCTCTCGTTGCCGCAGCGGTCAGCTCGGGGTGGGTGATGCCGCGGTCCCCAGCGAAGCCGCAGCAGGTGGCAGAGGGGGCGACGTAGACATCGTCGGCGAGAGCGGCGGCCAGGGAACGCAGGCGCGGCGCCAGGCCCATGTGGCGGGTCGCGCACGTGGGGTGCACGGTGGCCGAGCCGATCTTGCCGGCGATCTCCAGCTTCGGCAGTAGCCGGTCGTGGGCCCACGCAACTGAGTCGAGGATCTCCAGCTTGCCGAGGCGCTCGACGTTCTCCTCGTAGAGGACCCGGTCGCCGGGCTCGGCGATGCTCTGCGTACAGGAGGCGGCGTCGATCACCACCGGCAGTTCACCCTCGCCGCTCCAGCGCCAGAGGCTCTCGACCAGAGCGTTTGCCTTGTAGGCGTGAGCCTCGCCGAACCCCTTGGAGCCAAATGGCAGGCCGCAACAACTGCCTGCGATATCGGCTGGGATCCAAACCGGCAACCCGGCGCGCTGCGAAACCTCGACCAGAGCCTCCACCGGCGAGCCACCGAAGATCCGGTTGGTGCAGGAGGGGACGTAGACGGCCGCGGCGTCCTGGCGGTCGGTGGCCGGCAGCTGCGGCGATGCGGGGCCGGGCAGTCCCTTGCCGCGCTTCGTGCGCCTTGCCAGCGGACCGCCCAGCTTCAGGCCGGCGCGGGAGGCGCGTTCGACTGTGTGCCAGCGTTTCGCTGCCGCCAAGGCCGCGCGTTCGGCTCGCTCGGTGTGGCGCTCGGCCCGCAGCTCCTTGACCAGCTTGCCGGTGTCGATCCCGACCGGGCAGGCGAGTTGGCAGGAGCCGTCGGCGGCACAGCTGTCGAGTGCCTCGTAGGCGAACTCCTCGAGCAGCGCCTTCTGCACCGGCGAACCCACCGGCTGGCGGGCCATCTCGCGGCGCAGGACGATCCGCTGGCGCGGCGTCGTCGTCAGGTTGCGGCTGGGACAGACCGGCTCGCAGAAGCCGCACTCGACGCAGGTGGTAGCCGACTCCTCGATCGCCGGGGTGGTTTTGAGGTTGCGCAGGTGGGCGCCGGGGTCACGGTTCAGCACGACCCCGGGATTGAGTACGCCGTCGGGGTCGGCGAGCTGCTTCACCCGCCACATCAGCTCGGTCGCCTTCGTCCCCCACTCCCGCTCTACATACGGGGCCATGTTGATCCCGGTGCCGTGCTCGGCCTTGAGCGAGCCGTCGTACTTGCCGACGATCAGCTCGACCAGCTTGCCCATGAAGGACTCGTAGCGCTCGAGGTCCTCCTGCTTGGCGAAGTCGGGGGTGAGCATGAAGTGGAGGTTTCCCGCCGATGCATGACCGGCGACTCCGGGCAGGAAGCCATGCTCGCCGAGCAGGGCCTGCAGGTCGCGGGCGCCCTCGGCGATCCGCTCCGGCGGCACGCAGACGTCCTCGACGATCAGTGCCGTGCCAGGCAGGCGGAGGCGGCCGATCAGGCCGTGCAGGCCCTCCCGCACCCGCCAGGCAAGCTCGATCTCCTCGGCCTGGCGGGTGAACTCGAAGGGCTTGATCGTCTCGTGACCGGCGACGATCCCCTCGGCCTTAGCGACGTAGGCGTCGAGCTCCTCATCGCCCCGGGCCCCGTACTCGACCAGGAGCACCGCCGACTCGGGCGGCAGATCCTTCCACTCCTCCGGCGCGCCGACCATGTTCCAGGCGGCGGTGATCAGCGCCGGGGCGACCATCAGCTCGACCGCGCTGGCACCGCTCTCGACCAGGTCGCGGACGGGGGCGATCGCCTCGTCGATTCCCGGGAAGTGGACCCAGGCGGTGGTCGTGCAAGCCGGCAGCGGCACCGTCTCGAAGACCGCCTCGGCGACGAAGGCAAGCGTGCCCTCGGAGCCGACGATGAGGCGGCGGAAGATCTCCAGCGGATCTTCGGCGTCGAGGAAAGCGCAGAGCCGGTAGCCGGTCGTGTTCTTGATCGCGAACTTGCGGCGGATGCGCTCGCTCAGCTCGGCGTCGGCGCGGATCTCGTCGCGGATCGCGGCGAGGCCGGCGGCGAGCTCGGGCTCCTCGGCGGCGAAGCGCTCGGCGGCGCCGGCTTCGGCGGTGTCGATCATCGTCCCGGAGGCGAGCGCCAGGGTCATCGAACGCACCGTCGAGTAGGAGTCCTTGGTGACGCCGCAGCGCATCCCGCCCGAGTTGTTGGCGATCACGCCGCCCACCGTGGCGATGTCGGTGCTGGCGGGGTCGGGCCCGAGCTTGCGACCGTGGGGCGCAAGCACGCGGTTGGCGTGGCCGAGGACCGTGCCCGGCTTGACCCGAGCAAGTGCGCCGCCATCCTCCACCGCGACGCCACCGAAGTGGCGGCGAACGTCGACGAGGATGCCGTCGGTCTGGCCCTGGCCGTTGAGGCTGGTACCCCCGGCGCGGAAGGTCACCGGGATGCCGCTGCGGCGGCCGTAGGCGAGCACCTTGGCGACGTCGGAGGCGTCGCGCGCCATTACCACCGCCTGCGGGAAGAGCCGGTAGGGGCTGGCGTCGGAGGCGTAGCGGACGATGTCGCCCGCACGGGCGAGGACGCGATCGGCGCCGAGCAGCTGCTCGAGCTCGCCGCGCAGCGGCTGCGCGGCGCCCTCGGCAATCCGGTCGGGGGCGCGATCGGGTGCGGGCTCGGTCACCTGGGGCGCGAGCACGGAGACCTTTCTCTCCAACAGCGCCATGGGCGGACCTTAGAAGAGGGACATCCCGGGGGCGACCGGGACTTCGACCAGCTCGGGCCGCGAGGAGGCGAGCGCCTTCTCCAGCGCGCCGCGGACTTCGTCGCGGTCCTCGACCCGCTGCGCGTTCACGCCGTAGCCCTCGGCGACGGAAGCGACGTCGAGGGCCGGCAGGTCGAGGCCGGGCGCGCCGGCCACCTGCTCGACTTCGGCGAACCACTTGAGGATCGCGTACTCCGAGTTGCGCATGACCAGGAAGGTGACGGGGACTTTGTAGGCGACGGCGCTCCAGAAGGCGCTGACCGCGTACTGAACCGAGCCCTCGCCGATCACGCAGACGACCGGGCGGTCGGGCTGGGCGATCTGCACGCCGATCGAGGCGGCGAGGCCGAAGCCGAGGCCGCCGCCCGCGGAGAAGTAGTAGCTGCCCGGCCGCGAGAGGCGCATCTGGTTGCGCAGGGCGAGGGTGCTGGCGGGGGACTCGAGCACGACGATTCCGTCCTCGGGGAAGACCTCGGTGAGGGCGGTGTGCACGGTCGAGGAGTTGAGCGGGTCGCTGGGCGGGATTTCCCCCGGACCCGGGTTCGGCTCCGGCGCCGGCCGGGAGGACTCGGGCAGGTCCGCGAGCAGCACCGCCAGGGTCAGCTTCACGTCGGCGACGAGCGCGTCGCCCATCGGCGCCCGCGCCGCCTCGTCGGGATCGCTGGTGATCGCGACCAGCTTCGCCCCCTCCGGCAACAGCGGGCCGGGGATATAGGGGTAGTAGGGGAAGACGGAGCTGCCAACGACGAGGATCAGGTCGTGGCCCTCGAGGGTCTGGCCGATCGGGCCGATCGCCGGCGGCAGCACGCCGCGGAAGTTGGGGTGGTTCTCGGGGAAGCCGAGGCGTCCGCCGCCGGTCGCGGGCGTCGCCCAGACCGGCAGGCGCTGACGCTCGGCCAGCGCGATCGCCTCGTCCCAGGCACCGGAAGCGTCGATGTCGGGGCCGGCGACCATCACCGGGTTGGCGGCTGCGTCGAGCCGGTCGGCGAGGACGCGGACGGCGGCGGGATCGGCGGCGGCGCGGCCGTCGACGCGGCGGCCGATCGCCTCGCGCGCGTCGGCCTCGTCGACCTCGGCGTACCAGTCGTCCATCGGCAGGGAGACGAAGACCGGGCCCTTGGGTGGCAGGCCGGCGAGGTGGGTGCCGTGGGCGAGGGCGAGCGGCACGTCCTCGGCCCGGGCCGGCTCGTAGGACCACTTGACCAGTGGGTGCGGCATGCGGATCGCGTCGCGGTTGGTCAGGTTGGCCTGAAGAGTGATCTGCGCCCGCGCCTGCTGTCCGGCGGTGACGAGGAGGGGCGAGTGGTTGGCCTGGGCGTTGAAGATCGCCCCCATCGCGTTGCCGACCCCCGGCGCGGTGTGCAGGTTGGCGACCGTGGTGCGACCGGAAGCCTGGGCGAAGCCGTCGGCCATTCCGACCACGACCGCCTCCTGCAGGCCGAGCACGTAGCGGAAGTCCGACGGGAAGTCGGCGAGCATCGGCAGCTCGGTCGAGCCGGGGTTGCCGAACATCGTCGTCATCCCGTGGGCGCGGAAAAGGTCGAAGCTCGCTTCGCGGACGCTCGTCATACCGGGCGAAACCCTATATGTGGATTGCGGTTCTCAAGGGATCCCCCCGGCCCGGCCGATACCCCAACTGTGGGACTCGCCGCACGCGCACGCAGGATTCTCGTCGCAATCGCCGCGGCCATGACCCTCTGCGCAGTGTCGGCCGTGCCCGCGAGCGCCGGGCCCGCCTCGACCCGCCTGGTCTACGCAACGGGAGAAATCGTCCCGATCCCGGCCACCGTCCCGCACGAAGAAGGCGACATGGTCGACCGCCGCATCGTGCCCGACCTGCGCTGGATCTCCCAGCGCTACCCGATCTACGTCACCGACGGCTACTCCGGCCCCCTGCCCAACGGCGAACACGTCGGCTGCAACAACTGCCACGTCAAACACTCCGATCACTACAACGGCCTTGCCGTCGACATCGTGCCGCTGAACGGGAGTGCCAAATGCGACGCCGCCTGGCAGGGGATCACCCGCCTCGCCCTCTGGGCCGAGCCCCAGCAGAACCAGCCGGCTCCGCCCTTCCGCTGGGTCGGCTACAACGGCGACGCCGGGCACGGCTGCGGCAACCACCTCCACCTCTCCTGGGAACACGCGGCCGCTCCCCAGTTCCAGCTCGCCGAATGGGTCGAGGTCTTCCCAGTCGGGAACGGAACCGCGAGCAAACAGCGTCACCACCGCCAGAAATCGCCCCCGAAAGCACCGCCCGGTCCGGCCGGCGGCATCTCGACGATTCACTCCGGCGGCGTCTCAGCAGGCGACTAACAGTTCGTAGTGTCGGTCGCGGGTGGGACTTGCCCGGCTTCCGGTTCGGTTCCGGTCGAGACGGCCAAGATCGTTTTCTGGGCTCCGTCGACCGCGGCATCGATCGATTTGGATGCCGAGGCCTGGGCTCCAGCCGCGACGGCCTTGACCACATCCGACACCAACTCTGCCGAGATCTTCTCCGGCTTTGGGCTGGCCTTTTCGAGCGCTTTCTGGATCGGCTTCGTCGCGGTCGCTTCGATGCTCGTTTGAGTCACATCGGAGAGCTGCCCTCCCACCACGTCCACGACCTGGACGCCGGTGGCCGTCATCGCTTCCGCTTTCTGAGCGTTGGTGAGTGCGAGGGCCCTGTTCTGCATCGCGCTCAGGAAGCTGGAGCCCGCAGAGCCGACAATTAGTGCCAGCGCAACCAGTTTCGTCAAGTTGTACCGCTGAAGCGTGGTTTCAACCCCACCAGCAGTCGTTTCTTTGATCGTTTCTTCCGGCGGGAAGAAATAGAGGATGGCAACCGCAGCGATGGCACCGAGCAGCACACAGGCGCCCACGGTGGCCCAGGCCGACTTACCGGATTTGGGCTCACGTCGCAGTTCGATCAGACCACCGCCAACACCGGCAAACAGTCCCACTACGGCGGCGACGACCAGCATGATGACTATGTCCGAGGTGGAGCTGAGTGTAACCATTCGGCCTCCCGGTTGACGGCTTGAGGCCGCCATTCTCTTCGTATGCGCCGGGCGGCACAATCCTCAAAATTAGTAGAAGTTAACTTAATAATTTTGATCTATAGGTATTGCTTGTATCTCAGTACCAGTCAGATGCGAATCGAGCGTGGGGCTGATATTGATTCCGCATGCGTCCCTCAACTGCCACCGCCACGATGTGCGTACTGACGGCCATAGGATTGCTGGGTTGCGGCGAGCCAAGTGACACAACCCCACTCGCCTGCCGTGAAGGAACCGCGGCTTACCTCAGTGCCCTTCGCGGGGCGCCCGGGGAAGTAACGGTGAGGGGCGCCGTGCCGATCTCTGACTGCCTTACCAAGAACCAGACGGGGGGCGACCTTGCGACGGTCGGTTCCGCCATGGTGACCGCAGCCACCAAGCTCAACGCCGAGGCACGGGCCAAGCCCGGCGGCGATGCAAACATCGAGCTCGGATACCTGCTCGGAGCTGCCCAGCGCGGCGCCGAGCGAACCGACGGCATCCATGCCGAGCTGATCCGCCGCCTCACCGCCGCCGCTCGCTACAGCCCAGACAACCGGCCGCTGCCGCCCGCCTTCGGGCGCGCCTACCGCGAGGGCTTCGACGCGGGTGAAGCGCGCGGCTGAATACGCTGTGGGAATAACGACTTCAGAGAGGAAGCGAATTGAGCGAGCAGTTGTGGGGAGGCGAGACAGTCAAGGCCGTTGAGAACTTTCCAGTATCGGGCGAGCGCGTCCCAGTTCCGGTCATTCGCTGGCTGGGGCGGCTGAAGTCCGCCGCGGCCGAGGTCAACGGCGAGCTCGGCGAGCTCGATCCTGACCTCGCTGAGCGAATCGCGACAGCCGGCGAGGCCGTCGCCGCGGGAGAGCACGACGACCAGTTCCCGGTCGACGTCTTCCAGACCGGCTCCGGAACCTCGTCGAACATGAACGCCAACGAGGTCCTCGCCAACCTCGCCGGCGACGGGGCCCATCCCAACGACCACGTCAACATGGGCCAGTCCTCCAACGACGTCTTCCCCTCCGCCGTCCACCTGGCGGCGCTGGGCGAGGTGACCCACGACCTGCTGCCGGCGATGGGCGGGTTGCAGGCCGCGCTCGAGGCCAAGGCCAAGCAGTTCGCCGACGTCGTCAAGGCGGGCCGCACCCACCTGATGGACGCGGTTCCCGTCACCCTCGGACAGGAGTTCGGCGGCTACGCCGCGCAGGTGCGGCTCGGCGTGCAGCGGGTCGAGGCGACGCTGCGTCGGGTCGGCCAAATCCCGCTCGGCGGCACCGCGACCGGCACCGGGCTCAACACCCACCCGGAGTTCGCCGCCAAGGTGCGCGAGAAGCTCGCCGCCGAGACCGGCCTGGAGATCTCTGCGCCGCTCGACCCCTTCGAGGCGCAGGGCAACCGCGACGCCCTGGTCGAGCTCTCCGGCGCCCTCAAGGTCTACGCCGTGTCGCTCAACAAGATCGCCAACGACCTGGCGCTGATGGGCTCCGGCCCGCGCGCCGGCCTCGCCGAGCTGCGCCTGCCCGAGCTGCAGAAGGGCTCATCGATCATGCCCGGCAAGGTCAACCCGGTGATGCCCGAGGTCGTGATCCAGGTCGCCGCCCAGGTAATCGGCAACGACGCCGCGATCACCGTCGCCGGCAGCCAGGGCCAGTTCGAGCTCAACGTGCGGGTGCCGCTGATCGCCCGCAACCTGCTCGACTCGATCAAGCTGCTCGCCTCCGCCTCGCGGCTGCTGAACGAGAAGTGCGTGGCCGGAGTCGAAGCCAACGAGGAGATGACCGAGCGCCACGCCGAGGCGACCCTGGCGACGGCAACCGCGCTCAACCCCCACATCGGCTATGACCGAGCGGCCGACATCGTCAAGACCGCCGCCGAGTCGGGACGCTCCCTGCGCGAGGTTGCCTTGGAGCAGGGCGTAGAGCCTTCCGTCCTCGAGGAGGCCCTAGACCACCGCCGCATGGCAAGACCGAACGATTAGCAGCGAGCCGACAGCCGCCTAGGCCGTGCGTCGCTTGGCAGCAGCGTCGACCAGAGCCTCTGCCCTCCGCCAGGCTCGCTTTCGCTGCTCGGCGGTAACCGGCGGGGCGGCGTAGCCAGCTCGGGTCTTCATCATCAAAAGCGCCCTGAGGTCATTGCCCAATTTCTCGCCGTCGGGTCTCACCTTCGACAGCTCCGCAACCGCCTGGTTGTGATCGTCGCCCTGGACGAAATGACCGAGTGCCGTGCAGCAGATTACGTCGGAGGCCGCGATTCCGGCATGGACACAGAGGGTTACGAGAACGTCCCCCACCTCCGCCTCATCGTCGGCAAGATCTCGAACATTCTGCGCGGCCGCCAAGAACTGTTCGGCCTTGCGAAAGCGGCCTGTGACCACTCCCTCGCCGCAATCCTTGAGCCGAGTCGCCATTCAGCGTTCCCTCTTCACCAGATTCCGGAGATGGCGGCGGGATCCGAACAGCTCGATCCCTTGTTCGATCGCGTCCTCGACGAGCTCGGCAACCGCTCGGTCCCCGAGCTCGTCCTCGCCGTATTCGAGGATCCGAGCGTCGTTGCCGGTCCATTCGGTGGCTCCCCGGCCAAGGTTGGAGATTTGTCGCTGCCAAACTGGCGAGTCCTCGTCGACTGAGCGGCGGCGGATCAGCAGCAGGTCGAGGTCGCTGCGTGGGGTTGCCCCCCCGCGCGCGACCGAGCCGAAGAGAATTCCCGCCAGCGGTGGCTCTGACCAGCTAGCGAGCGCATCGCTGAGGCGCTCCATCAAGGCTGTGCGAAGCGCGGCCAGTCCCTCCACATATTTAGCGGCGATATGCTGGCGATTCAGTCGGTAGACCTTTGCCCTCCCCACCTGCTGTTTCACCACTATTCCCTGATCGACGAGCCGCTCGGCGGCTTTACGAACTCCCGGCTCAGAAGCCCGGCCGAGCATTTTGTGCAGCTGGCGACCGCTGAACCATTCATCGGATCGGGCAAGCAGCGCGAGGACATCGCCATCCAGGGTTGGAGTCACGACCGCTAGCGGATGCTTGAAGTCCACCATCCGATAATAGCAACTTTAGTTTTTATATCCCAACTATAGTTGGGATTTATCCTTGCAGCGTGACGAAGCGCTCCTCGGTCAGCTCCTGGACGGCGAAGGCGGGGCCCTCGCGGGTGTTGCCGGAGTCCTTGACCCCGCCGTAGGGCATCTGGTCGGCGCGGAAGGTGGGGACCTCGTTGATCAGGACGCCGCCGAACTCGAGGGTGCTGGCGGCCTCGAGGCCGCGGCCGACATCGCGGGTGAAGACCCCGGCCTGGAGGCCGAACTTGGAGTCGTTGGCCATCCGCAGCGCCTCGGCGAAGTCCGAGTAGCGGTCGATCGTCGCCACCGGGCCGAAGATCTCCTCGCACCAGACCTTGGCCTCGCGCGGCGGCGAGCCGAGCAGGGTCGGCGCGATGCAGCGCCCCTCGTCGACGAGGTCGCCGCCGGCCAGCAGCTCAGCCCCAGCGGCCACCGCCTCATCTATCCACTCCTTGACCCGGTCGCGGTCCCCGGGCGAGATCAGCGGCCCGACATCGGTCTCGGGATCGAGCGGGTCGCCGACCCGCAGCGTCGCGGCGTTGGCGACGAGGCGCTCGACGAACGCGTCGGCGACGTCCTCGTGCACCAGCACGCGCTGGATCGAGATGCAGCTCTGCCCGGCATGCGAGAAGGCGTGCAGCTTCGCCTTGTCCGCCGCCGTTTCCCAGTCGCCGTCGGCGTGGACGATCAGCGGCGCGTTGGACCCCAGCTCCAGGTTGACCTTCTTGTGCGGGACGCGGCTGCGGATGCCCCAGCCGACCCCGGCCGAGCCGGTGAAGGTGAGTGCCCGGGTCAGCTCGTGCTCGACGATCGCGTTGCCGACCTCCCGCCCTGGCCCGGGGATGACGCTGAGCCAGCCCCGCGGCAGGCCGGCCTCGACCAGGATCTCGGCCAGCTTCAGCGCCGAGATCGGCGTCTGTCCGGCCGGCTTGAGGACGATCGCGTTGCCGGCCGCGATCGCCGGGCCGAGCTTGTGGGCGACCAGGTTGAGGGGGAAGTTGAAGGGGCTGATCGCGCCGACGACGCCGTAGGGGACGCGCAGCATCACGCCGAGCTTGCCGGTGCCCGCCGGCGAGGCCTCCATCGGCACCGTGCCGCCGGTCAGCTTGCGCGCCTCGGTGGCGGAGAAGGTGAGGGTGTCGACAGTGCGGGCGGCCTCGACCCGGGCCGTCTTCAGCGGCTTGCCGGCCTCGGCGGCGATCGTCAGGGCCAGGTCCTCGACCCGTTCGCCGACCAGCTCGGCGGCGCGGTCGAGCACCGCGGCGCGCGCGTGCTGAGGGAAGTCGGCGGACTCGAAGGACTCCTGCGCGGCCCTGGCGGCCCGGTCCACGAGGGCGGCGTCGCCTTCGGCGACCCGGCCGACGACGGTCCCGTCGTAGGGGCTCTTGACCTCGCCCCACTGGCCGGTCTCCAACCACTCGCCCGCAGCGAGGAGCTTGTGATCGACCGCCTGCACCGTCTGCGTCGCCATCCGAGTCTCCTTTCGAGTTCCGGTGCGACTTATGTCGCCATATCCGGCATAAATCGCACCGCAAGGTCAGGGTAATGCAGGCCGCGACTTGCCCGGGGCGAATCTGTTGTGCCGAGAGATGGTTGTCCTCCCGCGCACAGCGCTCCGAATCATCCTGGCCGCGGCTGTGGCGCTTCTGGCGCTCGCGCCTACGGCCCGCGGCTCGGTCTCCTGGCTGATCAAGGGACACGGCTTCGGCCACGGCGTCGGCGTCAGCCAGTACGGCGCCTACGGCTACGCGCTGCACGGCAAGGGATACCGCTTCATCCTCGCCCACTACTACCAGGGGACCACGATCGGCGAGGTCGGACGGGCGCGGATCGTCCGCGTCCTGCTCGAAATCTCCTCAGGCGACGTCGGCTTCAGCGGGGCCACCAGCGCCTGCGGGAAAGCGCTCGACCCGGCGCGGAGCTACGAGGCCCACCGCAACGGCTCGCGGGTGATGCTGCGCAGCTCGGGCGGCAAGCGCCTGGCCGACTGCGGGCGCAAGCTCCGCGCCGCCGGGCACGGCCGGATCTCGATCTCCGGCATCGGCACCTACCGCGGCGCGCTCGAGGTGGTGCCAACCGACAGCGACGTCGGCTCGCTCAACGTCGTCAACGCGCTGGCGCTCGAGCAGTACGTCAAAGGCGTGATCCCCAACGAGTCGCCGCCCGCCTGGCCCCAGGCGGAGCTGCGCGCCCAGGCGGTCGAGTCGCGCTCCTTCGCCCTCAGCGCCGGCGTCGGCGGCAACGGCTTCGACCTCTACAACGACACTCGCAGTCAGGTCTACGGCGGGTTGACCAGCGAGACCGCCTCGACCAACGAGGCGGCAAGCGCGACCAAGGGCCAGGTCGTGATGTACGGCGGCAAGATCGCCGAGACCTACTTCTCCGCCTGCTCGGGCGGCCACACCGAGAGCGTCCAGAACGTCTTCTTCGGGCCAGCGGTCCCCTATCTCGTCGGCGTCCCCGACCCCTACGACTCCTACTGCCCGCTGCACAACTGGACGCTGAGATTCTCAGGGCCCGAAATCAGCGCCAGGCTGAGCAGCTACCTCGACGGGGCGCTGAAGAAAGTCGTCGTCACCAAGCGCGGCGTCTCCCCCCGGATCGTCTGGGCCAAGCTCTACGGAACGGGCGGCGTGACCAAGATCCGCGGCGACCAGCTGGAGTCTTCGCTCGGCACCTACAGCGACTGGATGAGCTTCGAGAAGGTGGCCAACGGCAAGGTTGTCGGAGGTGGGGGGCGGACCGCCGGACCTGGTGGCGGCGGCGCAACGGGCTAGGGCAACACCAGCTGGGCGTGTATGGCCCGGTGGTCGCTGCCTGGAAGGTCGACGACTCCGTATTCGGAGATCCCGAGGCGCCGATCGGCGAGGACGTGGTCGATCGCGATCGTCGGCGGCAACGTACGGTGACCCATGGTCGGGAAGGTCGGCTCGAGTCCCTTACCGGTGGCCTCGCCGGCATCGGCGTAGCCGCGATCGACCACGGCGCGGAACTCGGCCTGGTCGAGGGTGCCGTTGAAGTCGCCGGCCAGCGCCCAGGGCGTGCCCTGGCCAGCGCTTGGCAGGCTCTCCAGAGCCGCCTGCCAGTCCCCGACATGACCGCTGAGTGGCGGGTAGGGATGAACAGCGACGACTCGCAACCTGCGACCGCCGGGGAGGATGACCGCCGCGCGGGGCATCTGGAAGAAGAAATGCGTCTGACTCGCCAGCGGCACCAGCGGCAGGCGCGAGAAAAGGCCGGCGCCCCGGGGGCCGCTGCGGGCCTGGAGCACGGCATGGCCGAGCCGACTGCCGATCCCCGCCCGGCGAAGCTTCCGGACAAACGACGGCGTCAACTCCTCGACGCTGAGCAGGTCGGGGTGAAGGCGGTCGACGAGGTCGACCAAGGCGTGCGGGTCGGCACCGCCGACGTGAACGTTGGCGGCAAGGACAGTCAGCGTCTCGTGGCCGGCGGGGTCGGCGGTCGAGCTGCCGATAGCTCGCGGTAGGACCACGCTCGCCAGGCAGAGTGTGGCTGCCGTGGCGAGCGCGGCGGCAGGCCAGTTGCGCAGGGCCACTGCCACTCCCGCGACGAGCAGCGCAGCGGGCACAACATATGGGGTGAAGGCCATCATCGCGACCAGCGGATAGCCACTCTCGAGGCCGAAGAGGCGAACTGCGGTCCAGATCAGGATCGGTATCACCGCCACCCAGATCCACCAGTAGCGGCCCGCCCCGGAGCGGCTCAGCAACTCACCCGTCCGGGTAGGGCTGGATCGGGATGCCGTGGTCGGTCTCGCGCATGCCGAGCTCGTAGGCGGCGCCTGCGGCCAGGGTGAGCTTCCGGTCGGGCTGCGCCGGGCGTTCGACGGTCAGCTCCAGATCGGAGACCGAGCAGTTGACGGTGTGGTGCTCGGGGCCCTTGGGGTCGGCGTAGACCCAGCCGACGAAGTCCTTCTGCGGGGCGGATACGCGGCCGCGGACGACGATGTCCTTACCGGGAAGAACGAACTCGCAGGCGGTAGGCGACTCCTTTACCGAGGCCGAGCGGATCTTGCCGAAGCCGCCGAGGCGGTGGGACTCGCCGTCGAGGACCAGCATCCCCGAAGGCAGCCAGGGGGTCGTGCGGCGGCCGAGCTGAATACGGGCTGCGCCAGCGTCGAAGTAGGTATCCGGGGAATCCGGAAAGCCGGTCCCCTCGAGCCAGACCCAGCGCTCGGCGTGCTCGCTGCCCCAGTTGTGGCCGATCATCCCCGGCCACCCCTCCATCTCGATCTCCTGCCCGTCGATCTCCACCCGCCCGTCGAAGTGGGCACTGGGGAAGGGGGCGACGAACTTGGTGCGGGGCACTGGCGCGCTGTAGAGCCAGTCGGCCGGCAGGTACTTGCATGGCTCGGCATCGCCGGCGAAGGTCATGTCCCAGGTCGCCTTCAGCGCCTCGGTAGCGATCGAGCCACTCGCCCGGCCCGGCCCGACCTCGGCCCGGTCGACGCGGATCCATAACCCGACCGGCGCCGACAGGGCCGCCGCCGGCACCGTCGCCTTAGTCGCCCGCGGCCCTCCCGCCTCGCGGTCGAAGAGGACGAACCAGATCGAGGCGTTGGGCTCGGCCCCGGGCCGCTTGTGGACGGTGTGGCGGATCCAGATCCCCTGGCCCCCACCCGGCCGGCAGGCCTTGATGTAGAAGCTCTCGTAGTGGCCGGCCTTCGTGGCCACCTTCGGAAAGCGGGCTCCCTGATCCATTCCGGAACCCTAGAGCCCGGCGGCTGAGCGGGGTCTAAACCTTGATTGTGACCACGTCGCCGTCTTGCACGATGTAGTCGCGGCCCTCGACGCGGAGCAGGCCCTTGTCGCGGGCGGGCGCGTAGCCGCCGCACTCGACCAGCTCCTGCCAGCCGATCGCCTCGGCCTTGACGAAGGCGTCCTGGATCTCGGTGTGGATCGTCCCCGCCGCCTCCCAGGCGGTCGAGCCGCGGGCCAGCGGCCGGGCGACCGCCTCCTTGTCCTCGCCGGCGGTGAAGAAGGTGATCAGCTCGAGCAGCTCGTAGGCGGCGCGGACGAGGCGAGCGAGGCCGGAGCCCTCGACCCCGTAGGACTCGCGCATCTCCTCGGCTTCGTCCGGGTCGAGCTCGGCCAGCTCGCCCTCGATCCGGGCGCTGACCGCGACCACTCCGGCGCCGACCGACTTGGCGTGGGCGGCAACGGCCTCCGGCGCCTCGGCGTCGCCCTCGTCGACGTTGGCGACGTAGAGGATCGGCTTCGAGGTGAGCGCCTGCAGGTTGCGCGGGCCGTGCGCGGCGGCGTCGGGGACCGAGACCGAGCGGGCGGGCTTGCCCTCAGCGAGCGCCGCTACGACCTTCTCCAGCCAGTCGCGCTCGGCGATCGCCTCGGCGTCGCCGGACTTCGCCCCCTTGCCGACCCGGTGCAAGCGGCGCTCGGCCTGCTCGTAGTCGGAGATGACCAGCTCGGTCTCGATCGTCTCGATGTCGGCGAGCGGGTCGACGCGGCCGTCGGGGTGCGGCACCCCGGAGTCGGCGTGGCAGCGGACGACGTGACAGATCGCGTCGGTCTCACGGATCGAGGCGAGGAACTGGTTGCCGAGGCCCTCGCCTTCCGAGGCGCCCTTGACCAGGCCGGCGATGTCGTGGAAGGCGATCGTCGCCGGTTCCAGCTTCGAGCTGCGGACGGTCTCGGCGATCCGCTCCAACCGCTCGTCGGGAACCTGGGCGATCGCCACGTTGGGCTCGATTGTCGTAAACGGGTAGTCGCCGGTCTGGGCGCCACCGCTGGTCAGCGCGTTGAACAGTGTCGACTTGCCCGCGTTGGGCAGCCCGACGATCCCGACCTTCACAGCGAGAGCGGCACGATCAGGCCCAGGGCGACGCCAAGCAGGGCGCCGGCCAGGACGTCGGACGGGTAATGCATGCCGAGATAGGGACGACCCATGGCCAAGGCGAACGCCAAAACGAAGGCAAGCGCCCCAAGCGGATCGACCCGGGTCATCGCAGTAGCCACCGCAAACGAAGAGGTCGCATGCGCCGAGGGAAAGCTAAGCGAGCTCGGCGCCCCACCCAGTGGCGGCAACCCCTCCAACACCGGCCGCGGCCGCTTAACGATCAGCTTGACCACATAGTTGAGCGCAATCGCGATCGGCGCCAACAGCGCACAGATGAACCAAGCCTCCCCATTCGAATCGGTCGCGGCCAGCACAAGAAGACAGAGCACCACCCAGACCCCCCCATTGTTCCCAGCCTTACCAAGAGCTTTCGCAGCTCGCTCAACTCCAGGGCTGTGACCGCGGGTCCGCATCAGTCGGAGCAGCTTGAGATCGGCTTCGTGCATAAGCGGGAGCAGAATAGGCGTCTCGGGCGGGTGGCGGGGGTGTTGGGGGGGGTCGAGGACGGACCGTGGCCCGCCCGCAGCGCCCCCAACACCCCCGACAGGACCCGCCCGCCAGAAGCGTCAGTCAATATCCCTCCCGCCAATGCCCACCGTCCCGGGATACACCCACACGCCAGGCCACCACTGCGGCTCCACCGCCCTACGCAACCTGCTCGGCTTCCACGGCGCAGAGATCAGCGAGGAGATGGCCTTCGGTCTAGGCGCCGGCGCCTGCTTCTACTACGTGGCCCTCGAGGACGCCTCGCCGAGCCGCTGGTTCAACGGCCGCACCGCGCGGCTCGAGGAGAACTTCAGCGAGCTGACCGGCGCGGCGCTGGAGCTGCGCACCTTCGAGCAGGACGACGACGGGGCCTGGGAGGCAGCGCGGGCCGAGGTCGACGGCGGCAACCCGACCCTCCTGCTTACCGACCTCTACTACCTCGACCACTACGGCAACTCGGCCCACTTCCCCGGCCACGCCGTGGTCCTGGCCGGTTACGACGACGAGTTCGCCCATCTCTCCGACACCGGCTTCGAGGAGCTGCAGACGACGACGCGGCTGGAAGATCTAGACAAGGCGCGCCACAGCCAGCACCCCGCCTACCCCCTGGCCGGCCACATGTTCACCGCCTCCGGCCCGGTCAGCCAGGAGCAGCTCCGCGACGCAATCCCGGCGGCGATAGAGCGAGCCGCCAAGGCGATGGTCGAATCCGAGTTCCGTGAGTTCTCCGGCCTCGGCGCCGTCGAGCGCCTAGCCGAAGAGGCCGGCAGCTGGCCCGAAGCAACCGAGGACTGGCAATGGTGCGCCCGCTTCGGCTATCAGGTCATAGAGCGCCGCGGCACCGGCGGCGGCGCCTTCCGCCTCATGTACTCCCGCTTCCTAGAGGAGGCGGAACGGCCAGAGGCACCACTCGCGGCCGAGGCCGCGGCCCGCTGGACCGACCTGGCCTCCGCCTTCCACGCCGCCAGCGAGCAGGACGAAGCCAAGCCGAGCTTCTGGCGCGAAATCGACGCTGCAGCTCGTAAGGTCAACGAGGCTGAGAACCAGCTCTGGACAACGCTCGCGACGCCATAGTCCAACCGGTCAATTTGCCATAAGGGCTTCACCCAGACGAGGACTGTCCAAGACACCAAACGGCCTCAGCAGTATCAGCTTCCTTGACATTGCGCTTGATCCGTTCGTCGATCCCGTTGGGGTGTTCTCTGTAATAGCTCATTCCGGAGCGCACCTGGAACTCAGACAGGCCAAGCAACTCTGCCGTCTCGCTAACCGACAATTCGTGCCTAGCGCTCCCATGTTTGAACGTCGCAATCAACTCCCAGAGATCTGGTCCACCTATCAGCGCAGCCCGCCTCCCACTCGGCCCGTCTCGAAACTCGATGTTCGGATACACCGTCATGTCTTATGCCAATAGCCAATGGCGTCCATTGCTAAGTGTCCGCCTCTCAGGATAGGTTGGAGATGATGCCAGCTACTGCAATCAATACGGCAATTGCTCGCTTGCTCCGGCGCGCCGAGGAGGAGGATCCAGCCACGCTGGCCGAGACTTTTGTCGATGTTAATGCGCTTTTCGCTCGTCTTTCCAGCCGCGATTCACAGGTAGTCTTCGGCAGAAGGGGGACCGGAAAGACACACGCTCTCAAGTACCTTGCCGAGACCCTTCGGAATCAGGGCGACACTGTCGTTTATCTGGATCTTAGGTTGCTCGGATCGAGCGGCGGAATCTATACGGACTCTGGCGTTTCCATTGCTGAAGCAGGTACTCGTTTGCTTCTTGACGTCCTGCAAAGCACCTATGACGCGTTGCTAGATCAAGCGCTATCCGACTCGGCAACAGAGAATACAGAAAGTGACCTTCTGCTCAGCCGTTTGGACAAGCTCGGAGACGCTCTTGGTGAAATCGAGATTGTTGGCGAGACTGAGGAGCGTGAGTCCGCAAGCGCCAATTCAACGCGAGAGGCCAGCCTTGGCATCGAGGTGCCTCCTTTGGGCGCATATGCCAGGATTCACGAGGGCCAGCGACTAGCAGCAGAGCGTGAGGTGAGAATGCGGGGTGTTGCTCGCCATCGTGTGCACTTCGGATCAGTTGCCTCGGCTTTTCGTAAGCTAATTCCAACATTGCCAGGGAAGCGCTTGTGGCTGATCATGGATGAGTGGAGCCATGTATCCATGGATCTCCAACCACTACTGGCTGACCTAATTCGCCATTGTCTTCTTCCTATCACTGGCGTGACGGTAAAGTTCGCCGCCATTGAAACGCGTACAGCGTTCAAGTTGGATTGTGGCGACAGTGGCTATCTAGGGATTGAGCTTGGAGCAGATGTAGCGGCTGATATTGATCTCGACGAGTTCATGGTCTTCACTACTGCCGGTAATAGCGCGACCGAGTTCTTTGCCAAGCTTTTTCAACGCCACATCCAAGCCGCCTCACAGTCGCATGACGATCTGGATCTCTCGTCACCGGATGATTTTGTCAATAGCGCCTTTGCGGGTGAGGGTGCGTTCCGCGAGCTCGTTCGGGCTGCTGAGGGAGTTCCCCGCGATGGCATCAATGTTTTGAGTAAGGCTGCACTCCACGCAGCTGACGCGCGCATAACGCTGCGCGATGTTCGCGAAGCCGCTCGTGGCTGGTATTTGAGCGACAAGCAGGCCACACTGCGAACAAGGCCGGGAGAGCGCGATCTATTGCACTGGATCACAGATCGTGTGATTGGGCAGCGCGGAGTACGCGGTTTCCTTCTTCGGCAGGGATCCGAAAGTCACCTTATTGATTGGCTTTACGACGCTCGGCTTATTCATCTCATCAAGCGCAGTATCGCCGCAAAGGACCAGGCAGGCGTTCGCTTCGATGCATATGCTGTGGACTACGGCTGCTACGTAGATCTATTGACCACCCGAGGTTCCGGACCTCAGGGTCTTCTTCGCGTCAGCGACGACTACGAGGTGCCTGAGGACGATCTTGAGCATATTCGTGGAGCCATTCTTGATCTGGACGAATTCGCTGAGTCTGATGCTGCTGGGAGCGTACGTCGCGAACCTCCCGAGGTGGTGCTTCGTGGCCACGCGAGAGAGGGATCAATGGTGGTGGAGTCCCCACTTGCACTTGAGACACGCGACGCCCCTGCTAAGTGGTGCTTGCTAGTAGAAGCCCGAAATGGAATTGCCGTCGTCCCGCTGAGCAGTCGGCCGATTCGCCTAGGGAGCTCAAGCAACGATCAGGTCCGTATCAGATCAGATTCAGTGGTTCCTCGGCACGCGGTCATTGAGCTATCAGATGGAAAACCAATAGTGACAGCCGATAAAGGTACTGTTTATGTGAATGAGCTCAAGGTGTCAACTAGAAAGGTTGGCCACCGAGATTCCGTGTCTATCGGTGACGCTGACCTTCTTGTCTTTGCGCCCGGCAAAAAAGTTGCAGCGTAATTAAGCCGATAGTCGATGTGCACCGGTGGGAGCTTTCGCGTGTGCTAGGAGATGGTGAGTCTGGTGAAATAAGCAAGCCAGCTGCCAGAATGCCTCTGCCACGTGAAACCGGCTTCGACAGCTTGGCGTTTGAGTGCAGCCTGGGTGGTGAAGTGGGGGTCTCCGAAAAGCTCGCCCACCACGAGGCGACCGGTGCGCTTGAGGACACGGTTGGTCTCGCGTAGCGCGGCTACCGGGTCGGGAACCTCGCCCAGGACCGCGGTCAGGACCACGGCGTCCATCGAGTCGTCCTCGTAGGGGAGCGCTGTCGCGTCGCCCTGTGTGGGGACCACGTTGGCCAGGCCTCGCTCGCCTGCTCGCCCGGCGGTGTGGTCGAGGAACTTCTGTTGGAGGTCGAAGATCTCGATCTTGCCCTCGGGTCCTACCCACTCGGCCATGTCGAGGGTGTAGTAGCCGGTGCCGGGGCCGATCTCGAGGATGCGCTCTCCTGGCTCGGGGCGGAGGACCGAACGCAGGCGGCCGCGGGTGATGACCGGGTGCGGCGCCTCGACCCAGAAGCGCTGGCCGTAGGGGCAGGCCGAGGGGTTCTTGCGCCACCAGAGCGCCGCTCCCAACGTCGCCAGGGCGGCAGCGCCGAGAAGCCTGCGCGCTCGCATCAGTCGGGGGCGTTGAGAGAGAAGCCGACCCTGTGCTCGCCGGAGTCGATGCGTAGGAAGCAGACCTTGCCGGCGTAGATCGCCAGGGTCCCGTCCTCGGTCCTGACGTCGTGCCAGCCGCCCTTCTCGACCTGCTTGCGCAGGTCCTTCAAGTCGTCCTCGCCGAGGCGGGCCGAGATCACCTGGCCGCCCTCGAAGCCGATCTCCACCTTCTGCGCTGCGTCCGCCATCAGTGCCCTCCTTCTGCCGGTTCGACGATCTCTGTGAGCACGCCGCCGGTCGAGCGCGGGTGCAGGAATGCCACGCGACTGTCGCGGATCCCTACCCGCGGCTCGCTGTCGATCAGCTCGATCCCGGCGGCCGCGAGGCTCTTCAGGGTCGCGTCGATGTCGTCGACGGCATAGGCGACGTGGTGCAGGCCCGAGCCCTTGCGGGCGAGGTACTTGCCGACCGGGGTGTCGGGCCCGAGCGGCGCCAGCAGCTCGACGTGGCCCTCGCCGACATCGAGCAGGACCGCCTCGACGCCCTGCTCCTCGACCGTCTCGCGGTGCGCGAGCGCCATCTCGAAGCTCTTCTCGTAGAGCGCGATGGCGGCGTCGAGATCCTCGACGGCGACGCCGATGTGGTCGATGCGTCCGAACACGAGGCGGCAGTCTACGCGGCGTTCTCGGCGCGGAGGATCTCGGCCAAGGCCGCGACGCCGACCTCGAGCTGCTCGGGGGTCGGCTCCTTGGTCGCGATCAGGCGCTGGATCTCCCGCCCCGGGGTGTGGAAGGCCTCGGCCAGCGGGTCGCCGTGATGGCGGTCGCTCCAGGCGAACATCTCGACCGCGATCGAGGCCCCGCCGAGCCCGACCGCGGCGCGCGCCGCAGGGCCCGGCCTGTCGACCAAGCGCTCGAGCAGGATGGTGCCGCCGGCGGAGAGCAGCATCATCGGCGCAAGCAGGTTGGAGCCGCAGCGATCGTGCTCCTTGGGCACGCCGGCCGGGTCGTCGATGCCCTGCTCGTAGGCGGCGATCGCCTTGTGCTCGACCCCGTGGTAGGCAGCAAGGTCGCGGTCGAGCAGCGCCACCATCGCGGGCACGGCGCCGATCACCTGCACGGCGCCCTCGCGCAGGGCTGAGCTGCCGAAGCGCCGGCGCAGCGCGGCGGTCGCCAGCAGCGTCGTCCCGATCGCCACCAGCACCCGCCGGTCCTCGAAGGGAAGCCGCGCCGCCGGCAGCCGGTGCCTAACGAGCGGCAGCACGGCCAGGGCCTCGGCCAGCTTCAGCGGCCCGCGCACGCCGGGCAGCCGCGCGGCCAGCCCGGGGGCCAGCTCTGGCTTCGGCGCAGACGCAACCTGAACCGAGCCGTCGGAACCGCGCACCGAGGCGGCCCAATGGGTCGGCCCGTGGATCAGCAGCCCGTTGCGAAGCGCCATCCCGCCGAGTCGCAGCTTCTCCGAAGCCATGCACGGACGATAGAGGAGCCGCGGAGCCTCCCCTTACGCGGTGACTGCGCCCTTAAAAGGCGCGGTCACCGTTCCCCCTGTGTGTCCCCGATCTAGGTCCCGGTCGGAGGCCCCCAGTCCAGGCCTCCGACCGGTATATCGGCTCTCCCTGGCTCTAGCTTGGAAAGCCGACCTTTGAAACACATGCCCTTGGAGAAGTTGCGGGCCTAGTCCCCGCGAAGCTTCTTGCGCAGGGTCTCCAGGCGCCGGCCCAACTCGGCCTCGAAGCCGCGCTCGGTCGGCGTGTAGAAGCGGCGGCCCTCCAGTCCCTCGGGGAGCAGCTGCTGGCCGCTCACCCCGCCCGGCTCGTCGTGCGCGTAGCGGTAGCCCTCCCCCCGGCCCAGGGTCTTGGCGCCCGGGTAGTGCGCGTCGCGCAGGTAGTCGGGTGGCGTCTTGGCACCGTTCTCGCGGACCTCGCCGCGGGCCGCCCCGAGGCCTTTGTAGGAAGCGTTCGACTTCGGCGCCAGGGCCAGGTACACCGCGGCCTGGGCGAGGTTGAGCGCGCACTCGGGCAGGCCGACACGGTCGACTGCCCGGGCCGCAGCGTCTGCGACGAGCAGCGCCTGCGGGTCGGCGTTGCCGACGTCCTCGGAGGCGAGGATGACCATCCGTCGGGCGATAAAGCGGGGGTCCTCTCCCCCCTCCAGCATCACCGCCAGGTAGTAGAGCGAGGCGTCGACGTCCGAGCCCCGCGTCGCCTTGATCCAGGCCGAGACGAAGTCGTAGTGACGATCCCCCTGGCGGTCGTAGTCGAGCGCCTTGCGCTGCAGCGCGTCCTCGATCGCGGCGACGTCGATCGCTTCCGACTTTGACCCACCTCCACTGTGGTCAAAGTCGGAAGCGCGTTCCACCGCGCGCTCCAAGGCGGAGAGGGCGACCCGGGCGTCCCCACCGCTGCGATGCGCCAGCATCTCCAACGCCGCGTCCTCGACCGGCGGCGGCTGGGCCAGCCCGCGCTCGGGATCGGCCAGCGCTCGCCGCAACAGCTCCTCCACCCGATCGGGCTCGAGCGGTCGCAACTCATATATCTGGCAACGCGACAGCAACGCCGAGTTGACCTCGAAGTAGGGGTTCTCCGTAGTAGCCCCGATCAGCGTCAGCAACCCTTCCTCGACCGCCGGCAACAGCGCGTCCTGCTGGGACTTGTTGAAGCGGTGAATCTCGTCAAGAAACAACACCGTGGGACGGCCGCTGCCGGCACGCCGCTCCCGCGCCCGCTCGATAACCGCGCGGATCTCGGCTTTCCCAGCATTGACCGCCGACTCCTCCTCAAAAGCCCCCTCGGCCCCAGCCGCGGCAATCCGAGCCAAGGTCGTCTTCCCAGCTCCAGGAGGTCCGTAGAGAATCGAGCTATGGGGCCTCCCGCTCTCGATCGCGGTCCGCAGCGCCGAGCCAGGCGCAAGCACGTGCTCCTGCCCGACGAGCTCATCGAGGCTCCGCGGACGCATCCTCACGGCCAGGGGAGCATCGGAAGCTGGCACCCCAACGGGGGAACTCTCATCCGTATCGAACAACCGGTCAGCCACTACGGCCCAGTATGAGGGGATCGGGGGAGGTCTCGACGGTGCCTCGCGAAGCGGCCCCCGGCAAGGTGTTTCTAAGCCGCGAAGCGGCGCCTCATTGCACCGCCGTCAGGCGGTGCATGGGCACCGTCGAGACCTCCCCCGATCCCCTCTACACTCACCCAATGGAGACCGCAACGCAGTCACCCCCCGCCCAGTCCACCCTCGAGTCGTTCAACCCCGCCACCGGCGAGCTGGTCGGCTCGGTTGCGACGATCACGCCAGAGCAGGTGCAGGGAGTGGTCGACGACGTAGCCCGCATCCAGCCCGCCTGGGCGGAGCTGTCTCTCGCGGACCGCGCTCAGTACATGAAGCGCGCCGCCGACGCCCTTCTGGACGAGATCGACGAGATCGCCGAGCTGCTCGTCCAAGAGCAGGGCAAGCCCCGCGCCGAGGCCTACACGATGGAGCTGCTGCCGACCGTCGACGCGCTGCACTGGTGCGCCAAGGCCGGGCCGAAGATCCTGGCTGACGAGAAGGTGCGGATGAGCCAGTCCTTCCTGATGACCAAGAAAAGCCGCTTCACCTACGAGCCGATCGGCGTCGTCGGCGTGATCGCGCCCTGGAACTACCCTTGGTCGATCCCCTTCGGCGAGGTGGCGATCGCACTGATGGCCGGCAACGGCGTGGTCCTGAAGCCGGCCAGCCTGACGCCGCTGCTGGGCGAGGCAATCCGCCGCGTCTTCGAGAAGGGCGGCCTGCCCGAGGGCCTGATCCGGGTCGTCCACGGCGGCGGCGCGGTAGGCGACGCGCTGGCCAAGTCCACGGCGGGCAAGATCTTCTTCACCGGCTCAGTCGAGGTCGGGCGCAAGGTCGGCGAGGTCTGCGCGCAGCGACTGAAGGGCTCGGTGCTCGAGCTCGGCGGCAAGGACCCGATGATCGTCTGCGCCGACGCCGACCTGCCCAACGCGATCTCCGGCGCCGTTTGGGGCGGCTTCGCCAATGCCGGCCAGACCTGCTCGGGGATCGAGCGGGTCTACGTGATGCGCGAGGTGGCCGACCGCTTCGTCGAGGGCGTCGCCCGCGAGGCCGAGAAGCTCAGCCTCGGCGACCCGATGCAGTGGGAGACCGAGATCGGCCCGATGACCTCGGACGGCCAGTACGAGATCGTCGTCGACCTGATCGCCGACGCGGTCGCGTCGGGAGCGACCAAGCTCTGCGGCGGCCCGACCGAGGTCCCCGGCCTATCCGGCAAGTACGTCGCCCCCACGGTCCTCACCGGAGTGACCCACGAGATGCGGATCATGCGGGAGGAGATCTTCGGCCCGGTCCTCCCCATCGTCGTCGTCGACTCCGAGCAGGAAGCGATCGACCTCGCCAACGACTCCGAGTTCGGCCTCGGCGCCTCGGTCTGGACCAAGGACCGCCAGAAGGGCGAGCGGATCGCACGGCGGATCGAGTCGGGCATGGTCTGGGTCAACGACCACTCCTTCAGCCACGGCGCCTGCCAGTGCGCCTGGGGCGGCATCAAGGACTCCGGCGTCGGCCGCTCGCACTCGAAATTCGGCTTCTACGAGTGCGTCAACGTGAAGATGAACTCCTGGGAGCCGGGCCTGACCCGCGACTTCTGGTGGCATCCCTACGACGAGACTCTGGGCGAGGCCGTACGTGCCTCGGCGAAGCTGCTCTACGGCAAGGGCGCTGTTCGCACCAAGGCCCTGCGCGAGGGGGCCGGCCCCCTGCTCAAGGTTGGCCGTCGCACGCTGCGCAAGCGTGGTGGGTGAGGGCCTACGAAGCGACTAGCTGATCGAGTTCGAAGACGGCTCCGGCGGCATCCAGCTCGCGGATTCGGTTGTAGTCGGTTTTGAGCTGCCCCCGGTCGGGGTCTACGAGGTAGATGATTCCTGGGCAGGAGAAGAGGTCGATCGTGCGTTTGAGCCGGTCGCCGGGGCCGAGCATCGAGATCGTGCCGGCGAAGGAGGGCAGTGCCTCGATCTCGCGCAGGCCCGCGTCGGAGACGATCTTGCCTTCGTGCTGGGAGATCAGCATCACGCAGTAGGCGCCCGCGGCCAGCACGTAGGGTTGCTGGGCGCGTCGCGCGACTGAATGGGGATCGAGATAGGCCTCAGCCGTCAGCGTCTGGTGGCTGGGGGTGCAGCGGTCGACGATCTCGTCGGGGACCGAACCGTGCATTCGCGCTCCGGACTCGACCAGCACCGGGCCGCTCGCCGTCAGCATCACCTCGGTGTGAGCCGGGCCATAGCGAATGCCGAGCGCATCGAGCACCGATTCGACGTAGGGGACGACCTGGTCCTGCTGCTCGCCGTGGCGCGGCAGCAGCTCCTCGTAGTCGTAGATGAAGTTGGCGCCGACCCGGAGCTTGTTGTCGCGCCAGACCTCGGAGACGTGATGGACGCCGTCCCAGCTGACCGAGTTGACGAAGAGCTGAGTTCCCTCGAGCAACTCCTGGACGAGCAGCTCCTCGTTGGCCCCGTGCAGGGCGTTGGGCCGGCCAAGGTTCGCCCCGAAGGCGGCCTCGATCGCCGCGGCGTCGGCGCAGATGCTGACCCCGTCGGTGCCGGCGCTGTCGAGCGGTTTGACCACGACAGGTGCGCCGCCACGTTCCCCCGCCCAGCCGACCGCCTCAACGACCTCGGCCGTCTTCAGCGCCTCGGCGGTGCGCAGCCCGGCCCTGCGCAGCGCTTCGCTCATCGCGTTCTTGTCGCGGCGGGCCGCGCTCTGTGCGCTGCCGTTGCTGGGCAGCCCGAGCCGCTCGCTGAGCGCGTCGGCCAGCGGCACCCCCGGCTCGGCGCCGACGACGACGAAGGCGGGGGCGTGTGCGGCGACCCGGGCCGCTGTCGCTTCCAGGTCGCCGTCGTGGACGACGTTCTCGACGAAGTCCCCGTCGCGGAAGGCGCGGGCGTAGAAGTCCGGGAGCTTCGGGCTGCTCTGCACGTGGACTACGGGCAGCCCGGCGGCGGCAAAGCGCGGCGCTAGCCGCGCCCCGGTCGAGTAGGCGTCGACGACGACCGCCGCGCCGTGGGCCGTCATGCAGTCGCTACGAGCACGAGGCGATCCTCGGGCCGCTTCGGCCCCCCGGCGAAGTTGCCGTAGTGCTCGACGTCGTGGAAGCCGGCCGCTTCGGCCATGCGCTGAAGGTCCGCCGCCTCATACATACGGATCCGCGAGTCGACCACGTCGTCGCCGTAGACGTAGTGGACGTGCAGCATCCCGGTCGAGAAGTTCACGTCGAGCGTTTCCTTCACCCCGTTGGTTTCCCGCTCGACCACGCCCTCGTCGGTTTTCAGTCGGTGGCGGGAGCGCTCGAGGTCGGAGAGCTCCATCGCCATCTTGCCTCCCGGCCGCAGGGCGTCATGGTAGGCGCCCAACATGGCTTCGTCCTCGGCGACCGTCGCTCCGAAGCCGAAGCTCGAGGAGAGGCTGACCAGGCCGTCGAAGCCGCGCAGCTCCGGCGGCAGCGGCTGCATCAGGTCGGCGACGTAGTAGGTCGGGCCGGGGTAGACCCGCTTGGCCTCGGCGATCGCGATCTCGGAGATGTCGACCCCGACCGCGTCGATCCCGTTCTCGGCCAGAGCGGCGACGAAGCGGCCGAGACCGCAGCCCGCGTCCAGCACCCGATCGCCCACGGAGAGGCCGAGCAGCTCGATCGCCAGCGGCGCCTCCTCCTCGTTGCCCTCATAGCGCCCGAGCTGCTCGGCGACGCGCATGTAGGCGGGGCCGTAGGTATCGACTTCGTTCAGCAGCGGCGGCGGATCGCTCATGAGACCCAAAGCGTATCTGGCTCGCCGATGCCGGTGAGTTCGCGTTTTGTGGGCTATTGGACGCATAAAGATGGAACCAGCGGATCGGCGCGTGCCGGCCGCGACCTTCACAATCCCCGCAGTGGAGCCCGGCCAGGCGACAGAAGAACCGGCGCTCAGCCTCGCCGGGCTGCGCCGCGACTACGGCGAACGGACCGCCCTCGACGGGGTCGGGCTGGAGTTGGCGCGGGGCGAGACGCTGCTGGTGCTGGGACCGAACGGGGCCGGCAAGACGACGCTGCTGCGCATCCTCGCCACCCTGCTGCGTCCCAGCGGCGGCGAGGTGCGGGCGCTGGGCTGCTCGCTGCCGGGCGAGGCCTGGAAGCTGCGCGGGCGGATCGGCTTCCTCGGCCACGAACCGCTGCTCTACCGCGACCTCAGCGGCCGCGAGAACCTGCGCTTCCACGCCCGCCTGCACGGGCTGCGCGGCGAGGCCGCCGAGGCGCGGATCGCAGGGTTGCTCGCAGCGGTGGCGATGGAGCGCCGCGGCGACGAGCGCGTGGATGAGCTCTCGGCCGGGATGCGCCAGCGCCTGGCGATCTGCCGCTGCGTCATGCACGAGCCCGAGCTGCTGCTTCTCGACGAGCCCGACTCCAACCTCGACGCCGAGGGGCGCGAGCTGGCGCGGGCGCTGGTCGGCCCCGCCGAGGGCCGCACCAGGGTGATCGTCAGCCACGACCCCGAGCGCTTCGAGGCCGAGGCCGACCGGGTGCTGCGGCTCGAGGCGGGCGGGCGGGCGGTCGCCGCGTGACCCCATCCCGCACCGCCTTCGCCACGATCCTCACCAAGGACCTGCGAGCCGAGCTGCGCACCCTGCAGTCGCTGCCGGCGATGGCGCTCTTCGCCACCACCACCTTCGTCATCTTCCGCTTCGGGCTCGACCGCACCAGCCTCTCCGGCAGCCTCGCCGCCGGGGTGCTCTGGGCGACCCTGCTCTTCGCCGCCCTGCTCGGCGTCAACCGGCTCTTCGTCGCCGAGCGCGAGGAGGGCGGCTTCGACGCGATCCGGCTCGCCCCGATCGACCGCAGCGCCCTCTTCGCCGCCAAGGCGACGGCGCTATTCGCCTACCTGCTGGTGCTGGAGCTGGTCGTCGTGCCGATCTTCGCCCTCTTCTTCCTCGGCTCCGCCGCGGCGCTGCCGCCGCTCCTCGCCGTGCTCGTCCTCGCCGACCTCGGCCTCGCCGCCACCGGCACGCTGATCTCCTCGATGGCGGTCCACTCGCGCGCCCGCGACCTGCTCGGCCCGCTCGTCCTGCTGCCGCTGGTCGTGCCGCTGATGATCGCCGCCACCGGCGCCACCGAGCCGCTGCTGGCCGTGGGCGGTCCCGGTTACCACCGCTTCGGGACCTGGCTCGCGGTGCTCTCCCTATACGATCTGATCTTCGGCCTGGTCGGCTACGCGGTCTTCGACTTCCTGCTGGAGGACTAGCGCCCAGACCGCATCGCAGCGCAAGAAACGCATGTACGGCAAAGGACTGAGACCTCTCTCGATCGCAACCGTGGTGGCAATAGCCGCGGCGTTCTCGCTTGTCTTCTTCTATGCCCCGCTCGACGCCGACCAGGGCTTCATCCAGAAGATCTTCTACCTGCACGTGCCGCTGGCGATCGTCGCGCTGGTCGGCTTCGTCGTCGGTGGCGTCTTCGCGATCCTTCACCTGCGCAGCAGCGACCGGCGCTGGGACGCCTACTCCTACGTCTCGATCCACATGTCGGTGATCTTCGGCGTCGCCGTCTTGATCACCGGCTCGATCTGGGCCAAGGCCTCCTGGGGGCACTGGTGGGTCTGGAACGAGCCGACCTTGGTCAGCTTCCTGATCGTCTTCCTGATGTACGCGACCTACTACCCCTTCCGCTACGCGATCGAGGACCCCGAGCGCCAGGCCCGCTACGCCTCCGTCTTCGCCGTCACCGCCGGCGCCTTCGTGCCGCTCAACTTCATGGCGGTGCGGATGGCGCAGAGCCTCGTGCATCCACGCGTCTTCGCGACCACCAACGGCGGGCTGCCGGGCTCGATGATGCTCACCTTCCTCGCCTGCCTCACCGCGGTGGCGCTGCTCTGGGTGACGCTGGTCAAGTTCGAGCTGACCGCGAAGAGCACCTCGGGCCAGATCAAGAGGCTGCGCCGGGCCCTCGACGCTCCGGCCCCCGGTGCCGGCTCGCGGATCGCCCCGGAGGTGAGCTAGGTGGACCTGCTGCTTCTGGCCGGCGCCCCCGCACTGCCGCTCGACGAGGCCGGCAAGTACGTCGCCGGCGCCTACATCGTCTTCGTCCTCCTGCTCGTCATCTACGTCTCGATCATGGCGGCGAAACTGCAGCGGATGGAGCGCGAGCTGCGTGAGCTGGCCGGCTTCGCCGAGAACCGTGCCAACGGCGAGGCTGCCGCTCCCGAGCGCGAGGAGGTGAGCGCCTGATGTCCGAGCTCCTTGCCCTGGGCGTCTCCCACAAGACGGCGCCGCTCGACCTTCGCGAGCGCCTCTCGCTGACCGAGGGCCGTGCGGCCGGGGCGCTGCGCGAGCTCACCGACGTCGCCGGCATCCACGAGGCGGCGGCGATCTCGACCTGCAACCGGACCGAGCTCTACCTTGTCGTCTCCGACCCGGTCGAGGCCGAGTCGACGGCGCTCGGCGTGCTCACCCGCCAGGCCGACATCCGGCCGACCGAGCTGCTTGGGCACCTCTACTCGCTGCGCTCCGGCGAGGCCGTCCGCCACCTCTTCCGCGTCACCGCCGGGCTCGACTCGATGATCCTCGGCGAGGCCGAGATCCAGGGGCAGGTCAAACGCGCGTACGAGCTGGCGCTGGTCGAGGGAGGTACCGGGCCGATCCTCAACCGGCTCTTCCGCGGCGCCCTCGCTGCCGGCGGGCGAGCCCGGGAGGAGACCGGGATCAGTGAGAAGAACGTCTCGATCCCTTCCGTCGCCGTCGAGCTGGCACGGCGCACGCTGGGCGACCTCGGCGAGCGCAGGGTACTGGTGATCGGCGCCGGCGAGACCGCGGAGCTGGTCGCCCGAGCCCTGGTCCGCCGGGGCGTCGCCACCGTCTTCGTCGCCAACCGCCACTACGACCGGGCGATCGGCCTGGCCCAGCGCTTCGAAGGCAACGCGGTCCGCTTCGAGGAGCTGCCTGAGCAGCTCGAGCAGGCCGACATGGTGGTCTCCGCGACCAACTCGCCCCACCACATCGTCGAGCGCGACGAGCTCGAACAGGTGATGAAGACCCGCGAGGGGCGACCCCTGCTGCTGGTCGACATCGCCGTTCCCCGCGACATCGAGCCGGCCTGCCGCGAGATTTCCGGGGTGAGCCTGCACGACATCGACGATGTGCAGCAGATTGCCGAACGCAACGCCAGCGGTCGCGAGGCCGAGGCGCGGCTGGCCGAGCGACTGCTCGATGCCGAGCAGGACCGCTTCGAGAAATGGCTGGCCTCGCTTGAGGTGGTGCCGACGATCGCGGCGCTGCGCGAGCGCGGCGACGAGGTCGTGCGGCGCGTCCTCGCCGAGAACGAGGGGCGCTGGGAGAACCTCAGCGAGGCAGACCGCGAGCGGCTGAGCGCGATGGCGAAGGCGATCGCCTCCCGCCTGCTGCACGAGCCGACCCTGCGGATGAAGCGCTCAGCCGGTAGCGACGAGGCCTACCTCTACGTCAGCGCCCTGCGCGAGCTGTTCGGGCTTGATGTCGGGACCGAGCCGGAGGCCGAGGAAAGCAGCAACGTGACCGAGTTGCGACGGAGCAATCCCGGTAAGGGTCCCACTTAGGACCTATCCCGGCAGGGGTTCCACTTAACTTTTTCGAGCTGCGCCTGTGGTTACCGACAATGGCTGATTGCGAAAAAGTACAAGACGTTCCACCCCTACCGGGATAGGTCCTTAGCCGCACACGCTCTGAATGATTCGAATTGCCACACGCAGCAGTGCACTGGCGCTGGCTCAGGCCCGTCAGGTAGCCGAGATGCTCGGCGGTGCTGAGCTGGTCGAGGTTTCTTCCGACGGTGAGGTAGGCGACAAGGCGCGCTTCGTGCGGGGAGTTGAGCGGGCGCTGCTCGCAGGCGAGGCCGATGTCGGCGTCCACTCGGCGAAGGACCTGCCTGGCGAGATGCCCAACGGCCTGGCGATCGGGGCGGTGCCGGGGCGGGAGGAACCCGCCGACGCCTGGATCGGCGTCGGGGACTCGCTCGACGACGTGCCCGAGGGCACCCGGGTCGGCACCGCCAGCCTCCGCCGTCGGGCCCAGCTGCTTGCCGCCAGGCCCGACCTGGACGTGCGGGAGCTGCACGGCAATATCGACACCCGCCTGCGCAAGCTCGCCGAGGGCGAGCTCGACGCGATCGTGCTCGCCGTCGCCGGCCTGCGGCGGCTGGGGCGCGAGAGCGAGATCTCCTTCCCGATTCCGGCCGAATCGATGACTCCGGCCGCAGGCCAGGGTTCCCTCGTCCTCCAGGCCCGCGCCGACGACGAGCGGGCGGCCGCAGCGGTCGCGCCGCTCGGCGACGAGACCGCGCTGCGCGAGCTGACCGCCGAGCGCGCCGTCGTCACGCTGCTCGATGCGACTTGCGCAACGCCGATCGGGGTCCACGCCAAGGTCGACGGCGAACAGATGCTGATGAACGCCTTCGTCGGCCTCCCCGACGGCAGCGAGTGGATCCGCGACCGGGTCGAGGGCCCCGCGACAGAGCCGGCCCTCCTCGGCGCCGAGCTCGCCCAGCGCCTCCTAGCCACCGGCGCCCGCGACATCCTCGACCGAGCCGAGCACTGGGCCCGCGGACGTGTCTGAGTTTTCCCACGACATATCGTGGAAAAACTCAGACACCCCCCTGGGAGGGGCTGGATGAGCGCGCGAGCGGGGGTCGTGTATCTGGTGGGCGCGGGGCCGGGAGACCCCGGCTTGATGACGGCGCGGTCGCTGGAGTTGATCGGCTCGGCAGACGCGGTCTACTACGACCGGCTGATCCCGCCGGGGGCGCTCGACGGTGCGCGCGAGGACGCTGAGCTCGTCTACGTCGGCAAGGCCCCGGGCAGGCCCTCGGTACCGCAAGAGGAGATCGGCGAGCGACTGATCGAGGCCGCCCGATCGGGCAAGAGCGTCGTGCGCCTGAAGGGCGGCGACCCATTCGTGTTCGGACGCGGCGGCGAGGAGGGCGAAGCGCTGCGCGCCGCCGGGGTCGAGTTCGAGGTCGTTCCCGGCGTGACGGCAGGGGTTGCCGCCACCGCCTACGCCGGAATCCCCGTCACCCACCGCGACGACGCCTCCGCCGTCGCCTTCGTCACCGGCCACGAGGATCCCGACAAGCGGGAGAGCGCGATCGACTGGGATGCGCTGGCCCGCTTTCCCGGCACGCTCGTCTTCTACATGGGAGTGAAGAGGCTCGCCATCAATGCGGCGGCGCTGATCGAGGCGGGCCGCGACCCCGCCGAGGCGGCAGCCGCCGTGGAGCGCGGCACGATGGACGGGCAGCGCACGGTCGTCGCCACGCTCGGCACCCTCGCCGAGGCGGTCGAGCGCGAGGGCGTCGGGGCCCCTGCGCTGATCGTCATCGGCCCGGTGGTGCAGCGCCGCGAGGCGCTTGCTTGGCTAGAGCGCCGCCCCCTGCACGGCCGTCGTGTCGTGGTGACCAGGGCGCGCGCCCAGGCGAGCGGCCTCGCCGCGACGCTGCGCGGCCTCGGCGCCGAGGTTGTGGAGCTGCCGGCGATCCGTATCGAACCGCAGATCGATAGCGGGGAGGTGCGCGGCGCCGTCGAGAGGCTCGGCGAGTACGCACTGGTCTGCGTGACCAGCCCGAACGGCGCACACCTGCTTTTCGAGGCTCTGGGCGAAGCCGGGCTCGATGCGCGGGCGCTCGCCGGGCGCTCGCCGGGGCGGGAAGAGGCGATGGAGTCGGATCCTGCCGTAAAGGGCGGGACCATCGTGGCGGCGATCGGTCCCGGCACGGCCCGCGCGCTCGAGCAGCATGGGATCAGGGCGGACATCGTCCCGGAGCGCTTCGTAGCCGAGGCTCTAGTCGAGGCACTGGCCGGCATCGAAGTCTACGGGCGGCACGTCTTGGTCGCCCGCGCCGCCGAGGCCCGCGACGTCCTTCCCGACGCACTTCGCGAGCGCGGCGCCGAGGTCGACGTCGTCTCCCTCTACGAGACGGTACGCGAGGAGCCGAGCCCCGAGGCGATCGAGGCCGCCCAGGGCGCCGACTACGTCACCTTCACCTCATCCTCGACGGTGAGCAACCTGACCGAGGCGCTAGGGGAGCGCTTTCCGAGCAGCGCCCGCATCGTCTCAATCGGCCCGGTGACCAGCGAAGCCGCCCGCGCCGCCGGCCTCAAGGTCGACACAGAAGCCAAGCGCCACGACATAGCCGGCCTAGTAGCCGCCCTCCTCGCCGACACCGAAGGCTGACTTCGTGTTTCGTTCCGCTATCCGGAACTAAGTACAAACTCAGCGTTGGGATGACTATCGAGTTTGGGACGCCACACCGGCACTTTCGGGTCACGGATTCGACCAACAGTCGCGCTCGGGAGTTGGTCGAGTCCGGCGCTCCCGTGGGGACCGTTGTCACCGCTCGCGAACAGACCGCCGGCCGGGGCCGGGTCGGCCGGGTCTGGACCGCGCCCGAAGGCAAAGCGCTGCTCTACTCGGCGATCCTGCGACCGCTCGATGAGCGCCACCTGCTGCTACCGCTCTCCGTCCCGCTCGCCGTCTGCGCCGCCGCGGAGGCCCTGCGCGACGGGATCGAGTGCACGGTCAAGTGGCCCAACGACGTCTGGCTCGAGGGCCGCAAGCTCGCCGGAATCCTGATCGAGGCCAAGCCCCAGGACGGCTGGGCCGTGATCGGCGTCGGGCTCAACCTCTCCATAGCTCCGGATGAGTTCCCGCCCGACCTCCGTTACCCGGCGACTTCGCTCTTCGGCACGGGGAGTCGGGGGGGGTCCCGCCGGAGCCTCCCCGCTGTTGCTCCGTCGGGACCCCCCCCGACTCCCCCCACCGCGGCGACGGTCCTAAGCCGCCACCTCGACCACTGGGTCTGGGCGGGAGACGAAGAGATCCTCGCCGAGTGGCGCCGGCGCGACGGCCTGCGGGGACGCGAGATCTCCTGGGAGGAGGGCTCAGGAGTCGCCGACGGGATCGACGACCGGGGCAACCTCGTCGTCGCCGTTCCCGGAGGGGGAAGCGTCAGCCTCGGCGCCGGCGAGGTCCAGCTCCGCCTCTGAGTCACCATCGGCCTTGGCGCCGTTGCCTGCAGGACTCCCGGCCCCGGCTTTCCTCGGGCGCCTTTTCCGCTGGGCCCTGGCTTTGCCCTGGCCCTTCTGCTCGCCCTGACCGGCACCCTGCTCCCCTTTGCGCTTGTTGCGCTTGCGTCGTTTGCCCCCCTTGGGGAAGTTGCGCAGCAGCTCACGGGCGATCGCCGAAGGCTTGCGCGCCATCCGCATCCGCGCCCCTCGCAGCACCTCTTCGCCCTCGGGCGTGTGGGAGACGGCGCCGGCAAGCAGGGCCGTCGCCAGGCGGCGGTCCTGTTTGCGCGAAGCGTGCACCAGCCGCCGCGCGTTGCGGCCGTGGGCGCGGCCGGAGGAGTTGACCAACAGGCCCAGCAGCCGCTTCGTCTCCGGCCAGCGCTGCACTGCATACTCTTCGTGCAGCTCGCGGGTGTAGGAGGCGAGCCGCCAGACCCACGCCTGCGCCTGGTCTCGCCGGCCGATCCGCTTGTCGACCAGCGCCTGCAGCAGCGTTTTCGTCCCGGCCCGCCGGTCGTCGCGCGTCCAGGTGCCGACGATGTCGATCGCGTCGTCGAAGGCCTCGGGGTCGCCGAGGTCGGCGATCTCGCTCAGCGCTTTCAGTTTCAGCTGCGAGTTGCGGTTGCGCTGGATGCATGTGAGCAGGAAACGGCGCTTCAGCTCCTGCGAGCCGGAGCCCTGCAGGATCGCCCGCGCCCGGCGCCAGCCCTGCGGGTTGACCCGCGCCCCGGCCAGCGCCGCCCAGGCGTGCTGCTCGGCGTAGTCGAGGTTGTCGACGGCGATCCGCCACATCTCGCGTTCGAGCACGTGCATGCGGCGTTCCTCGTTGTCGGATACGGGGACGATCCGCCGCTCGACCCTGATCCGCCTCCCACGGGATCGCCGCACCGGACCGATCACGATCGCGCCGCCGCGGTAGACGTCGCGGTCGAGCAGGCTGTGCAGGGTGACGATCGCCTCGTCGTGGGTCGTCGCCGGGTGGACGAAGTCGATCACCAGACCTGCCTCCTTGCCGGGGGCGCGCCGGGTCACGCGCCCGACCCGCTGCTGGTAGATCCGCCGCGAGGCGGTCGGCGCCAGGTGCATGCAGAGCGTCGCCCGCGGCGAGTTCCAGCCCTCGGCAAGAAGCATCGCGTTGCAGAGCACGTCGATCTCGCCGCGCTCGAAGCCGGCGAGGATCTCGGCCAGTTCGCGCTTCGGGGTCTCGCCGGAGACCGCGCGCGCCGCGACGCCGACGCTCTGCAGCGCCCGCGCCACGTTCTTCGCGTGCTGCACGCCGGCCGTATAGAGAACGCCTGGCATACCGTCGAAGCGCGTCTTGTAGAGGTCGGCGATCGCCACGTTGAAAGGCTCCTGGTCGAGCAGCGCAGCCAGCTCCTCCTGGTCGAAGTCCTGGTCGACCTCGCCCTTGCGCAGCGGCACTTTGGCGATCGTTCGCACGCCCGGGCCGGGCGGGATCCGCATGCAGCGCAGCGGCGAGATCACGCCGCGCCGGGCCGCCTGGATCAGGTCGAAGCGCGAGGTCTGGGTCGGGAAGAGATCCGTAACGTGGCGGGCGATCAGCGCGCCGGTCGCGGTCATGCCGATGAAGACGGGGCCGACCCAGGCGCGGATGCAGGCGCTGGTCTTCTCGCCCAGCGCGGTGTGCGCCTCGTCGCAGATCACGATCGAGTAAGCGTCGGAGATTTTCTTGTGGTTGCGGACGAACCACTGGTAGGTCTCGACCGTGACCGGCCCGTCGGGGTCGTCGCGGCCGTCGAGCAGCGGCGGGCGCAAGCGCTCCTTGTAGCCGCGCTCGGAGATCTCGCCGATGAACTGGTCGACGAGGTTGCGACGGTGGGTGAGGATCAGGACACCGCCGGTCCGCGAGGCGTCGATGAAGCCGACCGCAGCGACGGTCTTGCCGGCGCCGGTGGCGTGCTCGAACCAGAAGCGCCGCTCGGCACCCGGGTCCTCCGGCGCCTCCTCGATCGTCTCCTCGTCGTCAGCCGGCGCCTCCTCCCAGTCCTGGGGCTCCTCGTCGGGCGCCAGCTCCTCGTCCTCGAGCTCGGCCTCGCCGTTGGCCTCGGCTCCGTCCTCGCTCGGCTCCTCGGCGGCCGGTGCCGCTGCAGGCTTCTCGGCCACCTCCGCCGCGCCGCTGCCGTTGGCCTCGCCGTCGATCGCTGTCTGCTGCTCGGCCATCAACTCGGTCAGCGTTCCCGAGAGTGCGTCGACCTGGTGGGGGTTCAGTTCCGCCCCGTCGCGCAGCTTCGGCGGTTCGTCGGCAAGCAGCCGCTCCAGGCCAAGCAGCAGCGAGAAATCCCGCCGCCACTGGATCGACGGGTCCTCCGCCCCCGCATCGAGCTCTTTCAGGGCGGCGTCGAGCGCGCGGCGTCGTGCCGTGCCCGGGGCGAGCGCCTCCGGCCCCTCGCCGTCGAGCAGGAAGGGCTCGCGGACGAACTTCGCCGCCCGCTCTATGTCGGCACTCGATGGAACTGCCGCCGGCGCGGCAACGTCGCTGGTCTTGGCCATGAAGGCTTTCGGGTTCGTCCCCGCCGCAACGAGTTACGTGGGCGGGGCACTAGGACGAGGATGCCGGGAGTCAGCTTTCCGTCCCCCGGCGCTCTCAGTGGTTTGCATCCCTGATGCGAACCGAACGTACGTATTGTAATCACGGAAATGACAAAAGGGCGACGAAAGCTTGCGATCGGCCTGGCCGCGGTCACACTTGCCGTGGCGGGTTGCGGCAACGCCGGTGGCGATCTCGGCGGGAAGCACCCCGATTACGCGGCGGCGCTGGCCGGGTCGCCCGCCCCACTCGCCGCTCTACACCGCCAGGCGGACAAACTCCTGCCGGGCGGGACCGACGCCTACCGGAGCCGCATCGCCTCGCTCGCCGGCTACCCTGCGGTCGTCAACGTCTGGGCCTCCTGGTGCGGCCCCTGTCGCTACGAGTTCCCCACCCTGCAGAAGCTCTCCGCCGCATACGGCAAACGCGTCGCCTTCCTCGGCGTCAACTACGAAGACTCGGAAAGCAACGCCGCCGAATTCCTTGCGGAAGCTCCGATCCCCTACCCCAGCTACAGCGACCCGAACAGGGACATCGCTCACGAAATCGGCATCCCCGGCGGCGGCGTGCCCGACACCGCCTTCTACGACCGCACCGGCAAGCTCTGCTTCCTCAAGCCGGGCCCCTACTCGAAGCCCGCCGAACTCGAAGCGGACGTGCGCCACTACGCGCTCGGCGAAGAATGCGAAAGCGGATAATCGGGGCATGGACGCAGCCGTAGTCGTCGCCCTGATCGGAATCGCGCTGCTCGTTGGCGAGCTGCTGCTCTCGACTGGCGGCGTGCTGGCGGCGCTCGGCGCGCTGGGCCTCGTCGCCGGCGGCATCCTCGCGCTGGAGTCCGACAGCGGTGCCGCTGACGTGGTCGGGCCGGCGCTGATCGCCCTCGGTGTGCTCTCGCTCGTCGCCTTCTACTTCATCACCCGCAAGGTGCTCGAAGCCCATCGCGATGAGCCGGTGCGGACCGGCTCCGAGGAGCTGGTCGGGGCGAGCGCCGAGGTGCGCAGCGCCCTCGAACCCGAAGGCCAGGTCTGGATCGAGGGGGCGCTTTGGGGAGCGCGCCTGGCCGGCGGCGGCGGGCGTCTCGGCGTGGGGGATAGAGTCACGGTCGATGCGGTCGAAGGGCTGACCCTGGTGGTCCGCCCCGAGGCGTCCCCCGCCGGCAAAGCCGAGGAAGGATCAAGCTGATGGCAGCAGCGCTCGGAGTCCTTGTAATCGTCGCCTTCTTCGCCGTGATTGCGATTGGCGCCTCGGTGCGCGTTCTGCGCGAGTACGAGCGCGGGGTGATCTTCCGCCTTGGCCGCCTGATCGCCACCAAGGGACCGGGCCTGATCCTGCTGATCCCGATGGTCGACCGCATGGTTCGGGTCGACCTGCGCACGGTGACGCTCAACATCCCGCCGCAGGAGGTGATCACCCGCGACAACGTCCCGGCCAGCGTCAATGCCGTCGCCTACTTCCGCGTGGTCGACTCCAACCGGGCCATCGTCGAGGTCGAAAACTTCCTCATCGCCACCTCGCAGATCGCCCAGACTGCGCTGCGCTCGGTGCTCGGCAAGGCCGAGTTCGACCAGCTCCTCTCCGAGCGCGAGCGGCTCAACGAAGAGCTGCAGAAGATCATCGACGAGTCGACCGAGCCCTGGGGCGTGAAGGTGACCGCGGTCGAGATCAAGGACGTCGAAATCCCCGAGCAGATGCAGCGCGCGATCGCCCGCCAGGCCGAGGCCGAGCGCGAGCGGCGGGCCAAGATCATCAACTCCGAGGGCGAGTACCAGGCGGCGCAGAAGCTCACCGACGCTGCCGACATCATCAGCACCAACCCGGCCTCGCTGCAGCTGCGCTACCTGCAAACCCTGCTGGAAATCGGTAGCAACCAGAACACCACAGTGGTCTTCCCGTTGCCGATGGACATGATCGAACCGTTCCTGGGAGGCGAGCAGGGCCGGAAAAGGCCGAAGCCGCCCGCGCCTCCTGCGCCCGCCGACGACGACCTCCCCCCTTCCCGCTCCTGAGCGCACCCGAGCTACGCATCGACCAGCTCTCGGGGTTGCCGGCGATCCTGGCGCCCGGGCGTGCCGATCGCCCGGAGGGGTTTCGGGCGGTGGCGAGCGAGCCGAGGGGACCGGAGAACTGTCCCTTCTGCGAGGGCCGCGAGGGCCGCACGCCACCCGAGGTGTACGCGACGCGGGCGGGCGACGGAGCCGCGGACACGCCGGGCTGGGCAACCCGCGTGGTGCCGAACCTCTATCCGGCGCTGGGAGGAAAGGCCGAGGAAGGCGCGGCTGGCACCGGCGGCGAGGCCGGCGCGTTCGCCAGCGCCGGCGACCCGCTTCTCCAGTCGCGCCGCTCCGGTGAGCCCGACCTCTTCGCCTCGCGGCCGGCGGCGGGCGCCCATGAGGTGATCGTCAACGCACCGCAGCACGTCACCGCGATGGCCGAGTTGAGCGAGGAGCAGTTCGGCGCGGCGGTGGAGACCTGGCGCGAGCGGATGCGCGCCCACGCCGGCGCTGCCTACGTGCAGATGATCGTCAACGAGGGCGGCGGGGCCGGCGCCTCGCTCGAGCACACCCACGCCCAGCTCTACGCACTCGAGTTCGTTCCGGCAGCCGTGGCCCGCGAGCGCGAGCGGGTGGGCGCCTACGGCGAACGCACCGGCGGCGGCAGTCTGCTCAGCGATGTGCTCGTCGAGGAGGTTCGGCGCCACGAGCGGCTGGTCGCAATCGACGACGAGGCGGCGCTGATCTGCCCCTGGGCCTCTCGCTCGCCGTTCGAGCTGCGGATCGTGCCGCGGGCGGCCGCCCCGAGCTTCGCCGACGACACGACGGGCGCGGCGATGATCCACACAGCGCTACGGCTCCTGGCCAAGCGCTTCGGGGGCTCCCCCGAGTTGAACCTCTGGGTCCGCACGGCGCCGCGTGGGGCCGACGCATTCCACTGGCACGTCGACATCGCACCCCGCCTCGCCATCAAGGCCGCCTTCGAGTTCGCCACCGGCGTGGACATCGACACCTACCCGCCGGAGCGGGCGGCCGCGGATTTGCGAGAGTGCCTCTGATGCCGCCCAACCCGCGTCCGATCCCCCACTTCATCGCCGACTCGACCCAGGAGGGGATCCCGCACGGACGCTTTGCCGAGCGGCTCGGGGAAGCGTTCCGCAAAGCATGCGCCGAGATCGCCGACCTGCCGAACGGCGTCGAGGCCGCCGAGGAGCTCGAATGGTTCCCCGAGCGCACCTGGGGCGGTCGCGTCTGGGTGCCCTGCACGGCCAGGACGGACGGCCCGGAGGGAACGATCGAGCTCTTCGGCCACGTCTCCTACGCCCAGCCCGAAGAGGGCGAGCCATCGGACTTCCTCGCCGCCGCCGACTTCACCGATGTCCTCGCCGAGGACAACCCGGGCTGGAAGATCGACCTAAACGACGAGGTGATCGGCCGCTGGCGAGGAGAGAACGGCCGCGCCGGCGCCGTCACCCTCGTCTGGGGCCGCCCCCTCGTCCAGGGCGCCGTGGCCGCCAGTGCCGAGCTGGAGATGGAGACCGTCGACCAGGAAGTCGTCTCCGACGGCCGCTTCACCCTCCTGGCACTGGACGCCCTTGAGGGCTACGGAGACGACATCTTCATGCAGGTAAAGCTATGGAGCCGCCGGGCCCAGGAGCTGGCCTCCGAGAGCCTCTACGCTTAGCCGGAAATGCCGGACGAGCGATGGAAGAACCTGCCGGGCGCGGAGATCGTGCTGGCCGGGCTCTCCGACCTGGAGGAGGGTCGCAAGAGCGTCAATGCAAGCGCGGTTCAGTGCGCGGCACCGCGGCTGCGACGGGTGGGGCTGAATGCACCCGGCACCGGCGGCGACGTTCCCGCCGCGCACGAGCTCTACCGGCAGCTGAGCAGCGAGCTGGGCGATGGGGCGCACGGGCGCTACAACGCGATCCTCTCGCGGGTCGCAAGCTTCGCGGGGGCCGCAGAACTTGCGCAGCGAGGCTGACGCCGAGCGAATCAGACGCCTGGCCCGCGAGCTCGGCCGGGCTGTCGCGCCGGGGACCCGCATGTATCTCACCGGCGGGGCGACGGCGGTGCTCGAGGGTTGGCGTGACTCGACCGTGGACATCGACGTCCGCTTCGAGCCGGGCTCCGACGCCGCCCTGAGAAGGATCAAAGACCTGAAGGAGGAGCTGTCCGTCAACGTCAAGTTGGCATCCCCCCTGGACTTCCTGCCGCCACTGGACGGCTGGCGGGACCGCTCTCGCTTCCGCTTTCGCGAGGGCAACCTGGAGGTCTTCGACTTCGACCCCTACTCGCAAGCGCTGTCCAAGCTGCAACGCGGCTTCGAGCTTGACTTGAAAGACGTGCAAAGCATGGTGAACTCTGGGCAGGTCGAGCCGGCGCGGCTGCTCGAGTTGTACGAAGGCGTCGAGTCCGAGTTGTTCCGCTTCCCCGCCGTCGACCCACCGAGCCTCCGCGCAGCTGTCGAATCCCTCGATTCTGCAGGCCTATAGCTCTACGATGAGTCATCCGCCCCGATAGCTCAGCTGGATAGAGCGACTGCCTCCTAAGCGACTTGGAAGAGTGCGCGTTTTCGGCTCTGTAGAGCGGCTGGCGCGGTGCCACGTGGGGCTGCCGATTCAGGTCGATTGCCGTGGTTCTATCCCGGTTTTGGCAGCGAGAACAGCTTGCTGCCCAATGGATTTCATTGTCGGCAAGATGCTCCGCTACCGTGTGGACATGGCATCACGCAACCTGATCGACATAGCTGGGGCGGCACTTGCCGACGCGGCCGGCCCCGACGCCAAGGTCATCCTCTTTGGCTCCTACGCACGGGGCGACGAGAAGGCCGACAGCGACTTCGACTTCCTGGTGATCGAGCCCGAGGTCAGGGATCACTTTGGCGAGTCGGCGCGACTCGCGAGGCTCGTCGGGGAATTGGGCGTTCCTGCTGACGTGGTGGTTGCCAGCGAGGACCACGTCAGTGAATGGGGAGGACTTTCGGGCACGATGATCCACGACGCCCTGGCCGAGGGGAAGATCGTTGGCGGCAGAGCCGCGTAGCGGCGACGATCACGCCCAGCTGCTGATGGAAAGGGCGGCTGGAGACGAAAAGATCCTCCTCCGCCTAATTGACGAAGACGACATCCCTGACGATGGGCTGGGGTTTCACGCTCAACAGGCTGTCGAGAAGATGATCAAGGCTGTCCTCGCCCACAACGAAATCTCCTACGAGCGCACGCACAACATCGCCTACCTGCTCAACCTCCTCGACGAGGCGAGTATTCCCAAGCCCGACCAGGCGGACGACCTCCCAACCTGAGTCCGTGGGCCGCGGAGTTCCGGTACTCACGGAGGCTGTCGCACAAACCCCCTGCCATCCGGCCTGTTCTGGACCATCCAGGCATGCCCCAGAACTTCCTCACCTGTGACCGTGACCAACCGATGCTGTTGCCACCAG
>Ga0307503_10000058_pt1 | contig 73005 bp, 72 predicted proteins | sample 17_S_MG_FD_194514 | JGI IMG/M metagenome (GOLD analysis project Ga0307503, IMG submission 194514) | Soil microbial communities from Populus trichocarpa stands in riparian zone in the Pacific Northwest, United States - 17_S | ecosystem: Environmental > Terrestrial > Soil > Riparian zone > Trees... | reverse complement strand
CTCGGCCGAGCGCACCAGGGCCCTGCCATCCTTCCTGCGCTACTACAACCGGCGTCGCCCACACAGCTCACTGGGAGACCGGCCGCCGATCGGCCGCGTTCACAACGTCCGTGGGTAGGACAGCTAGCGCGGGCGGTCGAGGCCGAGCTCGATCACCCGGGCGGCGATCTGGCGCGGGCGGTCGCGGCCGGCCTCGCCGGCGACGCCGAGCTTGCTCGCGAGGGCGTCGAGGCGGCGCTGGGCGGTGCGCTCGGAGACGTGCAGCTCGGTGGCGATCTCGGCCCGGGTGGCGGGACGGCCGGCGAAGGCACCCTCGCTGCGGTAGGGAGCGACCAAGGCCGCGGCGGTCGCCCGCTCCTCCTCGCTCAGCGCCACCGAGGGCTCGCCGCTCGGCACCGTCGCCCCGACCGGCGTCACCTTCCCGGTCGCGACTTCGAGCCGGTGGGCGCCGAGGATCAGGGTGTCGCCGTCGCCGAGCCGGCGCGGCCGCTCCAGCGGCTCGCCGTTGAGCGCGGTGCCGTTGCGGGAGTCGAGGTCGGTCGCCATCAGCACGTCGCCGCGGCGCTCGATCTCGAGGTGGTTCCAGGAGACCGCCTCGTCGTCGAGCTGCAGGTCGGCCTCGGGCGAACGGCCGATCACCGTGCGCTCGCCGGTCAGGGCAACCGACCGCGGCCCCTCGTTGCCACTCGAGACCCAGATTCGTGCATCCACCGAAGCGACTATAGGCATAGGGTTCCCGGCCGTGAGCGCAGCCGACACCGAGAAGAGGGTCGCCGCCGAGGCCGCCGCCGAGCTGGTCGAGAGCGGGATGACGATCGGGCTCGGGACCGGCTCGACCGTCGCCTTCCTGCTGCCGGCGATCGCCCGCCGCGGGCTCTCCGGTATCCGCTGCGTCGCCACCTCGGTCGCGACCGAGGAACAGGCGCGCGAACTGGGCGTCCCGGTCGAGGACTTCGACAAGCTGGAGCGGCTCGACATCGCGATCGACGGCACCGATGAGGTGACTCCCGACGGCTGGCTGATCAAGGGCGGCGGCGGCGCCCACCTGCGCGAGAAGGTCGTCGCCGCGGCCGCCGAGCGCTTCATCGTGATCGCCGACTCCAGCAAGCCGGTCGAGGCGTTCAGCTGGCCGGTCCCGCTGGAGCTGTTCGGGTTCGGCGCCGCCTCGACCCTTGCTCGGCTCGGCCCCGAGGTCGAGCTGCGCGACGTCCCCCCCAGCCCCGACCGCGGCCTGATCGCCGACTACCGCGGCCCGATCGGCGACCCGGCGGCGCTGGCGGCGCGGCTGGAGGCCGACCCCGGCGTCGCCGCCCACGGGCTTTTCCCGCCTTCGCTGGTCACCGAGATCCTGATCGGCAGGGGCGAGACGGTGGAAAGGCGACCGGTACTCGGGTAGTTTCGTCGGCGAATGTCTGCCGACCCGAGTGAGATCGATCGTCTGCGCGAGCGGCTCGCTGGCGATCTGCTCGAGCCCGGCGACCCGGGCTGGGACAACGCCCGCACCGGGTTCAACCTCGCGCTCGACCCGCGGCCGGCGCTGATCGCGGTCCCGCAGAGCGACGACGACGTCGCCGCGACGGTGCAGTTCGCCGCCGCGGCCGGTCTCCGTGTTGCCGCCCAGGGCACCGCCCACGGGGCCGGCGCCCTCGCCTCGCTGGAGGACTCGATCCTGCTGCGGACGACGGCGCTGAGGGGCGTCGAGATCGACGCCGAGCGGCGCCGCGGCTACGCCCGCGCCGGCGACACCTGGCACGACCTCGTCCCGCAGGCATCCGAGCTGGGGCTGGCGGCGCTGCACGGCTCCGCCCCCGGGGTCGGAATCGTCGGCTACACGATCGGCGGCGGGGTCGGCTGGTACTCGCGCCGCCACGGCATCGCCTGCAACCGGGTCACCGCCTTCGACCTGGTCGACGCCGGTGGCGAGGCGCGCCGGGTCGACGCCGCCAGCGACGCCGACCTCTTCTGGGCGCTGCGCGGGGGCGGCGGCAGCTTCGCCGTCGTCACCGGGGTCGAGTTCGAACTGCTGGAGATCCCCCAGGTCTACGCCGGGGCACTGTTCTTCCCCTTCGAGCGAGCCGAAGAGGTCCTGCACGCCTGGCGCGAGTGGACCGCCGGCGTGCCGGAGGAGATGACCTCGCTCGGGCGGCTGATGCAGTTCCCGCCGATCGAGGACGTGCCGGAGCCGGTCCGCGGCAAATCCTTCGCGATCCTGGAGACGATCTTCATTGGCGACGAGACCGAGGGGGCGGAGCTGAACGCGCCGCTGACGGACCTCGGCCCGGCGATGAGCAGCCTTGCCGCGGTGCCGCCGGCGGGCATCGCCGACCTGCACATGGACCCGCCCGGCCCGGTCTCCGGCATCACCGGCCACCTGCTGCTGGAGGATCTGCCGGCGGCGGCGATCGACGACCTGCTCGCGGCGACCGGACCCGGATCCGGCTCGACCCTGACCTCGGTCGAGGTCCGCCACGGCGGCGGCGCCCTCTCGCGGCCCCCCGCGGACGGCGGCGCCCTTTCCACCCTGCCCGGCGGCTTCAACATGTTCGCCGTCGGCTCGACCATGGACCCCGCCGCGGTCGCCCCGACCCGCGAGCGCCTCGGCGATCTGCACTCCGCGATGGTCCGCTACGAGGCGGGGCGATACCTCAGCTTCTGCGAGGAGCCGACCGAGTTCGAGACCGCCTTTTCCGACGAGGCCTGCGAGCGCCTACGCGCGGCACGGCGCAAGCACGACCCGGACGGCCTCTTCCAGGCCAATCACGAACTGGTCTAGGCGGGCGGCGTCGCGGCGCCGATCGCATGCACGCCGCCGTCGACGTGGACGATCTCGCCGGTGATCGCGCGGGAAAGGTCGGAGAGCAGGAAGAGGGCGGCGTCGGCGACCGGGGTCGGGTCGTCGACCTCCCAGCCGAGCGGGGCCTGCTCGCCCCAGGCGGCTTCCAGCCCGTCGAAGCCGGGGACGCCGGAGGCGGCGGCGGTGCGGATCGGGCCGGCGGCGACGAGGTTGACCCGGACCCCCTGCGGGCCGAGGTCGCGGGCGAGGTAGCGGCTGACCGACTCCAGCGCCGCCTTCGAGACCCCCATCCAGTCATATGAGGGCCAGGCGACGGTGGCGTCGAAGTCGAGGCCGACCAGGCCGCCGCCCTCGCTCATCAGCGGCGCCACCGACTCGGCCAGGGCCTTGAACGAGTAGGCGCTGGTCTCGAAGGCGGCGGCGGCGCTGGCCCGCGGCGTCGCCATGAACTCGCCGCCTAGCGCGTCGGGCGGGGCGAAGGCGATCGCGTGCACGGCGCCGTCGACCCGGCCCCAGCGGCTCTCGAGCTCGGCCCGCAGGGCCTCCAGGTCTCCGTCCTCGTTGACGTCGAGCTCGAGCACCTCGGGAGGCGAGGGCAGACGGGCGGCGGAGCGCTCGGTCATCCGCCGGATCCGGCCGAAGCTGGTCAGCAGCACCTCCGCGCCCTGCTGCTGTGCGCGCTCGGCGATCGCGAAGGCGATGCTGCGGCGGTTGACGACGCCGGTGACGAGGATCCGCTTGCCCTCGAGGATCACAGGTAGACCTCCTGGCGCTCGGCGGCGAGCGGCTCGCTCTGCGCGGCGGGCCCGGCCCCCGCGGCCGGCCCGGCGGCCCGGCGCCAGACCACCCGCACCCGGGCGATCGCCGCGGTCTCGTCGCGCTGGTTGACGATCTTCCACTCGAAGCTCGCCAGCCCGCTCGCCCCGTCGAGTTCCTTCTTCTCCTTCAGCTCGCCCTCGACCCGGATCGTGTCGCCGATCCGCACCGGCCGCTTGAAGGCGACCCGCTCGAACCCGCGTAGGGCGAGCACGTGCTCGGGGTCCAGCGGCACCAGGCCGACGCTGTAGGAGAGCAGCAGCATGCCGTGGGCGATCCGGCCCTCGAACTCGCTCGCCTCCGCCCACTCGGCGTCGGTGTGGAGCGGGTGGAAGTCGCCGGTCAGGGCGGCGAAGGAGACGAGGTCGGTCTCGGTGATCGTGCGCCCGGGAGAGCGAAAGCGGTCGCCGATCTCGAGCCGGTCGAAATCGCGGGAGAGGGTGGACATCACTGACCTCCTTGGTTTTCGCCCTGGATGCCGAAGCGATCCTGCAGCGCGAGCGAGATCTCCCGCGCTGCCTGTTCGTGGCCCAGGGTCGAGGGGTGCAGGCCGTCGGCGGAAAAGTTGGCGGGATCGGCGAGGCCGGGGTGGCCGGCGACGTCGAGGCAGGGGACGGAGTGGCCGGCGGCAACCCTCCGGGTCACCTCGTTGAGGTCGGTCAGGGCGGTCGCCAGGCGCGCCCGGGTGCGCGGCCGCAGCTCCATGAAGTTCCAGCCGTCGGGCGCGGTCGTGGTCAGGATCGCCGCCCCCGGCAGGGCAGCGCGCAGGCGCTCGAGGATCTGCCCGAAGCGGCGCTCGTAGCCGGCGACGTCGGGGCGCGTCGTCAGCAGCACGTCGTTGGCGCCGCAGATCACCGTCACCAGGTCGGGCTCGAGCTCGAGCGCCGCCGGCAGCTGCTCCAGCACTTCGGCGCTGCCGGCGCCGTCGACCGCGAGGTTGCGGTAGGCGAGGCCGGGATTGACGCCGCGCAGCCAGCCCGCGAGCCGGTCGGCCCAGCGCTCGGCCTCGATCGATTCCCGCCCGGCGGTGAAACTGTCGCCGAGCGCGACATAGGTCGAGACCACGCGTCCCTCCCCCTCCGGTTGCCGTTTGTCGCCCTCTGGGCTACAAGGGGCAACCGGTCCGGACACGGTCACCGTCCACCCAGCGAACGCAGCGCCCAGGCCAGCCGGTCGCGGCTCCAGGCGGGGTCGATCACCTCGTCGACCCAGCCGCTGGCGGCGGCGGCCGGGGCGGTCAGGTGCTCGGCCGCGTAGGCGTCGGCGAGCTCGTCGCGGGAGGGCCCGCCCTCCTCCTTCAGCGCCCGGTGGTGGACGATCCCGACCGCCTGGCGCGCGGCCATGATCCCGATCTGGGCGCCGGGCCAGGAGAAGACGAGGTCGGCGCCGAGGTCTTTGGAGTTCATCGTGATCGCCGCCCCGCCGAAGGCCTTGCGCAGGACCAGCGTCACCTTCGGCACCGAGGCGCCGGCGAAGGCGCGCAGCAGCGAGGCGCCGTGGCGGATCACCCCGGCCTCCTCCTGCAGCTTGCCGGGCAGGAAGCCGGGGGTGTCGACGAAGACGACCAGCGGCAGCCGGAAGCGGTCGCAGGAGGCGACGAAGAGCGCCGCCTTCTCCGAGGCGGCGGCGTCGATCACGCCGCCGAGCGCCTTCGGCTGGTTGGCGACAAGGCCGACCGGGCGGCCCTCGAGGCGGGCGATGCCGGTGACCATGTTCGGCGCCCAGCGCGGCGAGAGCTCGAGGAAGCTGCCGGCGTCGAGCACCGAGGCGGCGACGTCGCGGACGTCGTAGACCTTGCGCGGGTTGTCGGGGACGTGGGAGCCGGGGTCGCCGCCGTCGGGCTCGACCACCTCGCCGATCGGCAGCGGGCCGCCGATCTCCTGCGGCAGCAGGCCCAGCAGGTGGCGCACCGAGGCGACCGCCGCGTCATCGTCCGCGGCGACCAGCTGGCAGACGCCGTTGCGGCCGTGCACGCGGGGCCCGCCGAGGTCCTCCATGCTGATCTCTTCGCCCATCGCCTCCTGCACGACCTTGGGGCCGGTGAGGAACATCCGCGACTCGGCGGTCATCGCGACGAAGTCGGTCAGCGCCGGCGAGTAGGCGCCGCCACCGGCGGAGATGCCGCTGACGACGGAGATCTGCGGCACCTTGCGGCTGAGCTCGACGCTGGCGCGGAAGATGCGGCCGTAGCCGGCGAGGGCGGCGTGGCCCTCCTGCAGGCGGGCGCCGCCGGAGCGGACGAAGCCGACCACGGGGGCGCCGGCATCGCCGGCCATCCGCAGCAGGCGGACGATCGTCTCGGCGTGGACCTCGCCCAGGGAGCCGCCGAGGAAGGTCGGGTCCTGGGAGTAACAGAAGACCGGCCGGCCGCCGATCGTGCCGGCGCCGGCGACGACGCCATCGCCCGGGGTGGCGCGCTCGCCGAGCCGGGCCGAGGCGACGCCGCTGCGCAGCGAACGGAAGCTGCCCGGGTCGCAAAGCAGCTCCAGCTGGCGCAGCGGCGCCTCGGCTGGGGTGGCAAGGGGAGTGAGGGTGGCGGAGGCAGTCATCACGCCGCCAGACAGAGGACGGCGTTGTGACCGCCGAAGCCGAAGGAGTTGGAGATCGCGACCAGCGGTCCGTCTCCGTTCTCGATCGGTTTCGCGGACCCGGGCACGTAGTCGAGGTCGAGGCCCTCTTCGGCCTCTTCCCAGCCAACCGTCGGCGGCGCGGTGCGGCGGCGCAGCGCTTCGACCGTGGCGATCGCCTCGACCGCGCCGGCGGCGCCGAGCAGATGGCCGATCGCCGACTTGGTCGAGCTGACCGGGATGTCGCCGGCGCACTCGCCCAGCGCCGCCTTCAGCGCCACAGTCTCGGAGCGGTCGTTGAGCGGGGTCGAGGTGCCGTGCGCGTTGACGTAGTCGACGTCGGTGGCGGCGAGGCCGGCGTCGGAGATCGCCAGCCCGATCGCCCGCGCCGCCTCGGTCCCTTCCGGCTGCGGTGCGGTCAGGTGGAAGCCGTCGCAGGTGGCGCCGTAGCCGAGCAGCTCGCCGAGGATCTCGGCCCCGCGGGCTTCGGCCGCCTCTTTCTCCTCCAGGACCAGAACGCCGGCGCCCTCGCCCATCACGAAGCCGTCGCGACGGGCGTCGAAGGGGCGGGAGATGCCGGTCGGCGAGGTCGCTTCCATCGCCCCGAAGGCGGCGGTGGCGACGCCGGTGATCGCCGCCTCGGCGCCGCCGGAGACGACCGCGTCGGCATCGCCGGCGCGGATGATCCGCGAGGCGTCGCCGAGCGCGTGGGCGCCGGCCGCGCAGGCGGAGACGACACCGTAGGTGTGGCCGTGGAGGTCGTGCCGCATCGCCACCGCGGCGGCGGCGGCGTTGCCCATCATCAACGGCACCGCCAGCGGCGAGACCGCCTTCTCGCCGCTCTCGATCAGCTTCCGGGTCTGCTCCTCCAGCGAGGGCAGGCCGCCGATCCCGGTCCCGATTACGCAGCCGACGCGGTGGGCCTCATACGGCAGGCCGTCCTCGCCGCCGGCCTGGGCGAGCGCCTCCGCGGCGGCGACGATCGCCAGCTGCGTGAAGCGGTCGGCGCGGCGCGCCTCCTTCTTCGAGAGGAAGTCGAGCGGTTCGAACTCGCGGCAGCGGCCGAAGCCGTCCTCGATCCCGCACTCGCCCGCGGCCCAGCGCTCGATCAGCGGCTGGGCGCCGACCCCGAGCGGGGTCACCGCGCCGACACCGGTTATGACCACGCGCCTCGTCATGCCGCCTTGCTCACCACCAGGTCGATGACCTCGCCGACGGTCTTGACGTCCTTGACGTCGTCGCCGCGCAGCTCGACACCGAACTCGTCCTCGACGATCTGGGCCAGCTCGACCAGGTCGAGCGAGTCGATGTCGAGGTCCTCCAGCGAGGCCTCGCGCGAAAGCTCGTCGCGCTCGGTCCCGAGCTCGACCAGTCCGTCGTAGATCGTCTTCTCGACGTTCTCCGTGCTTACCTGCGTTGCCATTCAGCTCTCCTTCTCTGGGGTCATGCGCTGAGTCCGCCGTCCACGGTCAGCGTCGTTCCGGTTACGTAGGCGGCCTCCTCGGAGGCCAGGAAGCGGATACAGGCGGCGACCTCGTCGGGCGTGCCGACGCGGCGGGCCGGGATCGCCTTCTCCATCTCGCCGCCGACGATGCCCTCGGTCAGGGCGGTCTCGATCAGCCCCGGGGCGACCGCGTTGACGGTCACCCCGCGGCGCGCGACCTCGACCGCGACGGTCTTGGTGAAGCCGATCACCCCGGCCTTGGAGGCGGCGTAATTGGCCTGACCTGCGTTGGCCCGGGTGCCGACGATGGAGGCGACGTTGACGACGCGTCCGAAGCGGGCGCGCAGCATCTGCGGCAGCGCCTCGCGGGTGGCGCGGAAGGTGGCACTGAGGTTGACGTCGATCACCTGCTGCCACTCGTCGTCGGCGAGTTGTGGCGAGAGACCGTCGCGGCGCAGGCCGGCGTTGTTGACGAGAACCAGCACCGGCCCGTCCTCGCCCGGCTCCAGCAGCGAGGCGACCGCCGCCGGGTCGGCGACGTCGCCCTGGACGGCGCAGGCGCTGCCGCCCTCGGACTCGATCTGGGAGACGACCGCGCGCGCCCCGTCCTCGTCGGCGCGGTAGTTGACGCGGACCGGCCAGCCCTCGCGGGCGAGCGCCAGCGCCGCGGCGGCGCCGATCCCGCGCGAGGACCCGGTGACCAGCGCACATCCCTCTTGAGGTCGCACTTTGTCCCGCATAGCGGGATCAACTGCGACATCACGGTCAGGCATCGGCGCTCCCCCACTCGACGACGGTGGCGCCCCAGGTGAGGCCGGCGCCGAAGCCGCCGATCAGGACTTTGGCCCCGGGGACGAGGTCGCCGTCGAGGCGCGCCTGTTCGAGGGCCAGCGGGATCGAGGCGGCGGAGGTGTTGCCGAAGCGGTCGATGCAGTCGATCACCCGCTCGCCCGGCAGCCCCAGCCGCTCGCCGACCGAGCTGAGGATGCGGCCGTTGGCCTGGTGGTAGGCGAAGAGGTCGACGTCGTCCAGCTCGAGGCCGGCGGCGGCGACCGCTTCGTTCGTCACCTGGGCCATCCGGTCGACGGCGAAGCGGAAGGTCTCGTGGCCCTGCATCTCCGTCTTCCCGGTCTCCTTCGGGGTGCGGATCAGGTCGGCGTTGGCGCCGTCGGCGCCGAGCACGATCGGCCCGATCCGGCCGGAGGCGGCGCCGCGCATCAGCACCGCGCCGGCGCCGTCGCCGAAGACCGCGGCGGTGGCGCGATCGTCGGGATCGATCATCCGCGCCATCAGGTCGGCGCCGACGACGAGGACGCTGGCGGCGCGGCCGGACTCGATCTGCCCGCAGGCCAGGGAGAGCGCGTAGACGAAGCCGGTGCAGGCGGCGTTGACGTCGGTGGCGCCGGCGCCGGTGGCGCCGAGCGCGGCGGCGACCCGGGGCGAGGCGCCGGGCATCAGCTCGTCGTTGCTGGTGGTGGCGACGATCACCAGGTCGAGCTCGGCGGCGCGGGCTCCGGCGCTGGCGAGGGCGCGCTCGCCAGCGCGGGCTGCGAGCTCGAAGAGGCGTTCGCCGGGCTCGGCGACGCGGCGCTCCTCGATCCCGGTCCGCTGCACGATCCACTCCTCGTCGATGCCGAGGCGAGCGGCGATCGGGGCGTTGGCGACGACCGTCTCCGGCACGGCGACGCCAAGGCCGACGATCTCCGAGCCGCGCAGCTGGCGGCGCACCAGCGACGCGGCGGAGAGCGTGGCTGCCTCCGGATCCCTAAGCATGGACAGCCTCCGGCTCGGCCAGCGAGCGCGCCTCGGCCTCGGGCAGGGTGCGGCGGACGAGGCCGGTGAGGACGTCGCCGGGGCCGGTCTCGAGGAAGGCGCGGGCGCCCTCGTCGTGGAGCCGCCGCAGCGTCGCCTGCCAGAGCACCGGCTGGGTCAGCGCCGCGGCGAGCCCGGCGCGGGGGTCCTCGAAGGGGGCGGCGGCGGTCGAGGAGAAGACTGGGACGCGCGGCTCGGCGAACTCGACCGCGTCGAGGGCGGCGCGGAAGGGGGCGACGGCAACCTCCATCTGCGGCGAGTGGAAGGCGCCGGCGACCGGCAGCCGGATCGCCTTCGCGCCCTGGGCGCGGAGCTCGCGCCGCGCCTCGCTGAGGCTGTCGGCGGCGCCGGAGAGGACGACCTGGCCGGGGGCGTTGTCATTGGCGATCGTCAACCCGAAGCTGGTGGCGATGCCGCGCACCGCCCCTTCCTCGCCGCCGAGCGCGGCCATCATGCCGCCGGGGCTCGCCGCGGCGGCATCCTCCATCAGGCGGCCGCGGATGACCGCGAGGCACAGCCCCTCCTCGGCGCCGAGGGCGCCGCCGGCGACCAGCGCCGCAAGCTCCCCCAGCGAGTGGCCGGCGACCAGATCGGCGGCGGGGCTGCCGGCCTGCTTGAAGTGGGCGAGGCTGGCGCAGTAGAGCGCGGGCTGGGCGAAGTGGGTGCCCTCGCCGATCTGCTCGAAGGGGTCGGCGCCGAGTTCGGCCCGCGCCTGCTCCAGCAGGTCGGGGCGCTGGGCCGCGGTGACCGCGGCCATGGTCGAGGTCTGGCTTCCCTGGCCAGGGAAGAGGACCGCGGTGCGTGCGTGGGTGGGTGTCACTAACCCGATAGTTCTCCGGCGAGCGACGCCAGTCACGCGACTCAGGCGTGAATCCCGCCATTCGGGGGATCTAAGGCGACGGTCGGGGGGTCCCCCGCCGTTTCGCGGTTCCTTTTGCGCCTGTGCGGCGAAAAAGGAACCGCGCGCCGGTCAGACGAGGATCTTCAGGCGCTGCGCCTGGCGCGTCGCCTCGGCCCGGTTGCGGACGCCGAGCTTGCGGTAGATCGCGCTGGTGTGCTCCTTGACCGTGTGCGGGGAGAGGTGCAGGTGGCCGGCGATCTCCTTGTTGGTCGAGCCGGTGGCGATCAGCGAGAGCACCTCCTGCTCGCGCTCCGACAGCGGCGAGTCGAGCGCGGTCTGGTCGGCGAAGACCTCGGAGCCGAGCGAGACCATCCGCACCGCCTTGACCACGTCGACCGCGGACCAGTCCTTGGAGATGAAGCCGGAGGCGCCGGCGGAGCGAGCGACGAAGGGGGAGATCAGCCCGGCGCCGGAGATCAGCAGCACCCGCGTGCGCGGGCTGACGGCGCGGATCTCCTCGCAGACCTCGGCCCCGGACTCGATGCCGAGCAGCATGTCGACCAGCGCCACCTCGGGCTGCAGGCGACGGCAGACCGAAACCGCCTCGGCGCCGTCGGAGGCGGCGAGGCAGCGCTCGACCCAGCTCTGGCGCTCCAGCAGCAGCCGGAAGCCCCACTGCACGACGTCGTGGTCGTCGACGACGAGGACGCGCAGCTTTCGCTCCTCGCCCGCCATCAGGAAGCCACCGGGACCACGAGCCGGACCCGCCAGCGGCCGCCGGGCGCCGGCCCGAACTCGACCAGGCCCTCGTAGCGCAGGGCCTCGAGCGCGGCCAGGCGCAGGCCGAGCCCGCCGCCCCTGGTCGTCTTGCCGTCGCCGGCGCCGTCGTTCTCGACCGCCAGCGTGAAGGTCTCGCCGTCGGAGTAGACGCGAACGGCGATCTCGCTCGGGGCGGAGTGGCGGTCGGCGTTGCGCAGCGCCTCGACCAGAACCGACTGGGCCAGCGGCTCGACGTCGGTCGGGACCTCAGCCCCCTTCTCCCAGGTGACCCGCAGCTCCGGCCGGCGCTCGACCGTCCGCGCCACGACCTCGCGCAGGCTCGACTTCGGCGCCCGCCGCGTCCCCCCGACCGGCCGGGTCAGGGCGGTGCGCAGGTCGCCGACCACGGAGCGCAGCTCTTCCTGGCAGCGGCGCCGCTCCTCGGAGGAGAGATCGCGCTCGGAGCCGAGCGCAAGGGCGACGCCGAAGAGGCGCTGGATCGCGTTCTCGTGCAGCTCCCGGGTCAGCTCGACCCGTTCGCTCAGCCGCCGCTCGCTTTCGCGCTGCTCGGTCGACTGCTCGACGCTGGCGGTCAGCGCCGCCAGCCGTCCCAGGGTCAGCATCGTCTCCCGCTCCTCGTCCTCGAGCACGAAGTCCTCGCCCTCGCGGTCGGCGAAGATCACACCGAGCCAGCGGCGGGCGGCGGAGATCGGCGTCACGGTGATGCAGGAGGTGTCGGCGAGCTCGGCATACCGGGCGGGAACGTGCCCGACCAGGCTGCCCTGGACCTCCACCACGCGGTCCTCTTCCAGCGCCAGCCGGGCGACCGGGGTCTCGTCCAGGGTGCCCTCCAGCCGCTTGACCAGCTCCGGGTCGACCCCGTGCGAGCCGGCAGGGATCACCGCCCGGTAGGTGTCGTCGTGCAGCAGCAGTGCCGCCCGCCTCATCGAGGTCAGCGAGCAGACCGCCCGGCAGACCCGGTCGTAGAAGACCCCCGATTCGGTCGCCACGTCCAGTTGCGCCAGCAGCCCGACCAGCACCTCGACGGTACCGGCCCTAGGCGCTGCGGCAGGAGTGGCGATAACCGGGTTTCCCATTCGGCTCAATGAGAGTACGTCCCAGACCTCGCCATGGAACACCGAGCGGACGAAACGCTTGGCGGTCCCCCCAATCAGGGGGGGTTGGCGACGCTGATCGAGGACAGCCGCTGGTAGGCGGGGTCGTCCTCTCCGAGAAGGTCGGCGAGCATTTGCCTCGCCGCGTCGATGTCCTCGGGCGTCGCCATCGCAACCGCCTCTATGTCGGCCCAGTCTTTGGTCCGGTCGAAGAAGGACTTGAAAACGACCAGCGAGGCGCAATCGAGCACCGGCACCTGACGTCCCTCCAGCGGCACCCACACAACCGCGTTGGACACAGCCTCGTGCAGGGGGAGGTTGTTGAGGAAGACGTCGATCGGCACGCCGTCCCAGTCCAGACGCGCCTGCCCGTCGCGCCGCACCGCCTCAACGTCCTTGGGGGTGACCCGGACTCCGTCCGGCAGAGCGGCCAGCACCCCGTCCGCATCGGCGGCGTCGCAGAAGATGTTGACGTCGAGATCACGGGTGCCTCGCGGCTCCTCGACGCAGTAGGCGAGGGCGATTGCGCCACCGAAGGCATGAGGGAGAGATTTCGCCTCGAGCGCCACGTGGATCGCGTGGAGCTTTTCGACGAGCTCGCTCATGCCGCCTCAGTGTTCCCAAGTCTCTCCGCGAGCGGCGGGTACTGCATCTCCGCCCGGGGCCGGAACGGCAGCGCCTCGGCGAGCTCGAGCACCTGGACCAGGATGCGGCTGGCCCGCTCCGGATCCACCGGCGGCTTGCGCTCCTGGAGATCCAGGCGAAACCCGCCAGCGGATGCGATCCGCATCAAGGCATCCGCCCCTGGCTCCCGGTGACCGCGGATGTATACGTTCAGGACCGAGCGGGGGATCCCGGCCCGCCGCGCCAGCTGTGCCTGGCTGAGGCCGCTGCGCCGCTGGATCTCAGCCACGAGAGGGGCTGAGTTGCTGCCGCTGACCTCAGTGGTGGTCGTCGCCATATTAGAATGTTAGCGAATTCGCTAACATTCTGCCCACCGCCTAACCTGCCGCGGCCTCGTCGGCCACGACGATCATCTGCTCGTTTTTCACCCGACCGGCGGGGATCGAGTCGTCGCCGGCGAGGAGCTTGGCCAGGGGGTCGCGCTTCTCGGGGCCGGTGACGAGCCAGAGGACCTGCCGGGCGGCGTCGATCGCGGGGTAGGTGAGGGTCATCCGCGGGTGGCCCTGGTACTCGCCGCCGGTGATCGCGACGCGGCGGTCGTGCACCTCCAGGACCGGGTCGCCGGGGACCAGCGAGGCGGTGTGGCCGTCGGGGCCGAGGCCGAGGTGGACGAGGTCGAAGCGCTCCGGCAGCGAGGTTTCGTACTCGCGGGCTGCCGCCTCGAGGTCGCGCTGGGTGACCGGCATCGGCCGCAGCGTCGACTGGTGCGCCATCGAGAGCCCCAGCACCATGTGGGTCAGGTTGCGGTCCTCGCTGCCGGGGGCGGCGACGCGCTCGTCGACCTGGAACAGCTGAGTCCGCTCCCAGGGCATCTCGTCGAGGTCGCCGAGCACCGCCAGCATCGCCCAGGGCGAGCGGCCGCCGCTCATCGCCAGGGCGAAGGCGTCGCGCTCGGCGACCGCCTCGGCGCCGGCGGCGGCGATCAGCTCGGCGGCGCGGCGGGCGGCGGCGCGCTCGTCGCCGACGACCTCCAGCTTCGGCGCCATCGCCGCCTCAGCTCGGCTTCTCGTCGTGGCCGCCGAACTGCTTGCGCATCGCCGACTGCACTTTGTCGCCGAAGTCGCCGAGTTCGCGCGAGTAGAAGCGCTCGTACAGCGCGGTGGTGAGGACCGGCGCCGGCACCCCCTCGTCGATCGCCGCGATCGAGGTCCACCGGCCCTCGCCGGAGTCGGAGACGCGGCCGCTGAAGTCGGAGAGGTCGGGGGATTCCTGCATCGCCGCCGCGGTCAGGTCGAGCAGCCAGGAGCCGACGACGCTGCCACGGCGCCAGACCTCGGTCACCTCTGGCAGGTCGAGGTCGTACTGGTAGTACTCGGGCTGCTCCAGCGGCGCCGTCTCGGCGTCGGCTTCGCGGCTGACTTTGCCGGCGTTGGCGTTCTTGAGGATGTTCAGCCCCTCGGCGTAGGCGGCCATCATCCCGTACTCGATCCCGTTGTGGACCATCTTCACGAAGTGCCCGGCACCGTTCGGCCCGCAGTGCAGGTAGCCGTTCTCCGAAGGCGAGGGATCGCCCTCGCGGCCCGGCGTGCGCTCGGCCGACTCGACCCCCGGCGCCAGCGAGGCGAAGATCGGGTCGAGGCGCTCGACGGCGCGGTCGGGACCGCCGATCATCAAGCAGTAACCGCGGTCGAGGCCGAAGACGCCGCCGCTGGTCCCGCAGTCGACGTAGTCGATCCCGCGCTCGCCGACCTCGGCCGCGCGGCGGATGTCGTCTCGGTAGTAGGAGTTGCCGCCGTCGACGATCGCGTCGCCCTCCTCCAGCGCCGCTGCCACCTCGGTCACCGTCTGCTCGGTGATCTCCCCGGCCGGCACCATCACCCAGACCGAGCGCGGCGCCGTCATCGCCGAGACCATGTCCTGGACCGAGGAGGCGCCCTGAGCGCCCTCGCCGGCCAGCGCCGCGACCGCCTCCGGGTTGACGTCGTAGGCGACGATCTCGTGCCCGTCGCGCATCAGGCGACGAGCCATGTTCGCCCCCATCCGGCCGAGCCCGACGATTCCGAGTTGCATCGACTACCTCCACTGTAGGGACTGGACCGGCCCATCGTACTTTCGTCAGTCAACCCACGGCTTGGATAGCCTGGACGGCCGATGGGGACGCACGCGCAGACGCACACCGAAGGCGCCGACGTGCTGGCGATCTTCGGGATCAGCGGCGACCTGGCGAAGAAAATGACTTTCCGGGCGCTGTACCGGCTGGAGGCGGCGGGCAAGCTGCAGTGCCCGATCGTCGGGGTGGCGATCGACGAGTGGGACGACGAGGCGCTGCGCGGCCACGCTCGCGAGGCCGTCACCACCACCGTCTCCGATCCCGACGACCAGGTCCTCGACCGGCTCGCCGCCCGCCTCACCTACGTCCAGGGCGACTACGCCGACGCCGCCACCTTCGAGCAGGTCGGCAAGTCGCTGGGCGAGTGCGAGCGGCCGGTCTTCTACCTGGAGGTTCCGCCCTCCCTCTTCGCCACGGTGGTCAAGGGCCTGGCCGCGGCGGGGCTGACCGAGAAGGCACATGTGGTGATCGAGAAGCCGTTCGGGCACGACCTCGAGTCGGCGCGGGCGCTCAACCGCGAGCTCTGCGCGGTGCTGAACGAGGACCAGATCCTCCGCATCGACCATTACCTCGGCAAGGAGCCGGTGATGGACATCACCTACCTGCGTTTCGTCAACTCGATCCTGGAGCCGGTCTGGAACCGCGAGCACGTCTCCCACGTGCAGATGACGATCGCCGAGAACTTCGGGGTCGACGACCGCGGCCGCTTCTACGACGCGGTCGGGGCGATGCGCGACGTGATCCAGAACCACGCGATGCAGGTCCTGGCCCTGGTCGGGATGGGCTCGCCGAACGGGACCCACGCCGACTCGATCCGCGACAAGAAGCTCGAATTCTTCAAGGCCGTGCGCACCGCCGACCCGAAGCGCTACGTGCGCGGCCAGTACGAAGGCTTCCTCGACGTCAAGGACGTCTCCCCCGACTCGACCACCGAGACCTTCGCCGCGCTCGAGGTCGAGGTCGACAACTGGCGCTGGAGCGGAGTCCCCTTCTTCGTCCGCGCCGGCAAGTGCATGCCGGCCAAGTCGAGCGAGGTCAGCATCTTCTTCAAGCGGCCGCCGAACCTGGGGATCGGCCACGGCAAGACGCCGGAACCGAACCGGATGACGGTGCGGATCGAGCCGATGCCCGGCTCGCGGATGCGGCTCTTCGCCAAGAAGGCGGGCGAGGAGGCGTTCGAGCCGGCCGACCTCGAGGTGCTGTTCGAGAAGGAGCCGGGCTCCGAGCCCGAGCCCTACGAGCGGCTGCTCGGCGACGCGCTCGCCGGCCGCCACGAACTCTTCACCCGCCAGGACGCGATCGAGGAGACCTGGCGCGTCGTGCAGCCGCTGCTCGACGACCCCGGCCCGGTCCATCCCTACGCGCCCGGGACCTGGGGACCGCCCGAGGCCGAGAAGCTGACCCGCGGCGTCGCCCAGTGGGCGGAGCCGTGGCTGCCGGGGGGCGAGAACGGCCGCCCCGGCCCTTAGCCTGGCGGCGATGATCGATACCTCGCGCAAAGCCGACGAGCTGCTGGCCCAGCTCGGGTACGAGCACTGGCGCCCCGGCCAGAAGGAGGCCGTGGAAGCGGCGCTGGAGGGTCGCGACTCGCTGATCGTGATGCCGACCGGCGGCGGCAAGAGCCTCTGCTACCAGCTACCGGGGCTGGCCGGAGAGGACCTGACGATCGTGGTCAGCCCGCTGATCGCGCTGATGCGGGACCAGTGGACGCGGCTGACCGCGGCCGGGCAGCCGGTGACGATGATCTCCTCGGGGATGGATGACGGTGACGTGCGCGAAGCGCTGGCCCGGGTCCGCACTGATGCCCGCATCGTCTACTGCGCCCCCGAGCGCTTCGCCTCCAACGTCTTCCTCGAAGCCCTCTCGACCCGGCGGATCGACATGATCGCGGTCGACGAGGCCCACTGCGTCTCCGAGTGGGGACACGACTTCCGCCCCGACTACCTGCGGCTGCCGCAGATCGCCGACCGGCTCGGGCGGCCGACGGTGATGGCCTGCACGGCGACGGCGACGAAGCCGGTCGCGGCCGAGATCGCCTCCCGCTTCGGGATGCGGGACCCGCTGCAGGTGCGGGCCGGGTTCGACCGTCCCAACCTTTCCTTCGACGTGGTCCCGCTCGAAGGCAAGGGCTCGAAGGCGCGCCGCCAGGCGCTGCTGGAGGCGGGGCTCGGCGACCCGGCGAACCGGCCGGCGATCGTCTACTGCGGCACCCGCAAGGACACCGACGAGGTCGCCGCGACCCTGCGCGAAGCCGGGCTCGGCGCCCTCGCCTACCACGCCGGGATGGACGGCGAAGAACGCACCAGGGTCCAGCAGCGCTTCATGGGCGGCGAGACCGAGGTGATCGTCGCCACCAACGCCTTCGGCATGGGAGTCGACAAAGCCGACGTGCGCTCGGTCTGGCACATGGCGATCCCGACCAGCGTCGAGGCCTACTACCAGGAGGCGGGACGCGGCGGCCGCGACGGCCTCCCGGCGCGGGCGGTGCTGCTGGCGATGAAGGCCGACCTCGGCCGGCTCGTGCGCTTCAACGAACAGCGCGCCGGCGACCCCGACCTGGCGATCGCCCACGAGCGCGGCTGGCGCGCCTACCACGCGATCAAAGCCTTCATCTACTCCGGAAACTGCCGCCGCCGCTCCCTGCTCGACCACTTCGGCGACCGCGCCGCCGGCGCCCCGCTGGAGCGCTGCTGCGACGTCTGCGACCCGCAGAGCTGGCTGCCGGACCCGGAGACGATCGCCGTCCGCCGCCCGGCCGGCTCGCGCTCCAGCGCCGCGCCGCCGCCCGACCTCTCCCCCGCCGACGCGCCGCTGTTCGAGGCGCTGAAAGCGTGGCGACTGCAAGCGGCCGCCGGCAAGCCCGCCTACACCGTCGCCAACAACCGCACCCTGAGCGCGATCGCCGCGGTGCGGCCGACCGACCCGGAAGCGCTGATCGCGATCAGCGGCGTCGGCCCCAGCTTCATCTCCAAGTATGCGCCGGAGGTGCTGGCGATCGTCGCCGAGCACCCCGCGGCACTGGCCGCCTAGCCCCGGTCCAGCTCCTGCTCGCGGCTGCGTGCCCGCTCCTCGTCGAGCTCGGCCTCGACCTTGGCGCGCTTCGCTTTCTCCTCGGCGATCGCCGCCTCGGTGCGGCGCTCGTCGGCCCGCTCCCGGTGGTGCCGGGCGTCGTCGTGCTGGGCGGCCGTCTGCTCGCGCCCAAGCTCACGGCGCTGCCCGGCGCGCCTGGAAGCCGCGACGAGGATCGCCAGGACGATCAGCGCACCCACGATGATTGCGATGACTGCAAGCGTCGACATTGCCTCTCCTTTCGTCGGTTCCCTGGTGCACCACCATGGTTCCCGGCTCCCAGATCGTGAAACCGGCGTTGCAGCTCAGGCCTGGGCGGGCCATCCCAGCGGCGCCTCAGCAAGCATGGGTCGCTCCCGGCGTTTGACCTTCCTGCCCAAAGCCAAAGCCGCCGTCGCGGCCGTGCTCGCCAGCCTGCTGCTGGCCGGGCTCGCCCTGCCCGCCGGCGCCGGCGCCGGCCTGCTCGAACCGCGCGGCGACAGGGTCTGGTTCGGGATCTCCGACACCGGCGACCCGGCCGACTTCGGCGCCTTCTCCGACGCGCTCGACAAACACCCGGCGGTGATCGAGTCCTTCCGCACCTGGGGCAGCGACTTCCCGGAGTCGATCCAGCGCTGGCAGACCGCCAACGCGCGGCCGATGATCCACATCACCACCGCCGACTCCGGCGACGGGCACGAGCTGATCACCCCGGCCGGGATCGCCTCCGGCGCCGGCGACGAGTATCTGGTCCGGCTCAACCGGCTCTTCTTCGAGAAGGAAATGCCCGCCTACGTGCGGCCGCTGGGGGAGCCGAACCGGTGCCTCAACGTCTACGCCTCCTACGACTGTGCCGGCGCCGGCCGCGACGCCGCCCACAGCCCCCGCGCCTACAAACGCGCCTTCCGCCGCATCTACGTGATCGTCCACGGCGGCGGCAAGGCGAAAACGATCAACCGCCGCCTCGCCGAAGCCGGGCTGCCGCCGCTGCAGCTGCAAATCGGCGGGCTGCCGAAAGCGCCGATCGCGGTCGTCTGGAGCCCGCTGCCGGCCGGCTCGCCGACCGTCCCCCACAACCGGCCCCGCCACTACTACCCGGGCTCGCGCTGGGTCGACTGGGCCGGCACCGATTTCTACGCCGGCTATCCCGAATGGAAAGCCCTCAACGGCCTCTACAAACGCTTCTCCGGCAAGCCCTTCGCGATCACCGAGTGGGGGATCGAAAGCGGCGACGACCCGGCCTTCGTCAGCAAGCTCTTCGCCTGGGTGGAAAGCCACCCGCGCTGCAAGATGCTCGTCTACTACCAGGACTTCGGCCCCACCAGCACCTACCGGATCCAGAACTACTCGGCCAGCCTCGAAGTCCTCAAGGACCGGCTCCACTCGCCGCTTTTCCCGGCTTACGCGCCCGGAGCGCCTCAGCTACCCCCACCACCGCCCGGTGGGGTTGGAGCGCAGTGATGCTCGAGTACCCGGTCAGGTAGATCCGCCGGCCGTCGGATATCACCGGCGTGTAGGTGCCCTTCGGGTAGCGGAAGACGCGGCGACCGCTGCGCATCATGAAGCCGGAGGTCGATTTGTTGGTGAACTCGGCGACGTAGACGATGTCGCCGATGGCGGAGAGCGAGCCGATCACCTGGCCGCCGGCGCCGCGGCTCCAGCGCAGGCTGCCGTCCTTGGCGTCGAGCGCGTAGACGTTGCCGTCGAAGGAGCCGATGAAAACGGTCGGCGGGCTGTGGCGGGTGGTGGCGACGGCCGGGCCGGAGTAGGCATAGCCGCCGGTCGAGAAGCTCCAGGCGAGGGTGCCGTCGCCGCTGTCGTAGCTGTAGATGCGGCCGTCGTTGTTGCCGGAGTAGACGCGGCCGAAGGCAACCGCGGGGGTCGAGTAGAACTGCCCGGCGGCGCCGAAGCCCGGCCCCAGCGAGCCGCTCTGCCAGACCACCTTGCCGCTCTTGGCGTCGACAGCGTTCATGTAGCCGCCGTAGTCGCCGACGAAGAGCTTGCCGCCGTAGTAGGCGGGGGCGGCCTTGATCGGGCCGCCGAGCGAGGTCGACCAGCGCACGTTGCCGTTGACCGTGCTGAGCGCGAACAGCTCGCCGTTCTCGCAGCCGAAGTAGATGGTCCGGTCGATCACCAGCGGCGAGGACTCGGCCCGACCCGGCAGCGAGCGTTTCCAGATCACTTTCCCGGTTTTCGCGTCGAGCTTGACGATGTGGCCGGGGACGAGGTTGACGATGTAGAGCCGGTGCCGGTAGTAGGCCGGCGAGGAGGCGTTGAGGCGGCCGATGCTCCGTTCCCACACGACTTTGCCGGTGTCGGCGTCGAGCGAGAAGGCGTTGGCGTTGTTGTCGACCGCGTAGAGGCGGCCGGCGACGTAGATCGGCGGGAACTCCAGCAGCGGCCGGTTGGTGTAGCGCCAGAGTTTGTCGAAGGGCGGCCTGATCCCTCTCACGGGCAGGTACCGGGTGCGGGCCAGGTCGTAGCCGAAGACCGGCCAGTTGACCGTTTTCGCCCGCACCGGCTTCTCCGGTTTCTGCGGCTGGAAGCGTTCGATCGCCTCCTGGTTGTGGACGTCGCCGGGCCGCTTCAGCGAGTTGTAAGCGACGACCGCACCGACGACCAAGACCACGACGCCGGCGATCAGCCCGATCGCCCAGGGCCGGTGCTCGCGCCAGAGCCGCTTCGGGTGGCGCAGCAGCGTCACCGCGTCGCGCAGGCGGGCCTTCGGCCCGCCCTCAGCCATTCGCAGCGGCCTGCCGCTCGGACTCGGCCGAGATCCCGTCGATCAGCGATTTGATCGCCTGCTTGACGACGGCGACCACCAGCGGCCCGACCAGGGGAAGGGTCGGCGCCGTGCGCACCGCGTAGACCATCCGCGTGCCGCCGTCGCGCTCGCTCAGCTGCACGGTGCCGACGTGGTCGCGCACCGGCGCCCCGGAGAGCAGCTTGTAGGAGAAGCGCTCCGGCGGCTCGTAGGCGAGCACTTCCTCGCGCAGCGGCGGCCCGACCGAGGTGAGGACGCGGATCGCGCCGACGCCGTTGGGCGGCGGCTCGCCCTCCCGCTCCAGGATCGACTTGCGCATCGGCGTGATCTCGGCGTATAGGTGGTGTTCGGTCAGCACCCGGAAGACGGTCTCAGGCGGCGCGGACACCTGGCGCTCGAAAGTGAAGCTGGCCATCGGGGAAGGCTAGACCAGCGCCCAGCGCTGCGGATCGGAGCCCTCGACGGGGGCGACCTCGCCGGCCAGCGACATGTGGTCGAGGAAGGAGAGGACGATCTGCAGGACCCAGGCGCTGGCCGGGGTTTTCGTGTTCTCCTGGCCGATGATCGCGGCGACGATGCCGAACGCGGTCATCTCCCCCTCGGCCATCGTCTCGCGCACCTTGGCGTCGAGCTCGCTCACCTGGCGGCGCGCCTCGGCGATCTTCGCCTCGGGATCGCGGAACGGGCGACCGTGGCCGGGCAGGACGAGGTCGACGTCGAGCGGCTCGACCTCGTCGAGGCTGGAGAGGAATTCTCCGACCGGGTCGGGCGAGTGGCCGTGGTCGAAGAAGAGCACGGTGCGGCCGAGCAGGTGGTCGCCGGAGATCAGCAGCTTGCGCTCGGGCTGGTGCAGGACGACGTGGGACGGAGCGTGCCCCGGCGTCTCGTGCACCTGCCAGGTACCGAGGTCGGTCTCGACCTCGACCCCGGGCACGAGCTCGCGATCGGGAACCTTGATCGCGTCGATCCCAGTGTCGCCGTCGTCACTGCGGGCCTGCCGGTAGCGCTCCAGCGAGGCCGGCGGCACGCCGCTCTGGCGCGCCACCTCGAGCCGCTGCTCAAGCGCCGCCGCCGGGTCGTCGGCCAGCAGCCGCACGTGCTCCCAGCGCGGGTGCATCCAGAGCTCGCAGCTTGCCGCCTCGCAGATCGGCGCCGCGAGCCCGTAGTGGTCGGTGTGGGAGTGCGTGCAGACGACCAGGCGCACGTCCTCGAGCCCGAAGTCGACCTGGCCGAGAGCGAGGTCGAGCTGCCGCAGCCGCCCCTTGCCGCCGATCCCGGTGTCGAAGAGGACGATGCCGCCGTCCGCCGCCACCGCCCAGGCGTTGCCGTGCGGCACCCCCGGCCAGGGCAGCGCCAGCCGCAGCCGCCAGACCCCCGGAACGATGCGCTCCGTGCGGGGCGCCTCCGGTCGTGCTTTCGCGGCCACGGGGGCATCCTCTCAGGGACGCTCGAACTCCTGCATTGCTCCCGCCACGGCGAAGCACACCGCGCCGGCGAAGGTGCCCCAGTTGGCGATGCCGACGGCGAGCTCGTCGCCGCTCTCGGGGCGGACGAAGGCGGCGATCGCGGCGAGCATGAAGAGGGCGGAGCCGGCCTGGTTGACGACGACGATCCACCAGCCGAGGTCGGTGCGGCGGCCGCGCGGGCGGTCGCGGTGCATCTCGGTCAGGGCGAGGTGGCCGGAGACGAGGAAGAGGACGCAGCCGATCACTTCCGGCGACCAGACGAGGCGGTCGAGCTGGGCGTCGCTGAGGTCGCCGATCAGCCCGGCCAGCAGGCTGGCGCCGAAGTAGAGGGTGCCGACAAAGAGGGCGAGGGCGCTCCACCAGTCGAGCCGCCCCGGCTCGGTCGCCCACCAGCGCCAGGGCGCGGCGCGGACGACGCCGTCGGCGCCGGCCTCGCGGGGCGCGTCGATCACCTGCAGGACCGAGGCGTAGCCGCCGGTGCTGAAGAAGACGCCACCGAGGGCGTAGACCGCGGCGGCCAGCCGCGGCCCGCCGACGTCGCCCTGGGCGAGCAGCGCCCCGACCGCGAACAGCGAGCCGCCGACGATGAACGCGGTCGCCGCCACCGCGTTGATCAGCCGCAACCGCCGCTCGGTCGCCGCGTCGGCCCGCGCGTGCGCGCTCTCGCCGGCGACGGCCAGCGCCCCGCGCTTACGCAACGTGCGCCGATCTATCGCGCCCATCGCGGCGCGAGGCTACTACTGCAGTTCGAACTCGGCCGGGTCCGGGCCGATGCGCTCGCCGGTCTCGAGGCGGGCGATCGCCGCCAGGTCGGACTCGGAGAGCTCGAAGTCGAAGAGCTCGAAGTTCTCGCGGGCCCGCTCCGGGGTGACGGTCTTGGGGATGACGACGTTGCCGATCTGCAGGTGCCAGCGCAGGATCACCTGGGCCGGAGTGCGCTCGAGGCGGTCGGCGGTCGCTTCGATCGTCTCCTCGCCCAGCAGGGCGCCCTGGGCGAGCGGGCTCCAGGCCTCGGTGGCAACCCCGTGTTCGGCGTGCCAGGCGCGCAGCTCGGCCTGCTGCAGGCTCGGGTGCAGCTCGATCTGGTTCACCATCGGCAGCTGCTCGGCCTCGGCCTTCAGCGTCTCCAGGTCCTCGACCCGGAAGTTGGAGACGCCGATCGAGCGGGTCCCGCCCTCCTCCCGGATCCGTTCGAAGGCGCTCCAGGTGTCGAGGTAGCGCCCCTCTCCCGGCAGCGGCCAGTGGATCAGGTAGAGGTCGATCCGGTCCAAACCGAGCCGGCCGCGGCTTTTCTCGAAGGCCTCGAGGGTCGAGTCGTAACCCTGCTGCGAGTTCCAGAGCTTGGTGGTGACGAAGACCTCGTCGCGCGGCAGCCCGGCGGCGGCCAGCGCCGCTCCCACCCCGGCCTCGTTGCGGTAGGCGGCGGCGGTGTCGATGTGGCGGTAGCCGGTCGCCAGCGCCATCTCGACCGCGGCCTGGGTCTCCTCCGGCGGCACCTGGAAGACACCGAAGCCGAGCTGCGGGATCTCGACTCCGTCGTGGAGCGAGACGTTCGGAACCGGTGCCATCGCGCGCGCCGCTAGCTCGTCGCCAGGCCGATGGCCAGCAACGGGAAGGCGCACATCACGCCGAGATAAGCCCCCATCGCGGCGCCGGTACGGAGGCCGGTATCGCGCGAGCGGGCGCCGGCGAAAACGCCGACGAGAAAGATGAACGCCGCGATACCGAGGCCGATCCAGAAGACGGGGGGCATGAGGCGGGGCAGATTACCGCAAGCAGGGGGAGGAATCGGACGCGCTGCATCAAACGCCACGGCATGGATACCTCGGCCGACAAAAAGAAGAGCAAACTGATCCTTGCGGCGATGATCTTCGCGGTCTCGATGACCTTCATCGACCAGACGATCGTGGCGATCGCGATCCCCACCCTGCAGGAAGACCTCTCGCTCTCCACCACCGGGGCGCAGTGGATCATCAACGGCTACCTGCTCTCGCTCTCGGCCCTGTTCGCCTTCGGCGGCCGCCTCGCCGACATCGCCGGCCACCGGCGCATGGTCGTGCTCGGCGTGATCGTCTTCGCCACCGCCTCCGCCCTGTGCGGCGCCACCCCGACCGGCAGCCTCGACGAGGCCTGGCTGATCACCTTCCGGGTGATCCAGGGCGCCGGGGCGGCGATCATGTTCCCGGCGGCGCTGGCGATCGTCCTCAACGCCTTCCCGGTGCGCGAACGCGGCAAAGCGATGGCGATCTTCTTCGCCGTCGCCGGCGGCCTCACCTCGATCGGCCCGCTGGCCGGCGGCTACCTGACCGAGTGGACCTGGCGGGCGATCTTCTGGGTCAACGTCCCGGTCGCGATCGTCGCCCTCTTCCTCACCTGGAAATCGAAGCCGGAGAACGAGAAGCACCCGGCGCCGCTCGACTACCGCGGCACCGTGCTCGTCTCCGGCGGCATGGGCCTGGCGGTGCTGGGCCTGCAGCAGGCGGCGGTCTGGGGATGGGGCAGCGCCACGACCTGGATCTGCATCGCCGCCGGGATCGCCCTGCTCGCCGTCTTCGTCGTCTACGAGCTGCGGGTCGCGAACCCGCTGCTGCGGCTGCGGATCTTCGAAGACCGCGCCTTCGCGGTCGACAACATCATCCTCTTCCTGCTGATGATCCCGTTCGTCCCGCTGTTCTTCTTCGCCAGCATGTACGCGCAGATCTCGCTCGGCGAAAGCGCTTCGGAAACCGGGCTCTATCTATTGATCTTCTTCGCCGGCTTCGCCGTCGCCTCGCAGCGCGGCGGCCGGGTGCTCGACAAAGTCGGAGCGCGGCAGACGGTCGTCAGCGGCTGCGCGATCGCCGCGGTCGGCTTCTACCTCTGGGGCGAATCGCTGACCGAACTCTCGGTCTCAGACCAGTGGTACTACATCGTCCTGGCCGGGATAGGGGTCGGGCTGGTCCTCTCCCCCGCCAACACCGATGCCCTCAACCGCGTCTCCAAAGACCGCTACGGGGAGGCGACCGGGATCACCCAGACGGTGCGGAACTTCGGCTCCAGCATCGGCCTCGCCGTGCTCGGCTCGGTCCTGGTCCTGCAAAACCAGGCCAACATCGAGGACTCGCTCAGCGCCAAGGGCTTCTCCAAGGAGCAGGCGGACGAAGTCGCCGACTGCGTCAGCCAGGGCGCGACCACCTGCGAAAGCGTCGCCCAGAGCGCCGGCAGCAAGGCCGGCGAGCTCTTCTCCACCGTCCCCCACGACTTCGCCCTCGCCACCCAGACCGTCTTCTACGCCTTCGCCGGCGTGATGGCGCTGGCCTTTGTCATCGCCCTGGCGAAAATGCCGGCCGGCAAAGTCGAGGAAACCCCAGAGGAGACGCCCGCACCTCCGGCGAGTTCTGTCTGACGCTGGTACGTTCACCCGGGTGATGGCCCGGCTGCGTCTCGTCCCAGCGGCGCTCGCGATCGTCCTCTTCACCCTCCCGGCCGTGGCCGGGGCCGCCTCCGGCGGCGACGCCGCGCAGCGCCTGGCCGAGGCCTACGCGCCGATCACGATGCTGCGCGAAGAGCAGGACCCGCCCTGCGAAACCACCGCCGAGCAGTACGAGCCGACCAGCGTCGACACCGTCCTCGGCAATCCCGATGTGGTGCTGCAGCGGTTCGTCGAAGACGAGGGACCGCTGGCGAAGAAGGACGAGCAGGGGCTGCAGGACGTGAAGGAGGCGCCGGTCGCCGAGGACATCGCCGGCCTCGCCGACGGCTACTACCTGAACCTCCGGGGCGAGGTGCTGGAGGACACCTGCGTCTACTCCCGCGACTTCGCCAAGCTGGTCAAGGAAGGCAAGGCGCCGGCGACCGCCTACGCCCACATCGCCCGCGAGTCCGGCCACTCCGGGTTCGCCCTGCAGTACTGGTTCTTCTGGTACTTCAACCAGTTCAACGACCTGCACGAGGGCGACTGGGAGGGGATGCAGCTGACCTTCGAAGCCGACAGCCCGGCGGCGGCGCTGGCGGCCGAGGAAGAACCGAGCGAGATCATCCTCTTCCAGCACGCCGGCGGCGAGCGCGCCAGCTGGGACGACTCGAAGGTGCAGAAGGAAGGCAAGCACCCGATCGTCTTCCCGGCGGCCGGCTCGCACGCGACCTTCTACGACTCCGCCATCTACGTCGAGAACGGCCAGGAAGGCTCCGGCCTCGGCTGCGACAACACCTCCGAGCCGCTGCGCGAGGTGCGGCCGACGCCGGTGCTGCTGCCGCAGCGGGCGCAGCTGACCGGCCCCTTCCAGTGGCTCAGCTACGAAGGCCGCTGGGGCGAACGCGAAGGCGGCTACAACAACGGCCCGACCGGGCCGCAGACGAAGACGGTCTGGAGCGAACCGTTCACCTGGATGTCCGCACAGCGCTCGACCAGCCCGCGGCTGCCGGGCGGCTCGGTCGTCGGCAACCAGGTGGCCAGCGCCTTCTGCGGCACCGTCGCCTCGATCTCCGAACTGATCAACCTCGACGCGAAGTCGCGGCTGGCGGCGATCGCGACGATCGCCGGCATCGTCGCGCTGATCGCCCTCTTTGTCGGCCTCACCCGCTGGGGCCCGGTCGACCTGACGCGGCTGCGGGCGCGGCGCAGCTTCGGCCAGCTGGTCCGCGCCGCGCGCCAGCTCTACGGACGCCAATGGCGGCCGATGGTCGCGATCGGGCTGACCGCGGTGCCGATCGTCGGCGGCGCCAACCTGCTCGCCGGTCTGCTGGCGGGAGGCAAGGGGGTCGACGACGCCGCCGGGCGCGGTGGCTTCAACCTCGCGCTGGGCGACCTGGTCGAAACCTTCGCCCGGCCGGCGGCGATGGCCGTCGTCGCCTCTGTCGTCGTCGTCTTCGTGCGGCTCCTGGTCGACGACCGCGGGCCCGGGTTCAGGGCCGCGTTCGGCGGCATGCGCCACTGCTTCTGGCGCGTCGTCGGCGGCCAGATGCTGTTCGTGCTCGCCACCATCGGGCTGGCGATCACCGTCATCGGCCTGCCGGTGGCGATCTACAAGTACGTCGCCTGGAGCTTCGTCAAGCAGGAGATCGTCTTCGAGGACCGCGGCATCCGCGAGGCCTTCCACGCCAGCTCCGACCTGGTCCGCGGCCGCTGGTGGCACACCGTCCGCGTCGCCGGCTTCCTCTTCGTGGTCTCGATCGTCGTCGGCCCGGTCTTCACCTTCGCGCTGATCTTCACCGCCCTGCCGCTGATCTGGATCAACTTCTTCGGCTCGCTGATCTTCGCCCTGCTGATCCCCTACGTCGCCCTCGGCGAGACGCTGCTCTACTTCGACCTGGAGGCGCGGGCGGAGACGGAACCGCTGAAGCCGCGCACCTCGCGCTGGCAGTGGTGGCGGCCGCACGCCACCGCCAAGGCGCCCGAAGCCGCCCCCGGCGTCGCCCCGAGCGGTTAGGTTTGGCGGCGTGAAACTGCTCGCCTTCAGCGACCTGCACCGCGACCTCGGGCAGGCGGAGAAGCTGGTCGAGATGTCGGCCGAAGCGGACGTCGTCGTCGGCGCCGGCGACTTCGCCTCCGTGCACGAGGGGCTGGAGGAAACGATCGACGCGCTGGCGGCGATCGCGAAGCCGACCGTCCTCGTCCCCGGCAACAACGAGACCGTCGACGCGCTGCGCGCTGCCGCGAACGCTTCCTGGCCGGCGGCGACCGTGCTCCACGGCGAGGCGACCGCGATCGACGGAGTCGAGTTCTTCGGCCTCGGCGCCGGCGTCCCGACCACGCCCTGGGAATGGAGCTTCGACCTCACCGACGACGAGGCGGCGGCGCTGCTGGCGCCCTGCCCGGAGGGCGCGGCGCTGATCCTGCACTCGCCGCCGCGGGGCCACTGCGACTCGGGCGGCGACGGCACCCACTTCGGCAGCCCGGCGCTGCTGGCGGCGATCGAGCAGAAGCGACCGCGCTTGGCGGTCTGCGGTCACATCCACGAGTCTTGGGGCTGCGAGAGCGAGGTCGGCCCGACGCCGGTCCGCAACCTCGGCCCGACCGGCACCTGGATCGAGATCTAGGCCGGCGGTGGAGTCGGCCAGCCCCAAGCGCGCCGGGCTGGTCCTTGGCGCGCTGATCCTGGTCGCCGCCGTCGCCAACCTCAACCTGGCGGTCGCCAACGTCGCCCTGCCGGACATCGGCAAGGCCTTCGACGCCGGCCAGACGACGCTCAACCTGGTCGCCGTCGGCTACTCGCTCGGCCTCGCCGCCTCGGTCCTCTACCTCGGCGCGCTCGGCGACCGCTACGGGCGCAAGATGATGCTGCTGCTGGGAATGGGACTATCGATCCCCGCCTCGCTGCTGGCCGGCCTGGCGCCCTCGATCGAGATCCTCTTCGTCGCCCGCCTGCTCGGCGGCGTCGCCGCCGGCATGGCCTTCCCGACCACCCTGGCGCTGATCACCGCGCTCTGGGCGGGGCCGGCGAGGACCAAATCGATCGCCCTCTGGTCGGCGCTCGGCGGCGCCATCGCCGCGCTCGGCCCGGTCATCTCCGGCGCCCTGCTGGAGCAGTTCGACTGGGGCTCGGTCTTCCTCGTCACCCTCCCGCTCGCCGCCCTCGCCCTGTTCCTGGCCTGGCGCTTCGTCCCCGCCCACGTCAACGAGACGACCGAGCCGGTCGACAACCCGGGCGGCGTGCTCTCGATCGTGATGGTGGCGACGCTGGTGATGGGCATCAGCCTCGCCCCGGCTCCGGGCAAGCTCGGCCTCGCGCTCGGCCTGATCGCGATCGCGCTGGCGACCGCCGGGGCGTTCGTCCTGCGCCAGCGGCGGGCGCCGGAGCCGCTGTACGACCTCGCGGTCGCCAAGCGGCGGATCTTCTGGGTCGCGGCCTGCGCCGGGATCATCGTCTTCGGCTCGCTGATGGCGGCGATGTTCGTCGGCCAGCAGTTCCTCCAGAACGTGCTCGGGTACTCGACCCTCGGCTCCGGGGCGGCGATCCTGCCGGCCGCCGTGCTGATGGTGATCGTGGCACCCCGCTCGGCGAAGCTGGTCGAGACCCGCGGCGCCCGCTTCACGCTCCTGATCGGGTACGTCTTCTGCCTGCTCGGCTTCCTCACGATGCTGATCCTCTGGGAGGAAGGCATCCCCTACTGGCAGGTCGCGCTCGGCTACGGCTTGGTCGGGATCGGCGTCGGCTTCGCCGGCACCCCCGCCTCGCACTCGCTGACCGGCTCGGTCCCGGTCACCCGCGCCGGGATGGCCTCGGGCACGGCGGACCTGCAGCGCGACCTCGGCGGGGCGATCATGCAGTCGATCCTCGGCGCCCTGCTCACCGCCGGCTACGCCGCCGCGACCAGCGCGGCGATCGCCAGCGCCCCGCAGCAGGCGCGGGTGACCGAAAACGTCGAAAACGAGCTGACCAAGTCCTTCTCCAGCGCCGCCGACACCGCCACCCGGTACCCCCAGTACACCGAACAGATCGTCGCCGCCGCCCGCGAGTCCTTCCTCGAGGGCGGCGACTGGGCCTACACCGCCGGCATCGTCGCCGTCCTGCTCGGCGCCACCCTCGTCTTCTTCTGCTTCCCCAAGGGGGACGAGGAGAAGCGGCTGCTGGAACGCTACGGGGCCGAAGACGCGGCCTCTGGATAATCGGGCAATGGCCTACCGCCTGCTCAAAGCGACCGAGGCGTTCTGGCGGCCGTCGAACCAGATGTCGGTGCAGAACACCGACCTCGCCAAGCAGCTCGAGGCGACGAAGCTGGGCGCACGGCTGTGGCGGCTGGCGCCGGGGCAAGCCTCGACCAGGCACCGCCACGCCGCGGAGGAGGAGCTCTACGTCCTGCTCGAGGGCGAGGGCCGGATCCGGGTCGACGACGAGCTCCTGACCCTGCTGCCGCTGGACTCGCTGCTGGTCGAGCCGCGCTCGACTCGCCAGGTATTCAACGACACCGAAGCCGAGCAGCTCTGGCTCGTCGTCGGAGCCCCGAAAGAAGCGGCGAACACGCTGGAGATGAGCGAGGAGCAGCTGCGCGACCTCTACCCCGACGGCCCGAAAGCGCTGCCGCCGGAGCTGGAGGAGCGGTAGGGATCGCGACCGAGGCGCCCGCCCAGCCGCAGCCCTCCGGCGTCGCCTACGCGAGCGGAGCCGGGCGCTGGCTGCTCGCGGTCGCGGTGCTCGGCTCGGGCATGGCATTCCTCGACGGCACCGTCGTCAACGTCGCCCTGCCGGACATCGGCCGCGATTTCGACGCCAGCACCAGTGCCCTGCAGTGGATCCTCAACGGCTACCTGCTGACCCTCGCCTCGCTGATCCTGCTCGGCGGCTCGCTCGGCGACCGCTACGGGCGGCGGCGCGTCTTCGTCCTCGGCATCGGCCTCTTCACCTTCGCCTCCCTGCTCTGTGCGGCAGCGCCCAACGTCGAGATGCTGATCGCCGCCCGGCTGCTGCAGGGGATCGGCGGAGCGCTCCTCACCCCCGGCAGCCTGGCGATCATCGAGGCCAGCTTCCGGCCAACCGACCGCGCCCGCGCGATCGGCGCCTGGTCGGGCCTCGGCGGTGTCGCCGCGGCGATCGGGCCGCTGGTCGGCGGCTACCTGATCGGCGCCGTCTCCTGGCGGGCGATCTTCATCATCAACCTGCCGCTCGGCATCTTCGTCGCCTGGGCCGCCGGCCGCCACGTGCCGGAGTCGCGCGATCCCGACGCCAGCGGCCGCATCGACCTCTGGGGCGCGGCCCTGGCGGCGGTCGGCCTCGCCGGAACCACCTACGCGCTGATCGAGGCCCCCGGCCAGGGCGCCTCGGCGGCGGTCGTGCTCAGCGCCGTCCTCGGCGTCGCCGCCCTCGTCGCCTTCTTCTTCCGGGAGGCGCGGACCCGCAACCCGATGCTGCCGCTGGAGATCTTCCGCTCGCACCAGTTCAGCGCCGCCAACGGGGTCACCTTCGTCGTCTACGCAGCCCTCGGCGGCGTCTTCTTCCTGCTCGTCGCCTTCCTCCAGATCTCGCTCGGCTACACCCCGATCGAGGCCGGCTCCGCCTCGCTGCCGGTGACCTTCCTGATGCTGCTCTTCTCGGCCCGGGCGGGGATGCTGGCGCAGCGGATCGGACCGCGGATCCCGCTCACGGTCGGGCCGCTGGTGATCGCCCTCGGCCTGATCTGGATGAGCCAGATCGAACCCGGCGACTCCTACGTCTCCTCGATCCTGCCGCCGATAATCGTCTTCGGCCTCGGCCTCACCCTGGTCGTCGCGCCGGTCACCGCGACCGTGCTGGCCGCCGCCGACAGCCGCCACTCCGGCATCGCCTCCGGGGTCAACAACGCCGTCGCCCGCGTCGCCGGCCTGCTCGCGGTCGCGGTGCTGCCGGTGATCGCCGGCCTCACCGGCGACGCCTTCTACGACCCGGAGAAGATGACCGACGGCTTCCAGATGGCGATGATGGCCTGCGCCGCCCTCTCGGCGGCCGGCGGCGTGCTCGCCTGGCTGACGATCGAACCGAACGTCCTCCACACCGAAGCCGAGCCCGGCGGCGACACCCCCGAGCGCCTCGCCGAGGACTTCAGCTGCGGCGTCAACGGCCCCCCGCTGCGCCCGGCCCGCGAGGCCGAGTGCGACTTCGTCCCCGAGCCGGCACCCGCCGCGGCCGGCTCGGAGCGCTAGGCCTCGACGAAGTACCCGGGGTGCTGCTCGCGGATCCGCGGGACCTCGCGCAGGACCATCCGCAGGTGGTGGCGCAGGGTCTCCTCGGCCGCATCCGGGTCGTGGGCGGCGACGGCGTCGACCACCGCCCGGTGCTCGGCGACCATCTCCGGGATGTAGTCGGGCATCGTCAGACTGATCCGGCGCAGGCGGTTGAGATGGGACTTGGCCCGCTCGTTCGCCGCCCAGACGCCGGGGTGCCCGCTGAGGTCGCAGAGGGCGCGGTGGAAGCCGTCGTCGAGCCGGTACCAGGCGTCCATGTCGCCGTCGTCGCGGGCCTCCTCCTGGGCGCGCAGGTTCTCCTCCAGCACGGCGACGTCCCCGGCGGTCGCCCGCTCCGCCGCAGGGCGGATCGCCGCGCACTCCAGCGCCTCGCGGATGAACTGGGCGTCGGTCACCGCCTCGGTGCTGATCGGCGAGACGAAGGTGCCCAGCTGGGGCACCACCTCGACCAGCCGCTCCTCGCGCAGCCGGCCCAGCGCCTCGCGGATCGGCGTACGGCTGACCCCGAGCCGCTCCGACAGCTCGTTCTCCGACAGCTTCGCCCCCGGCACCAGCTCCGCGCGGACGATCTCGTCTCGCAGCGCCGCATACACGAAGAGGCGCGCGGGCCCGCTCCGTGCGGCGCCCGTGCTCACGCCATCGAGCGGGCGATCACGAGGCGCTGGATCTCGTTCGTGCCCTCGTAGATCTGGGTGATCTTGGCGTCGCGCATCATCCGCTCCAGCGGGTACTCCTTGACGTAGCCGTAGCCGCCGAGGATCTGCACCGCCTCGACCGTCACCTTCATCGCGTTGTCGGAGGCGAAGAGCTTCGCCATCGAGGAGTACTTGCCCAGCAGGGGGTCGTTGCGGTCGGCCATCGCGCAGGCTTTGTAGAGGAGCTCGCGGGCGGCGGCGGTGCCGGTCTCCATGTCGGCCAGCTTGAACTGGGTGTTCTGGAACTCGATGATCGGCTGCTTGAAGGCGACCCGCTCCTTGGCGTAGTCGCGGGCGTAGTCGATCGCCCCCTGGGCGATGCCGACCGCCTGGGCGCCGGCGCCGAGCCGAGTCCGCTCCAGCGTGCCGAGGGCGACGCGCATCCCGCGCCCGACCTCGCCGATCACGTTCTCCTGCGGCACCCGCACGCTGTCGAAGCTGGGCGAGCCGGTGGGCGAGCCGTGGATCCCGAGCTTGTGCTCGAGCTTGCCGACCGAGAAGCCGGGCCGGTCGGCCTCGACGACGAAGGCGGTGATCCGCCGCTGCTCGCGGTCGGTGACGGCAAAGACGACGTAGTAGTCGGCGATGCCGGCGTTGGAGATCCAGTTCTTCGCACCGTCGATCACCCATTCGTCGCCGTCGAGCACGGCGCTGGTCCGCATCGAGCCGGGATCGGAGCCGGCTTCGGGCTCGCTCAGGGCGAAGGCCGGCGACCACTCGCCGGAGGCGCAGCGCGGCAGGATCCGCTGTTTCAGCTCGTCGGATCCGAACAGGGCGATCGGCAGCGAACCCAGCTCCTGCACCATCAGGATCAGGGCAGAGGATGCGCAGGCCTTGGCGATCTCCTCCACCGCCATCTGCTGCATCAGCGTCCCGGTGCCGGTGCCGCCGTACTGCTCGGAGAAGGGCAGGGCGAGGATGTCGTGCTCGCCGAAGAGCTCGCGGATGTCGCGCGGATACTCGCCGGTCTCGTCGATCTCCGCCGCCCGCGGCCAGACCCGCTCGCGCACGATCTGCCGGATCGTTTCGCGGAAGTCGAGCAGCTCCTGGGGGATGGCGTAGACGTCGGTGGCGGTCTGATTAGTCATCGCGCCATCATCGCCGATCGGCGCTGGATACGGTCTCCGCGTGGCTGCTCCTTTCAAGCGAGGCAAGCGGCGCCGGCCGGCCGGCCGCCTGGCGGGCAAGGCGGCACTCGTCACCGGCGGCTCGCGGGGCATCGGCCGCGGCATCGTCGAGCGGCTGGTCGCCGAGGGCGCGACGGTGGTCTTCAGCTACAACGAGAACCGCGCCGCGGCCGACGACGTTCTCGCGGCCTGCGGCGAGCTGCCCGGCGCCGCCGACGCCGTGCAGTCCGAGGCCGGCGGCGTCGCCTCTGCCGAAGCCCTCTTCGCCGCCGCCGAGGAACGGCTCGGCGGCCTCGACGTCCTCGTCAACAACGTCGGGATCGGAGGCGGGATGAAGACCATCTCCGAAACGAGCGAGGAGCTCTACGACCGGGTGATGGACGTCAACGCGAAGTGGCCGTTCTTCCTGATGCGGGAAGCGGCGCGTCGGCTGCGGGACGGCGGCCGGATCGTCAACGTCTCGACGATCAACACCGCGATGCCCTCGACCGCGATCTCCCTCTACGCAGGCAGCAAGGGCGCGATCGAGCAGTTCGCCGCGGTCGCCGCCCACGAGCTGGGCGAGCGCGGGATAACCGTCAACTCGGTCTCCCCCGGCTTCACCGATACCGATCTGCTGCGTGGCTCGGCCGGAGAGGACGCGCTTCCCCACCTCGCCGCGCAATCGCCCCTGGGCCGCCTCGGCGAGCCGCCCGACGTCGCCGCCGTCGTCGCCTTCCTCGTCTCCGAGGACGGGCGCTGGATGACCGGCCAGAACCTCCGCGCCAGCGGCGGCGTCGTCTGAGCGCTCCGGCGCCGAGCCGGGGCCTGCCCGCCTAGAAGACCGGCGACTCGGTGTAGGTGCCGAAGACCTCCTGCATCGCCGCGATCATCTCGCCCTCGGTCGCCTGCACGCGGGCGGCCTCGATGATCGGCGGCATCAGGTTGCCCTCGCCGGCGGCGGCCTGTTTCAGGTCCACCAGCGCCCGCTCGACCGCGGCCGAGTCGCGCGCGGCTTTGGTCGCCGCCAGGCGGTCGACCTGCTTGCGCTCCAGCGCCGGGTCGATCTTCAGGATCGGGGTCGGGTCTTCGTTCTCGTTGGTGAAGTCGTTGACGCCGACGACGATGCGGCGGCGCTCGTTCAGCTCCTGCTGGTAGGTGAAGGAGGCGTCGGCGATCTCGCGCTGGGGGAAGTTGCGGCGAATCGCCTCGACCATCCCGCCCAGCTCGTCGATCCGGGCGAAGTACTCATAGGCCGAGCGCTCCATGTCGTCGGTCAGTTTCTCGACGAACCAGGAGCCGCCGAGCGGGTCGGCGGTGCTCGCGACCCCGGTCTCGGTGGCGAGGATCTGCTGCGTGCGCAGGGCGACCTGGACGGCCTCCTCGGTCGGCAGCGCCAACGCCTCGTCGTAGGAGTTGGTGTGCAGCGACTGGGTGCCGCCGAGCACCGCGGCCAGCGCCTCGGTCGCGGTGCGGACGATGTTGTTGAGCGGCTGCTGCGCGGTCAGGGAGACGCCAGCGGTCTGCGTGTGGAAGCGCAGCCGCATCGACTCCTCCTTCTTGGCGCCGTAGGTGTCGCGCAGCTCGCGGGCCCAGATCCGGCGCGCCGCCCGGTACTTGGCGATCTCCTCGAAGAAGTCGATGTGCGAGTTGAAGAAGAAGGAGAGGCGGGGGGCGAAGTCGTCGACGTCGAGGCCGCGCTCGATCGCCCGCTCGACGTAGGTGAAACCGTCCTTGAGGGTGAAGGCGAGCTCCTGCTGCGCGGTCGATCCGGCCTCGCGGATGTGGTACCCGGAGATCGAGACCGGGTGCCAACGCGGCATGTTCTCGGTGCACCACTCGATCATGTCGGTGACCAGGCGCAGCGCCGGGTCGATCGGGAAGCACCACTCCTTCTGGGCGATGTACTCCTTGAGGATGTCGGTCTGGATCGTGCCGCCGAGCTTCTCCGCCGGCACCCCCTGGCTCTCCCCGACCAGCACGTAGAAGGCGAGCAGGATCGCCGCCGGGGCGTTGATCGTCATCGAGGTGGTGACGCCGCCGAGCGGGATCCCGGCGAACAGGCCCTCCATGTCGGCCAGGGTGTCGACCGCGACCCCCTCGCGCCCAACCTCTCCGAGGCTGCGCGCGTGGTCGGAGTCGTAACCCATCAGGGTCGGCATGTCGAAGGCGGTCGAGAGCCCGGTCTGGCCGTGGTCGAGCAGGTAATGGAAGCGCTCGTTGGTCTCCTCGACGGTGCCGAAGCCGGCGAACTGGCGCATCGTCCACAGCCGTCCCCGGTACATCGAGGGGTAGGGACCGCGGGTGAAGGGATAGGAGCCGGGGTAGCCGACCCGCTCGCCGCCGTCGGCTTCGACGTCCTCCTCGGTGTAGAGCGGCTCGACCGGCTTGCCGGAGATGGAGGTGAACTCGGCGTCGCGCTCCGGCGTCGCCTCGTAGCGCTGCTTCCACTCCGCTGCCTCGGAGGCTCGCTTGTCGTCCGAGACGTGGCTCACGAGGCTGGATTCTACGTGCCGCTGGCCAGGCAGCCAACGCGTGGTTCCTTTTGCACCTGGGCCGCGAATAAGGAACCGCGCGCTGGGGTCAGCTGCCCGGCTGGAGGATCTGGGCGAAGGTTTGCCTGGCCGCGCGGCGCATCGCGCCCTCCTCGAGCCGGCGTTCGAGCGCCTCGGCGCGGTCGGAGACGCGGCTGACCAGCTGCATCCGGGTCGCCTCGATCGCCGGTCCCGGCGCACTCGGCGGCACCACCGTCTGCGCGTAGGAGAGGCAGGCCAGCACGCCCTGGGCGATCAGCTGGGCGCGGTAGTCGGCGCCCTCAGGGGTCGGGTGCAGCCCGTCGGACTGCAGCAGCCCGGGGTCGGCGGCGATCGCCCCGGCCCAGTCGGGGACCTGGGTGCCGGGGCGCGAGGCGGCGAACCCGATCACGGTCTGGTTCTTGCCGCTGTTGTCGGTGCCTTCGACCGTGTAACCGTGGATCGTCGGCACGACCAGGCAGCGGTTGCCGACCGTCGCCTCCACTTTCTGCAGATTTTCCGCCAGGATCTGGGGATAGTTGGGGTTGTCGTTGGTCCCCGCGTCGAAGACGATCACCGTTTGGGACGGGTCATAGCTTTCCTCGAAGAGATCGAAGATTTCGTAGCTGTTGGAGCCGCCGACCGCGTTGATCGTGACCGGCACCCCTCGCAGGTACCGCTCCAGGTAGGGCGCGGTCAGTTCCTCGAGGCTGTCGCCGACGACGAGCACGTTCGGCGGGCCGGCCGCCGGGGCGGCGGGGGCGAAGAGCGCGGCGCTCGCCAGCGCCGTCGCGAGGGCCGTGCAGAGCTTGCCCCACCTTCTCGCCATCGCCGGTCTTTCTACAGCACCCGGCCGCTGCTGCTGCTTGGCGCCGCCCTGGCGGTGCTGGCGCTGGGCGCGAGCGGGTGCGGCGAGGAGGGAGAACCGGCCGGGGACGCGATCGCCTCCGCCGGACCGACCGCCGACGCCGGAGCGGCGACGTCCAACGCGCCCTCGCCCGCCGCTCGCTGCTCCACCCAGCTGCGCGGCTGGCTCGCCTCGATGGACCGTCTGCGGGAACGGCTGGTGGTCGGCGTCAGCTACCGCCAGTACATCGGCGAACTGAAAGCGGTCCAGATTCCCTACGACAAGCTTCCGGTCGACCGCCTCGCCGCCAAGTGCCTGACCGCGGCCGCCGCCCCGGCCGAGCGCTCCCTCAACAAGTACCTGGAAGCGGCGAACGTGTGGGGGGACTGCGTCGAGGTCCCCGGCTGCCGGTCGTCCTTGATCGAAGCCGAGCTGCAGCGCAAGTGGCGCCAGGGCGCGGACCTGCTCGCCGGCGCCGAAGACGCCGCCCGGCCGCCGGGCGCCCCGACCCGGGCGGTGCCGGCACCCGAGCCTGAGCTGGCGCCGGACGGGGTACCACGGCAATAGCAAGGGCCGCCCGGAGGCGGCCCTTGCGCTGGTGCTAGGAAACGAGCTGGGGAACAGCGGCCGGGTGGGACAAAGCCCGGTCTCCCTTCACCCGCCGGTGCCCGGGGTGGATTCCGCCGGGCGCCCAAACCAGTGCGGCGCCTAGCGGCCCTGCACCTCCAGAGTCCCTCCAAGCATGTGACTCAAAATAGGACCACCTCCTTTCTCTGGTCCAACGATTGAAGCAAACCGGGCCGTCGGCTCTCGAGGGCAAATCTCCTCAGCCGCGTCGGAGCAGCCGGTTCACGGCTCCCATCAGCTCCGCGGTCCGCTCCTCCCGCTGCCCCGGAGCGGCGCCGACCACGCAGTGCTGCGCGTGATCCTCGAGCAGCTTCAGCGCGACCTTGTCGAGCGCCGCCTGCGCGGCGGTGATCTGGGTGACCACGTCGATGCAGTAGCGGTCCTCCTCGACCATCTTCTCGATGCCGCGGACCTGGCCCTCGACGCGCCGGATCCGCTTCAGCACCGGCTCCTTGTCGGCCGAGTAGCCGCGGACCTCGCTCATTGGTGCACCTCGTGGGGCGCCCCAGGGCCGGGGTCGCCACCGTCGTTGCTCGCCGCCTCGCCGATCAGGACCGCGATCCCGAACACCGCCGCCACGGCCAGCACGGCTCCGACCAGGCGCGGCGACGGCCCGCCGTGGATGCCCGTTTCGTGCACCGCCACGTGCCCTTTGCCGCGGGCGATCAGCCAGCGGTTGACCGGCACGGCGCAGACAAACGCCACCGCCAGCGCGAACGAGAGCGAGCCCCAGAAGAGAAGGTCCGAGAGCCCGGCATGCAGCGCCCCGGGGATCGCGACCATGACGAGGTTGTCGACGATCTCCATGATCGCGATCGAGAACGTGTCCGAGGCGAGCGCGATCGGGATCACCGCGCCGAGCGCGAGCCCGGCCCGCAGCAGCGGCAGGCTGGTCAGCGTGTAGCCGAAGAGGAAGGCCAGCGCAACCGCGAGCAGGATCGTCGCCAGGTTGCTCAGCCCCAATGCGGTCCCGATCGCCATACCGGCGATCTCCCCCAGCGCACAGCCCGTGAGGCAGTGCAGGGTCGCCGCCACAGCGACACCGGTCAGCGCCGACCCTTCGGTCGGCATCTCGTGGTGGGCATGGGCGGCGTGCTGGCTCAACTGGGCTCCTCGACGAGTTGGACGATGGAGCCCAGTATACCCGGCGGGGGTATCGGCCAGCTGGTGAGCTGCAGGCGCTACTCGTAGGTCTCGACCTCGAAGGAGGAGAAGCCGTGTTCGGGGCCGGTGTCGCCACAGCCGAAGTTGAAGCCGACGCCGGGGCAGCCCTCGGCGACCGCGCCCTCGGTGTCGTCGGTGACGCCGATCACCTCCTTGCCGTTGATGAAGCCCTTCAGCACGTTGCCCTCGATCGTCGCCTCGATCACGTCGCCGTCCTCGACCCCGTACTCGATGCCTTCGTGGCGTTCGAGCGAAGTCCAGTCGCCGATCTTGCCGTTCCAGCGGACGATCTCGGCGTATGCCTGGTCGGACTTGAGGCAGCGGAAGAAGACCTCGTAGCCGCGGCACCAGTTCGCTTTGATCTCCGTCCGCAGCCGGATCTGCACCTCTTGGTAGTACTCGTCCGTCGGGTTTTCGCTGAAGACGACGCCCTTGCCGTGCTGGTTCGGGCCCCACTCGCCGCCGATCACCGCGGTCGGGTCGTCGTAGTCGCCGACCGCGTCGGTGCCGGTCGCCTCGCTCGTGCCCTGCTCGGCCCGGGCCTCGAGCACCTCGTTCCGGGACGGCCCGCCGTAGCAACGGCCGCCCTTGCTGACGACGTCGGCCCAGTCGATCCCGTCGGCTTTGCCGTTGAGCCAGAGCCCGTCCTCAGAGATCGGGTCCTCGTCTCGGCTGAAGTCCGTCTTGTATGACCTGACCGCGGTGCGCTCCGTCATTTCTCCTCCTGGCTGTTGGGTTCGGTGGCTGCGATGGAAGTTGCGTTGAGCGCCGCCGGCCGGTCCTGGAGCGGCAGCACGTGACAGGCGGAGCGGTGGCCGCCGGCGGTGGAGGCGACCTCGAGCTCGGGCGGGTCGACTTCGGCGCAGACGCCCTCGGCCAGCGGGCAGCGCGGGTGGAAGCGGCAGCCGCTGGGGATCGAGTACTGGGATGGCGTCTCGGTCCGCACCGCCGGCTTGCGCACGCGGGTGCCATCGAGGCGCGGGTGAGCTTCCAGCAGCGCCTGCGTGTAGGGGTGGCGCGGGTTGGCGAAGACGTCGGCGGTGGCGCCGGTCTCGACGATCCGCCCCAGGTACATGATCGCCACCCGGTCCGCCAGCCGCGAGATCACCGCCAGCTGGTGAGCGATGAAGATGATCGTCAAGCCGAGGTCGCGGCGGATCTCCTCCAGCAGCGAGAGCAGCTGCGCCTGGATCGAGACGTCGAGCGCCGAGACCGCCTCGTCGGCGATCAGCATCCGCGGCTCCAGGGCCAACGCCCGGGCGATCGCGACCCGCTGCCGCTGGCCGCCGGAGAACTCGTGCGGAAGGCGGCGCAGGCTCTCGCGTCGGATCCCCACCCGCTCCAACAGATCCCCCGCGTACTTCTCCTCCTCGCCCTTCTCGATCAGCCCGTGGACCAGCGCCGGCTCCGCCACCGCGGCGCCGACCCGGAGCCGCGGGTTCAGCGAGGTGTAGGGGTCCTGGTAGACCATCTGGATCGACCGCCGCAGCGCCCGCAGCTGCGCCGGGCCCGCGGCGAGCACGTCCTCGCCATCGAAGACGACACTGCCCTCCTCGGGCTCGTGCAGGCGCATGATGCAGCGGGCCAGGGTCGACTTGCCGCTGCCGGACTCGCCGACGACGCCGAGTGTCTCCCCCGGCGCGACCTGGAGGTCAACGCCGTCGAGCGCGGTCAGCACCGGTGGCGGGCGCCGGCGCACCCGGTCGACGATGCCGTGGCGGTCGCCGAACCGTTTGGTCAGCCCGGTCACGGTCAGCAGCTGCTCGGGGGCGCTCATACGGAGGCCCCCACAAAGGGACAGGCGGAGCCGTGGTTGGCGAGGTCGGCGTCGAGCGCGACCGCGATCGAGTCGCACTCGGGCCGGCTGTGCGGGCAGCGCGGGGAGAACGGGCACCCGGGCGGCAGGTCGGCGAGGTTGGGCGGCTGTCCCGGGATCGGCGCCCCCGGCCCCGCCTCGGTCACCTCCAGCGAGGGCATCGCCTCGATCAGGCCGCGGGTGTAGGGGTGGCGCGGGCTGCGCATCACCGCCTCGCCGAAGCCGGCCTCGAGCATCCGCCCCGCGTACATCACCACCACCTCGTCGCAGGTCTCCGAGATCACCCCAAGGTCGTGGGAGACGAGCACGATCGCCATCCCGTTCTCGCGCTGGAACTCCATCAAGAGCGCCAGGATCTGCTCCTGGGTGGTGACGTCGAGCGCGGTCGTCGGCTCGTCGGCGAGCAGCAGCTTCGGTTCGGCCGAGATCGCGATCGCGATCATCACCCGCTGCCGCATGCCGCCGCTGAGCTGGTGCGGGTAGGCGCGCAGGCGACGCTCGGGCGAGGGGACGCCCACGCGGTCGAGCAGCTCGACCGCGCGGGCACGGGCCTCGCGGCTGCCGAGCCCGGCGCGCTTGCGCAGGGTCTCGGACATCTGGTCGCCGATCGTGAAGACGGGATTGAGGCAGGCCGTCGGGTCCTGGAAGACCATCGAGATCTCGGTCCCGCGCAGCTGCTGCAGCCGGCTCCGCGAGACCTGCCGCAGGTCCTCGCCCTGCCAGCTGATCTCGCCGGAGAGGATCTCGCCGGGGTAGGGGACGAGGCCGAGCAGCGAGCGCAGGGTGACGCTCTTGCCGCAGCCCGACTCGCCGACCAGGCCGACCGTGCGCCCCGCCTCGACCTTGAAGTCGATCCGGTCGGCGGCCAGCAGCAGCCCTTCGCCGGCCGGGAAGGCGATCGTCAGGTCGCGGACGTCGAGTAGCTCCTTGGTCGCCGGCCCGGCGTGGTTGTCGGCGGCGACGCTCATCCGCCACCGGTGAGGTTGAAGTCGCGGCCGAAGCGGTCGGCGATGCCGTCGCCGATCAGGCTGAAGCCGACGCCGACGAGGACGATGACCAGCCCCGGCAGCGTCGCCACCCACCAGGCGGTGAGCAGCACGTCCTGGCCTTCGGCGACCAGCGCCCCCCACTCCGGCGTCGGCGGCGAGACGCCGAGGCCGAGGTAGGAGAGCGCCGTCAGCAGCAGGATGTTCAGCACGACGTCGGCCATCGCGAAGACGATGCTCGCCCGCAGCACGTTCGGCAGCGCGTGGCGGAAGACGATCCGCGGCGTCGAGTAGCCGAGCGTCTTCGCCGCGAGGATGTAGTCGCGCTCGCGCTCGACCAGCATCTCGCCGCGGGTGAGGCGCGCGTAGAGCGCCCAGCCGACGGCGAAGACGCCGATGTAGGCGCCGGTCAGGCCGGGCCCGGCGATCGCGACGACGGCGAGGATGAGGACGATGAAGGGGAAGGCGACGACGGTGTCGACGATGCGGTTGACCAGGGTGTCGACCCAGCCGCCGCGGTAGCCGGCGAAGGCCCCGACCAGGGCGCCGAGGGCGAAGGGGACGATCGTCGTCACGAAGGCGAAGGTGATGTCGATCCGGCCGCCGTAGAGCACGCGGGTGAAGATGTCGCGGCCGAGCGTGTCGGTCCCGAACGGGTGCTTGAGCGAGGGGGCCTGCAGCGATTCGGCCAGGTTCTGGCCGTTGGGGTTGGCGAAGCCGAGCAGCGGCGCCGCGAAGCAGGCGAAGACGATCGCGGCGACGATGCCGAGGCCGAGCCAAAGGGTCAGCGCCGCCCAGCGCCGCTCCGAGGCGGCGCGCTTGCGCAGCCGCGCGGCGGCGCTCTTGGCGGCGAGCGCCCGCGGGTCGCCGATCCGTGCCGCCTCGGCCTGGGCGTTCACAGCCGCACCCGCGGGTCGAGGGCGGCGTAGAGCAGGTCAGTCGCGAGGTTGATCGCAACAACGGCGACGCCGAAGAGCAGGGCCAGCGCCTGCACCGTCGGGTAGTCGCGGTTGACGACCGAGGAGACCAGCTCGGAGCCGAGCCCGGGCAGAGCGAAGACGTTTTCGATGATCACCAGCCCGGAGAGCAGGAAGCCGATGTTGAGCCCGAGCACGGTCACGGTCGAGACCAGCGAGTTGCGCAGCACGTGCTTGAGCACGACCCGGCGCTCGCTGATCCCGCGCGCCCGCGCCGCCTCGACGTACTCGGCCCCGAGCGTCTCGATGATGCCCACCCGCAGCGTTCGCAGCAGGATCGGCGCCAGGTAGAGGCCGACGGTGATCGCCGGCAGGGTGAGGCTGCGCAGGTGGCCGACGAAGCCTTCGCCGTAGCCGGAGGTCGGCAGCCAGCCGAGGTTGAGGCTGAAGGCGAGGATCAGGAGCAGGCCGAGGAGGAAGGACGGCATCGCGAAGGTGACCATCGAGAAGAGCCGGATCCCGTGGTCGGCGGCGCGGTTGCGCCTCAGCGCCGAGATCACGGCGAGCGGCACCGCGACGACGATCGCGATCGCCACCGAGTAGAGGAGCAGGAAGAAGGTCACGGGGATGCGTTCGCCGAGCAGCGGTCCGATGCTGGTCTTCTGGGTGATCGATTCGCCGAAGTCGAGGGTGAGGGCGCCGGTGACGAAGTCGAGGTATTGCTGGAACAGCGGCTGGTCGAGCCCGAGCTGTGCGTTCAGCGTCGCGACCGCGCTCGGCGTCGCCTGCGCGCCGAGCACGATCCGCGCCGGGTCTCCGGGAACCAGCTGGATCAGGAAGAAGGCGGCCAGAGTGATGCCGAACAGGACCGGGATCGCCTGCAAGAAGCGCCGTAGTACGTAGGCGATCACGGTCCCGTCCGGCCCAGTCCTACTCTTCCAGCCAGACTTCCCGCAGCGGCCACCAGCCGATCGGGTAGGTCTGGAAGCCCTTGACCGAGTCCTGGACGCCGGTCACCGATTTGGTGAAGAACAGCGGCACCGCCGGTGCGTCTTCGAGCACGATGCTCTGCACTTCGGCGAAGGCGTCGCCGCGGACCTGCTCGTCGAGCGTGCCCTTGGCTTTGCCCAGGAGGTCGATGACTTTCTTGTTTTCGTATCCCGTCCCCAGCGAGTTGAGGCCGGCGGCGGGGTCGTAAACGATCGCCGCGATCTCGTCGTCGGAGAGGGTGTCGCTGGAGAGCGCGTCGCCGGGGAAGGTCGCTGCCATCCCGCCTTTGCCTTCCAGCCAGTTGGCGAACATCGTTCCGAACTCCTGCTGGACGATGTTGACGTTGACGCCGATCTTTGCCCATTCGGCCTTGACGATCTCGGCCGTCTGTTTCTCGACCGGGTCCCCGGAGGGGATCGTCAGGTCGAGATCGAAGCCGTCGGGCACGCTCGATTTGGCCATCAGCTGTTCGGCTTTGGCCAGGTCGAAGGGGTACGGTTCGACCGCTTCGTCCCAGTACTTGACGGGCGGGATGACGCTGTTCGCAACGGTGGCGTTGCCAAAAAGTACGGCCTCGAGGATCTGCTCCTTCGGGGTCGCGTAGTTGAGTGCTTGTCGAACCTCCAACTCGTCCAGCGGCGCCTCTTCGTTGTTGAGCCAGATCGCGTCCCACTTCAGCGAGTCGGAGACCTGAACGGTGATCCCTTCGGTGCCGTCGAGCGAGGCGACCTGGTTGTAGGGGATGCCGTCGGCGACGTCGACCTCACCGGAGCGCAGTTTCAGCACCCGGGTGTTGGCGTCGGGCGTGTACTCGAAGACGACTTCGTCGAGGTAGGGCTGCCCGGCCCGCCAGTAGTGCGGGTTTTTTTTCAGCACGGTGCGCTGGCCGCGGGTGTACTCGGTGACTTCGAACGGCCCAGAGCCGACCGGCTGCTCGGCGAAGGCTTTGTCGCCGACCTGTTCGACCACTTTTTTCGGGACGATCGCCGCGGCGAACATCGAGAGCGCGTCGAGGAAGGCGCCGTCGACGTGCTCGAGGTTGACCTGCAGCGTTTTCGGGTCGACGACTTTGGTCGACTCGATCGCCTCGCCGAGCGTCGCGTAGTTGATGTTGATCTCGGGGTCGGCGAAGCGGTCGACCGAGAACTTCGCGTCTTCGGCGGTCACCGGTTCGCCGTTGGAGAACTGCGCGTCGCGCAGGTGGAAGGTCCAGACGAGGCCGCCTTTGGCGGTGTCCCAGGATTCAGCCAGCCCGGGGACCGGCTCGGCACCGTCGCCGACCTCGACCAGCTGGTCGAAGACCTGCTGGATCGTGAAGATCGAGCCGTTGCTGGGCGCGTCTATCGGGTTCAGCCCGACGTCTGCGTCGGCGGTGCGAGCGAATTTCAGCGTGCCGCCTTTGACCGGCTCGCCGGAGTCCGTCGTCGTCGCCTCCCCTCCCGTGGAGCCGCTGCTGCTGTCGCCGCTGCTGCCTCCGCAGGCGACCAGGAACGCGGACAGTGCGAGCAGCGCGAGAAGTGCCAACAGGCGCGCGGCCTTGCTTCGGTTGGGATCCATCAGGGCGTCTCTCCTCTTCTATCTTGAGCTTTGTCTGTACGCCTGATTGTCATGTGATCATACCAGTTGATTTCTACAACTCAAACGGCTCTGCAATGCGGCCCAGAGGCCCTCAGGTGAGGCTTTCCGGCCTTACTCATTGGCCGTCACCTCCACGCGAACTCCGTGGTGGATCGGGCCGGGGACGAAGGCTGAGGGGAGGCCGCGGCCGCTGCCGATCGCGACCTCGGGGGAATCGGGATCGGCGAGGCCGGCGGCGCTGCCGGGGACGTCGTCGACGCCGAAGGCGATGTGGTGCAAGCCCTCGCCGTGCTCGGCGAGGTGGGCGGCGAGCGCGGAGGAGTCGTCCATCGGCTCGACCAGCTGGATGAAGACCGGGCCGGCGTCGAGGTAGGTGAGGCGGACGTGCGGCGTCGGGATCACTTCGGTCTGGACCAGCTCGAGGCCGAGGCGGCCCTGGAAGTACTCGAGGGCCGCATCGGTGTCGCGCACGGCGACGGCGACGTGGTCGAGGCGGTGGACGCCGGTCATGCCTTCGCCCCCCGGAAGGCTTCGATCTTGGCGCCGACCAGCGCCGCGGCGGCGTCGCGCTGGGCGGCATGCAGGGCCATCAGGCGACCGCCGTCGCGGGCGGCCTCGAGCTCGGCCGCGGTGGCGTCGAGGTAGGCGGCGCGCAGCTCGGCGTTGACATTGACCTTCCGTACGCCGGCGGCGACCGCCCGGCTCACGTCGGCCTCCGGCAGCCCGGAGGCACCGTGCAGGGAGAGCGGCACGCTCGCCAGCGCCTCGATCGCGTCGAGCCGCTCCCAGTCGAGCTGGGGCTCGTGGCGGTAGGCGCCGTGGACGTTGCCGATCGAGACCGCGAGGCAGTCCGGCTCGGCCTCGCCGAGGAAGCCGCGGGCCTCCTCGGCGTCGGTGAAGCCGCCGGCCTCGGCGGCGCGGGCGACGTCCTCGTCGCCGGCGATGTGGCCGAGCTCGGCCTCGACGGCGCCGCCGTGGCGGCGCGCCAGGGCGACCGTTTCGCGGACCAGGGCGACGTTCGCGGCGAAGGGCAGTTTCGAGCCGTCGGCCATCACCGCCCCCGCCCCGAGCTCGAAGGCGCGGGCGATCAGGGTCGGGTCGGCGACGTGGTCGAGCTGGACGCAGGCGCGCGCCGCGGAGCGCTCCGCCGCCGCCCGCACCGCCGCCAGCAACTGCTCGCCGCTCGGCGAGTCGAAGGCATCGCGGCTGATCAGCAGGACGACGCCGACCTCGCGCTCGGCCGCCGCGGAAAGCACGCCAGCGGTGACCTCGAGGTCGTAACAGGTGAAGGCGCCGAGGCCGGAGCCGGCGCGGTCGTGCTCGGCCAGCAGCTCGGTGAACGGGGTCAGCATCTAGGGCCTGCCCAGCATGCGTTCGACCAGGTCGACCAGGGTGCCGGCGTCGCCGACGTTGCCGGGGAAGACGACCACCGGGTAGGGCTCGCCGCCATCGCCGGCGACGCGCCAGAGCGAGACCCCCGGCGCGACCGGCCCGACGATCTCGACGCACTCGGCGCCGAGCCCGTCGCGGACGTTGACGGCGGAGGTGCTGCCGCCCTTGGAGAGCAGGGCGTCGGTGCGGTCGCGCAGGCGCTCGACCACGCTCGCCATCCACCGCGCGACCCGCATCCCCGCCTCGGCGCCGAGCGCCGCGGCGGCGACGGCGCGGGTGGTGGCGACGATCGCGAGCCGGTCCGCATCCAGCAGCGCGGCCGCGCGCTCGACGGCGGCGTCGATCGCCGCCGCGGCCCCGCCGGCCCCGCCGGCGTCGCCGGCGAGCGTCGCGGCGTCGACCTCGACCAGCGAGCGCGGGTAGCGATCCGCCAGCCGCGCCAGCTGCGCGGTGCTGACCGGGACGTGGGAACCGACCAGGACCAGGAGGCCGCGCTCGACCGTCGGCGGCGCCACCAGCCCGGTGGCGCCGGCGCCGGAGAGCACGCTGGCGAAGGTGGGGGCGCAGCGGACGACGATCGAGGGCTTGCGCTCCCAGGCCTGGCGCAGGCCGGCGGCGATCGTCGCCAGGTCGTCCTCGGTTTCGGCGTCGGGGACGACGGCGGCCGGGGCCGCGGAGGCGGCGGCCCCGAGCAGCGCGTCGCGGACCAGCCCGGCGCCGTCGTCGGAGCGGATCGCGTCGATCCCGACCTCCCAGCCGTCGGCGGCGAGGAAGTAGCCGTCGGAGCGCTCCTCCGCCCAGTCGAGGAGGCGGCCGCTGCGGTAGGCGAAGACGGCGTCGGCGGCGAACTCGGTCTGCTCCAGCGGCGTGCGGCGTCCGTCGCGGTCGAGCCAGTGGCGGCCGCCGACGGTGACCCGGCCGGCGGCCGGCAGCGCCGGGACCAGCAAGAGCGGCGGCGTCTCGCCGGGGGCAAGGACGTCGCGCACACCGGCGTACTCGGGCAGCAGGTGGGCGCGCAGGGTGCTGTCGCCGCGCAGCACCAGGCGCGGCTCCGGCGCGGCCGAGCGCACCGCCTCGGCGGCGCCGCGGACGATCGCGTAGGCCTGGTCCTCGTCGAGGGCGCGGCTGTTGGTCAGCATGTGCAGGGCGCGCGGGTCCTCGCGCAGCACCGCGTCGACCAGCTCGTCGCCCCAGGAGAGCAGCAGCGGCACCCCGGCCTGCGCCTGGGCGCCGGTCGGGTCGTCGTCGACCACGAACAGGGGTCTCGCCGCGGCGCTCATCGGCTGCGCGAGAGCTCGCTCGCGACGTCGATGATCATGTCCTCCTGGCCGACCACGACCTTGCGCTCGCCGAGCGCGAGGATCACCTGACGGGGGTCGACCCCGAAGCGCTCGCCGGCGCGGATCGTGTGCAGGAGGAAGCTGGCGGGGACGCCGGCGTAGCCGAGGGTGGCGGTCAGCCGGTCGACGACGATCGGGCCCGGCATCACGTAGCGGCGCACGTAGTCGTCGGCCGCGTCCTGGAGCTTGAAGAGGTCGGCGCCGGTCTCGTAGCCGAGCCGCTCCAGCACCGCGATCAGCGCCTCGCCCTGGCAGTTGCCGGCGCCGGCGCCCATCCCGGCGAGGGTGACGTCGACGATCTCCGCCCCCTCTTCGATCGCGATCACGCTGTTGGCGACGGCCAGCGAGAGGTTGTTGTGCTCGTGGATCCCGACCGCGATCTCATCCGGGAACTCGGCCCGCAGGGCGGCCACCCGGGCGCGCACGTCGTCGGGCAGGAAGGCGCCGGCCGAGTCGACGAGGTAGAGCGCGGTGCTGCCGGCCTCGACGACGATCCTGGCCGACTCCACGGTCTGCTCGACGCTGGCGATCGAGGCCATGTTGAGATGGCTGTGGGCCTGCATGCCCAGCTCGCGGGCGAGCTGCAGGTGCTGGATCCCGATGTCTGCCTCGGTCGTGACCGTGGACACGCGGACGACACCGGCGCCGGCGTCGTGCGCGGCGCGGAGATCGTCCTTGGTGCCGATGCCGGGGAGGAGAGCGACGGCGAGTCGTGCCCGGGTCACGACCGAGGCTGCGGCGCCGAGCAATTCGGCGTCGGAATGGGGTGAGAAGCCGTACTGGCGCGAGCCGGCGCCGAGGCCGTCGCCGTGGCCGACGGCGATCGCCCAGACGCCGGCCTCGTCGAGCATCTGCGCGATCTTCTCGACCTGCTGCGGCGTGTACTGGTGCGCGATCGAGTGGGACCCGTCGCGCAGGGTCGTGTCGACGATGCGGATCGGGGCGCTCATGCGGCGGCCTTTCTCTCGGCGTGGAGCTCGGCGACCCGCACCGCGGCGCTGGTCATGATGTCGAGGTTGCCCGCGTACTCAGGCAGGAAGTCCCCCGCCCCCTCGACCTCGAGCAGGACGGTGGCGACGCCGTCGGTGACGTCGACCGGGGAGGCGAGGCGATAACCGGGGACGTAGGCGGAGACGCTCTCGACGACCCCGTCGACGGCAGCCGCGATCGCCTCCGGGTCGGCGTCCGGCACGTCCGCGTAGACGGTGTTGCGCATCAGGATCGGCGGCTCGGCCGGGTTCAGCAGCATGATCGCCTTGCCCTGCGCGGCGCCGCCGACGCTCTGCAGCGCCGCCGCCGTGGAGCGGGTGAACTCGTCGATGTTGGCCCGCGTGCCCGGGCCCGCCGAGCTGGCGGAGATGGTCGAGACGATCTCCGCGTAGGGAACTGCGGCGACCCCGGCGATCGCGGCTACGACGGGAACGGTCGCCTGGGCGCCGCAGGTGACGAGGTTGACGTCGGGGGCGTCGACGTGGGCCTCGAGGTTGACCGCCGGGATCACGGCCGGGCCCAGCGCCGCCGGCGTCAGGTCGACGCTGGGGATGCCGTGGCGGGCGAGGATCTCGGCGTGCTCGGCGTGGGCGTAGGCGGAGGTCGCGTCGTAGGCGAGCTCGACCTCGGGGACGCGCTCGAGCAGGTCCTCCAGCCCCTGGTGGGAGGTGGTGATGCCAGCGGCAGCGGCGCGCGCCAGGCCGGCCGACTCGGGGTCGATCCCGGCCATGCCGACGACCTCGATCGACTCGCTGCGCGCCGCCTTCTCCAGCAGGTCGGTGCCGATGTTGCCGGAGCCGATGATCGCCACTCGCAGTCGCTCAGCCATTCCTTCTCCTCCTTCTGCGGCCACGCAGCCGCTCTATCCCGAACGGCTCCAGCAGCTCGGGCTTCTCACCGGTCGCAATCAGCTCGGCCATCGCCTCGCCCGCGGGGCCGGCCAAGGTGACGCCCTGCATCGCGTAGCCGGTCGCGACGAAGAGGTTGGAAAGCGAGCCGGCGCTGTCGAGCACCGGCAGCCCGTCCGGCGTGATCGGCCGCATCCCGGCCCAGGGCTGCTCGATCTCGGGCGAGCGCCAGGGCTGGAAGCAGTCCCTCGCCGCCGTCGTGATGTCGGCGATGCGGCGCTCGTCGAGGCGCGAGTTGAGGCCGCTGAACTCCATCGTGCCGCCGATCCGCATCTTGTCCCCGAGGGGGGTGCAGCCGACGTGGACGTCGGCCAGCAGGATCGAGTGGCTGGGCAGGACGCTGGGCTTGACGAAGAAGCTGTAGCCCTTGCCGGCCTCCATCGGGAACTCGACCCCGACCATCGCCGCCAGCGAGTTGGTCCAGGCGCCGGCGGCGAGCAGGTAGGCGTCGGCGCGGTAGTCGCCGGCGGCGCTGCGGACGCCGCCGAGGCGGCCGCCTTCGGTGACGAAGTCGTGGACCTCGGCGCCCTCGACGACCTCCACGTCCATCCGCCGCAGGGCCGCGGCGATGCCCTCGGTGAAGGAGTCGGGGCGGACGTGCCAGTGCTGGGCGACCACCACCCCGGCGTCGACCTCGGGGGCCAGCGCCGGCTCCAGCGCGTGCAGCTCGGCGCCGGTCAGCACGTCCTCGGGCAGCTCGTACCCGTAGGCGCGCATCGGCTCGAGCTTGGCCAGCTCCTGGCGGGCGTGGTCGGCGTCGCGGGCCGCGATCAGCATGCCCTGGCGGTGCAGCTCGAACTCGACCCCGTCGGCGACCATCTCGTCGACCAGGTCGAAGACGCCGCGGCCCAGCATCGCCAGCGCCTCGACCCCGCGGGCGTGGTCGCGCTCGTTGCAGTAGCTCCAGAAGCGCAGCAGCCAGGGGGTCAGCTCCGGCAGCCGGCGGCGCTGGAAGTAGAGGGCGGAGCTGGGGTCGAGCAGGGAGCGGATCCCGTACCAGGTGAGCCCGGGCTCGGGCAGCGGCCCGGCCTGGGCGGGGCAGATCCAGCCGCCGTTGCCCCAGGAGGCGCCGCTGCCGACGCGGTTGGACTCGAGCACGGTCACGTCGAGTCCGCGCTTGCGCAGGTAGTAGGCGGAGCAGAGGCCGGCGACGCCGCCGCCGACGACGACGGCCGAGGAGGGGGAGCTCACGAGGGGACCCCGGCGGTGACCTGCAGCTCGACCAGCAGGCCGGGCAGCGGCAGCTGCCCGATCGTCGTCGTCCGCGCCGGGCGCGGCTGGGCGAAGGTGGCGGTGAAGAACTCGTTCCAGGCGGGGAAGTCGGCGGCATCAGCGAGCCAGCACTCGACCCGGAGCACGTGGCCGAAGTCCGAGCCGCCCGCGGCGAGAACGGCGCCGACGTCCTCGAGCACGACGCGGCACTGGCTGGCGAAGTCCTCGCCCCGGGGCTTCCCGGTGGCGGGATCGACCGCGGCGCGGCCGGAGAGGAAGAGCAGGTCGCCCCAGCGGATCGCGTCCGACATCAGCGGCCCTGGGCCGACAACTTGCTTATCTGCTGGTCTGATCACCCGCTAATCATATTAAGCATGGATCCGATCTCCCGTCAAGGGAAGGCCGGGAAACCGCTCTGCAATGGGCTCTGCGAGGAGGGCGGGGGGCTAGGCGAGCTTGAAGTCGGCGACGGCGAGGCCGTAGGGCTCGAGCTCGAGCTGCTCGGCGACCGCGCCCTCGAGCGCCGCCCGCTCGGGCCGATCGCCGAGGTTGGCGACGAGAACGCGGACCGAAGTGCCGCGCCGCAGGGCCAGGGCCTGGACCCGGCGGCCGTCATCGACCTCGACCGCGAGCGCCTCGGCGCCGCGCCAGCCGGCGAGCGCGGCGAATACCTCGTAGACGGGGAAGACCTCTCCCGGCGAGGAGGGGAAGAGCCGCGAGTCCTCCGGCTCGCCGGTCTCGATAAGGCCGCGCCAGCCGGTGGTCTCGAAGTAGGTCAGCGAGTCGACGCCGGCGCGGGTCAGCTGGCCGATGCTGCCCGCCGCCCAGGCGGCGGCGAACGGCAGCCGCTGGCGCGCGTCGACCGGGAACGGCAGCACGCCCTCCTCTTCGACGTCCTCGCGGCCGCGGGCGTGCGCGTTCCAGCGCATCCGCAGCGTCACCGGTCCGACGAAGAGCTTGGTTCGCGGCCAGAGCGTGTGGGCGGAGGCGACCTGGTCGGCCTGGGCCGGGATCGTCTCCATGATCGAGAGCTCGTCGGTGGCGTGGACCGAGGCGTTGATCGACCAGGCGATCCCGTCCATCGTCCCCGGGTCGGGCCGGCCGCGGTTGATCTCGGTGAAGAAGACGTTGGTGCCGCCGGCGAAGGGCACGCCCGGCAGCGCCGCCTCCAGCTGGCGCCGGTACTCCGGCACCCACGGGCGCGGCGTCGTCTCCGTCCCCTGGTGGAAGGCCAGCACCCGGCGCACGTCGGCGGCGCCGCGGCGCTCGAGCGCCTCGCGCAGCTCACCGAGGCGGCGCCGGCGCAGAGCGTCGACGAAGACCGCCAGCTCGATGCCGCAGCCGATCGCGGCGGCGGCGTCCTGCCCGGCGGCCAGCCGCTCGGCCCAGTCCTCGGCGGTGAGGTCGACGTCGACCCGCAAGTGGCCGAGCTCGAGCTTGCCCAGCATCTCCGCCTCGGTCGCGGACAGAGGCTGGCCATGGGATGCCTGGCCGAGCCCGATCGGCGGCAGAACGGCTCCGGACGGGGGGCCGATCCGGACCGGGACGGAATCGGGGCGCCAGCGACGGGGAGAGGGCGTGCCGGTGCAGGTCAGCGTCACGGTCTGGCTCAGCGTCTCCCCTGCCCGGAGCTCATGGGGGAAGCCGAGGGAGAGAGCGGTCGAGTAGGTCTTGAAGGAGGCGTCGGTCCAGTTGCGCTGGTCCTCGAGCTCGAAGACGTCGCCCTCGAACCCGAAGCTGGCGAGGACCCCGTCCATGTCTATCTCCAGCGCCGTGAAGGGGCCGAACAGGGCCGAGTAGATGTCGTCACGGAACCGCTGCGGGCCGATCGTCTGCGGGAAGGTGCCGCTGAGCGGACCGTCTTCGGTCCGCGCCAGGTAGGTGCGCCCGGCGAGCAGCTCGCAGGGGTGGAGGACGCAGAGACCCATGCGCGCGTAGCGGGTGTCGGCGTTGGCGCTGAGCTCCACCTCGCTGCGCAGCCCCTGGCCGGAGAGGGCGAAGCGGCCGCGGCCGGAGACGTCGATGCCGGCTCCGCGGTAGCGGGCCGCGAAGGAAAGCACCGTCTCCTCGGCGCCGCGCTCGACCGTCAGCTCCTCGACCTCGGCCAGGACCGTTTTCCAGGTGACGTCGCGGACCGCAACAAAGACCCGGCGGACGATCTCGGTCTCGCCGAAACGCACGTAGCGGACGTCGACGCCGTCGAGCAGCGCGCTGCAACTCCCCTGCTCGACCTCCTCCCGGGTGCGCTCGACGGTGCTCACTCGCCCGGCTCCGGGAACGGGGTGCCGGCGGTCATGCCGCCGTCGGCGGTCAGCTCGGCGCCGGAGACGTAGGCGGCGTCGTCGCCGACCAGAAAGGCGATCACCCGGGCGATGTCCTCCGGCTCGGCGAAGCGGCCGAGCGGGATCTTCTCCAGCAGCGGCGCCGCGTGCTCGGGGTCGTGGACGACGAAGGAGGAGATGCGGGTGTCGACTATCCCCGGGTGGACGACGTTGACGCGGATCCCGCGCGGGCCGAGCTCCAGCGCCGCGGTCTTGACCAGGGGGACGATCGCGCCCTTGGAGGCGTTGTAGGCGGCGGCGCCGGCCTCGACCCACCAGGCGTTGGTGGAGCCGGTGGCGACGATCGCCCCACCCCGCTCCATCGCCGCGGCGGCCTCGCGGATGCAGTGGAGGACGCCGGTCACGTTGACGGCGAGGATGCGGTCCCAGAGCTCGTCGCCGATCTCCTCCAGAGGGCGGAAGTCGGTGATCCCCGCGTGGGCGACCATGATGTCGAGGCGGCCGAAAGTCGCAGTGGCGTGCGCGACCAGGGCGGCCACGTCCTCGCGCGAAGAGACGTCGAAGGCGCGGGCGATGGCGCGCTCGCCGCCGGCTTCGATCCCGGTGGCCGCCTCAGCGGCGACGTCCCCGTCGAGGTCCGCGAGGACCACCTTGGCGCCCCTGGCGTGCAGCTCCGCCGCGGTCGCCAGCCCGATGCCCCGGGCGGCGCCGGTAATGATCGCGACGCGATCCTCAAGTTCAACTGGTCTGCTGATCTGCCCGACTGTAACCTATGTTCAGATCGCAATCAAACCCAGGGAGACGACGAGTGGTCAGATCATCATCTCGACTAGGATTCGTGTCGTGAAATCGCCGGCGGAAGAGCGACTCTCGCTGCAGCCGGCGCCGCGGCGCAAGCTTTCGGAGACCGTCGCCCAGCAGCTGATGGAGGCCTTCTCCGACCTCTCCCCCGGGGACAAGGTTCCCTCCGAGCGGGTTCTGATGCGCGACCTCGGGGTCGGGCGCTCGACCGTGCGCGAGGCGCTGAACGGGCTCGCCGTGCTCGGCGTGGTCGAGATCCGCCACGGCCAGGGCGCCTTCATCCCCGAAAAGGGAGCGGAGATCGCGAAGTCCGACGGCGCCGACTCCCAGCACGCGGCCCTGACCGCCGCGCTCGAGCGCGGCGTCACCCGCGAGTTCATCGAGGCGCGGCTGCTGGTCGAGGTGACCGTCGCCGGCCTCGCCGCCGAACGCCGCACCGACGACGACCTGCGGCAGATGGAGGCGGCGCTGACCCAGCAGGAGAGCAGCCTCTCCGACGAGGACATCGACGCCGTGCTCGGCGTCGCCACCTCCTTCAACGTGCTGCTCGCCGACGCCGCCCACAACGAAGTGCTGGCCGGGATGATCCAGAGCTTCGTGGCGCTGATGAAGGAGCGCGGGCCCAAGCTCTACGCCCTGCCCGGCTTCGGCGACTGGGACCTGAAGGAGCACACCGGGATCTACGAGGCGGTTCGCGATCAGGATGCCGAGCGAGCGAAAACGCTGATGCGCGAGCACATCCTGCAGCTGGCCGAGCGCTACCGCGAGGCCGGCGCCGGCTGAGCCAACTGCCGGTCGAGACGACCGGCGTCGTAGTACATGCGCTCCCGCAGCAGGTGCTCGCCGTCGGGGTGCAGGTCGTAGAAGGAGCAGGTGTGCCAGCGGAATTCGGCGCCGCTTGGCTCGTGACCGCGCCACTCGCTGACGTGCGTCCCCGCCAGCAGGATCTCGGCCGCGACAACCCCGCCCTCGACCGCCAGCCGTTTCTCGACCACATGCAGGTCGGGGACGCGGGAGAAGAGGTCGACCAGGTCGGCGAGGAAGTCCGGCTTGCCGTCGATCGTCGAGCCGTCGCTGTGGTCGACGAACTCGCAGTCCTCGGAGAAGTGGTCGGCGAGCCCGTGCGGGTCCTGTCGATTCACCGCGCCCAGCTCGCCGAGCACGAGCCGCCGCGCCGCCTCGGCCTTCGAGTCGCTGCCTTGCATCTCCGTCCCTCCTGTCTACTGGTCTGATGAGCAGATAGGAGTACAGGACCGGGGCAAGCCCTGTCAACCACCTCGCGGCGACTAGCCGAGAGCCTCCGCCAGCTTGGGCGCGATCCGGACGACCTCAGCATCGTCGGTGACGAGCGAAGCGCCCGTCTCTTCCGCCACGGCCACATAGGCGGCGTCGTACGCGGTCAAGCCCCGGCCGGCCCAGCGGGCGACGGTGGCGAGGTCGGGCTCGATCGGCTCGAACCCCAGGTCCGTCAGCGTCGCCGCCAGCTTCTCCAGCTCCGCTTCCGACCAGCCCCAGCGGCGGGCGGCGACGTTTACGATCTCCAGCCACAGCAGCGGCGGCGCCAGCACCCCGAGATCGCCGGCTTCGTATCGACCGCGCAGGTCCCGCGCGGCGTCGAGCCGCTCCTCGCCCTCCGCGTGGAACCACTTGAGGACGACCGATGCGTCGAGCACCACCTCGTTCAACGCGCGTCCCGCTCCGCCCGAATCGCCGCCGTCGAATCGCCCGCGGGCGCGGACTTGAAGAGTCGATCCAGTTTCCGCATCGCCGCCAGGGCGGCGGGCGCCCCGCCGGGACCCTCGCCTCCCAAAAACTCCCGTTCGGCAAGCCCGGACAGATAGGCGCTCCGCGAGAGCCTCGCGGATTCGGCGGCCCGATCGATCCGCCGCAGCAATCTGTCGTCAATTGAGACCAGCACCTTCGCCATAAGGGAAGGATATCCTAGATATCTCCCCCTTTTGGAAATTCTCTACTTGTAGATCGCGATCGGGAGAATTACGGCGCCGCGATCGGGAATCGTCGTCTGCTCTTCGAGTTTGCCGAGGATTTCCCTCCGGTTGTCCTTGATCGCGTGGGCGCGCTCGGCGTCCGACACCTCCTCCCCTCCGTGCTCCCGGATCTCCGCGGCGCACTGGGGTGCCGTGCGGCAGAGCAGTTCCCCCGGGGCGCGCCTCAGTGCCTGCTCCCAGGTCTCCTGCGTCGCCGAGTCGACGTAGGCGAGCTCGCGCGTGCCCTGCATCGGCTCCGGGAAGCGCCGGACCAGCTTGCCGAAGACCGTGAACTCGCCGCCGCCGTATTTCAGCAAGCTGCGCTCCGAGCTCAGCAGCGGTGCGGTCACCGGCAGCAGATAGACGAAGCCGTCCTGCTCCAGTGCAAATGCGGCCCTCGCGGTTGGACCGACCTTCTCGAAGAAGTTTTCGGCCCGCTTGCGGTCGTCGCGCGAGTTGGGGAAGATCGCGGCGAGAGTGCCGGCGTGCAGTACCGCGAAGTAGGCGTTGAGGTAGATCGGCGACTGCAGGGCGCTGGTCTCGAAGGTGACGAACTTGCCCTCGCGCAGGCGTTCGACGTCCTCTTCGAATTCCGGCGGATCGATCGTCTTCACCACCTTGGCGTCCATCAGCCGCGTCTGCAGCGCGAAGAAGCTGCTCGCCGCCGTCGGTTTCAGAGTTCGTTCGGCAGCCAGCTCGGTGGCCTGGGTGGCGCCGAGCTCACCCAGTTCTTTCACCGCAACCTTCGTGTTCAGACTCTGAGTCAGCTTGCGGCTGAGCTTTTCGCTTTCGACCTTGCCCCCTTCGACCTGGGCGAGGTAGGTCGCAACCCGCGCCGTGTCGAGATAGAGGAACTCAGCCGGCCCACCCTCCGGGAAGACCGGCTGGAAGGCACTGGAGTCTTCCGGTCCCGAATCGATGACGTACAAACCGAGCAGAACCACGAAGGCGAAACCAAGCGCCCCGATCGTCGCTTTCCACCAAGTGGACATCGGTTCGCCAACTTCTCACAGGATCGCCGTCGGATCAACTTTCACTAAGTAATAGGGAAAGGCTCCGGCAACGCCGCCTACCGACTTAACCGGCACCGTTCTCCGCGCGACAAGGCCTGACGGGAAATGACCCGTCCCTTTGCATCGCGCCAGGTGGTGCACTGGACGTTGCCTTGTCCGGGTCGATGGATCTCGAAGAAGTTGTTTCTGACCGCAACCGAACGCGAGCCTTCGGGATAGAGATGCGCATCGACCCTCGCCACGCCATCGGGCACCAGACCGAAGGCCCAGAACTCACCGTAATCGCCGGACCCGTTGGACGACCTGCCGACCTGGGCGATCGCTTCACCTGCGAGAACTTCGTCGAGGGTGAAGTAGAGAGATACGAGCGGAAGGTCTTGCTACTCCACGCTTCGCGCACGAGCACCGGCGAGCATGATGGTCTCAGAACAGTGACGAGATTCCGACGCGCGAGTCGCCGGCGCGACACTCCGGCGGGATGCAGGCAAATTCGGCGCCGAAGATCCGGCCAAAGAGAGATTGCTCGGCTTGGAAGATGTAGGACCCCTTTTCCAGCAGTATCCGCTCGACGTCGTCACGCTTGATAATCAGCAGCTTGGCTTGGCCAGGTTTATTGCGGTACCGGATCAGGACCGAGTTCGAGTCGCTTGAGACGTAGCTTCCCTCGAAGTGGCGCTCGTCGGTGAGGGTGACCCGCACGAGAGGTCGCACTTCCGGGAACTCACGCTGCCGAGCGCCGCTCAGCACGACCGCCGCGAGGGCGGCGGCAATCGTCAAACGCCATAGCGGGAAGGGGGTTTCCTCTCCTTTCGCCGTCTGCCTCAGGTACGCCGCGATGAGCCGCAGCGAGTAGTAGAGGAGAAGCGTCAGAACGACCGTGACGATCACTCCACCCCAGTTCAGCGGGACGAACAGCAGAATCAGCGCACCGAAGACCGCCGACAGGACGACCGCCTCCTGCGCGAATCCCTTGGCCAACAGGCGCCGGAACCTGGAGGGGCTGTCCGGTTCGCGAGTGGCCCAGCGGGCGAGATGGACGCCTCCCCATCCGAGCACAGCGAGGACCAGTGCCCCGAAGGAGATGGAGACAGCCAGCTCGCGGACACCTGCGGCAGCGATCCGCGCCTGCGAGATGAGCGGCAGGATCTCGTCGGGCGGCAGGCCCCCGCGCTTGAACTTCTGCCACTCGACGAAGTAGCCGGCGCCGAAAAAGAAGACACCCGCGCCCGCAATGGCGACAATCGCCTTGCCGGCGTTGTCGACGGTTTCGCCGAGCCGTTCGCGCACGCCCGCGCCCACCTTACGGACGGCATCGGGCTCGGCCAGCGGTGGCACCTGGGGACCGTCGACGGATCCAGTCATCGGCTCCTCAGACAAAACGAGACACCCCCCAGAGGAAGGCTGCCGCAATTGCCGCAGTCAGGGTGACGGGCTTCGAGACGAGGGAATCTCACTCACTTCTACGCCCTCGCGTGCATCCAGCTCCTCTTCCCGAAACTCCTTCTCGTCCTTTGACCCATAAACCAACTTGGTCCGCTGCCCATCTTGCTTCACCCGCCAGAGCGTTTCCGGCGATGCCAATGCAGTGCGAGCCGGTGCGCCGCAGAGGAGATTGACCCAGTACTGAAGCGGGGCCACGACTAGCGCCCAGGCGAGCATCGCTGCGGCGAAGATGAGTGAGAAAACGGTCGCGAAAATCCGGTCTAGCGTCGGCGGGCGAAATCGGGACTGCAAGGACTCATAGCCATCCCCTGCTTCGGCGAGACTAGAGTCGGCGCGCGGCTCCTCCAGTGGCTGCACGGCAGCCGCTATCACCTGTGCGAGTAGGGAGAAGACACCTCGAACAAAGATGAACGGATGTGCCGCAATCAGGTGCAATTCCAGATCAAGGTCAACCGCTATTGCCACCACTGCGAACACGAGGGCGACGATGAAGCCGCTCTGTAGGTACCAGTCAAGATAGGCGCTGCCGAGCGCTGCGAAAATGGCAAAGTTGATCCCGGTGACGGCCGCCAACACCGCCAGCCCAAGGAGCGCCGGCGGTTCCCTCGGTGCGCCGCGCCTCCGAACCCGGGGCGGCAGATCCGTCGGCGCGCGCCACCCCAAGTTCCTCTTGAAGCTTTCGGAGCCTTTCCTCGGCGTGCTTTGCCTGCCTAGCTGGGTCATCGATGCTTTCGCCGGACCCGTCGCCGTCATCGGGCTGCATCACTGACTCCGTTCCCGTGATCACGGACGCAACCAGTTCGCGGTCTTTTTTCGAGACCTGTTTGCAGAGGTCCTGGGCCCGCCGGTTGAGCTATGGCCTACGCCGGACCTCATGGATCGAACACTCGATCAAGCTAAGTGTTCGAGGGTTGCTGTGCAAAAACGCACGGTTCCGCTAGCGGGAGCAACCTCGAAGCTCTCGCCGACCGCTTCGTCCGGCGCAACCGATTCGGGATTTGCCAGGCCGTATCGAATGGCGACCGCGTACGGAGTCAGTCGATCCGCCTCGGCCCAGGTCAGGGGGGGCCGGATGACCTAGGTGGGTCGTCGGCTGGTCGGAGGAGTCCCCGGACGAGCAGTACTGGGCCGAAGGCGACGTCGACTCCAACGGCGGATTTGAGATCGGCCTTGATGGCCGACTTGTCGGAGCCGCGTCCAGCGAGCGCGTCTGGCTGGTCGCGCTGTACCTCGCCACGCTCCGCTACGCCTCCAGCCGCTTGAGCGAGTTTCCCCTCGAGAGCGGATGAGGCGCCTGGCTAGGGGAGTGTCTAGGGAATGAAGGGTCGAAAACAGCCCTTCAGGCGTCTGGCTTCGCTGGGCTGAGCAGCGCCAGCGGCTCCAGGTCGAGCTTGGCGGCGATCTTCTCCACGTTCTTCAGCGTCAGATTGCGCTCGCCCCGCTCCAGACCGCCGACGTAGGTTCGATGGAAGCCGATCATCTCGGCGAAGGCTTCCTGGGAGAGTCCTCGGGCTTCACGGTACGCCCGAATATTGCGGCCGAGGGTGCGTTGCAGGTTGCCTTCCATCCAGAGAAGGAACGCTCCCGCGCCGCTACTTGACAGTCTACAGACTTATCAGTAGCATCTCCTGTTCCTGGCTGGGGCCTTTTTGCCACCCCGCTCCGTCAGGTTCTAGGTCTGGGCGCAGCTAGGGACGCCTGGGTTCATTCAGGGGGGATGACGGTTCCTTTCCTGGCGAGACGCCCCTTCTCACCAGGGGGTTGTCTCGCTGCTACTGCTTTGTCGCCGCGGTAGTGGGCGAGCCAGGTGACGAAGCCCTGCAGGGACTCGCGGTCGAGATCGGCGAGGCGCAGCTCGGCGGAGAAGTAGCGCATTTCCATTTCTCGCCGAACGTAGGTGGACCGCAGGCCCGTTCCAAGGGTCTGGACGAGCGTCTGCCGAAGCTCACCTTGCCCCAGGGCTTGCCCCAGCGGCCTTTTGCTCAGATTTCGAAGGCCCTAAGAAACGCCGAAAGCCGCTTGGCAAGCGGCTTTCCTCGAACGCGCCCGACAGGATTCGAACCTGTGACCTTCGGTTTCGTAGACCAACGTCCTTTTCGCGAGACCGTTGCTTACAGGGCCGAACCGGCGGGGACGGTCCGTCCAATACGTAGCGAAGACGTAGCGAACGAATCCTCATCTGCTCGCGATCACCGTAGCACCACGATCATTCTCGGCGTCGCTCTGTCGCGGCCTCAACGCGAAGCGAGATTGAGGCCAGCGGCTGCCCGAGATGGCACCCGCGCTCCTCAGTAGGACTGACCTCTTCGATGAGCTGGCGGCGATCGCGCGCGGGTCCGTGGCGCGAAACATGCCATCAGCACGATGCCGCATCCAAACCTTGTCTAGCCAGCTGGCAAGGCCGTAGCCGAGGATTGCGCCGGCCATGACGTCGGTCGAGTGATGGGCCCGGCAACGCACCCTCGAGTAGCCGATGACAACGGCGACCGCATGAAGCCACCGCCCATGACGGGAGGCTCGCAGCCAGCTAGCGATCGCAAAGGCGCAGGCCGAGTGCGTACTCGGGAAGCCGGCAGCCCCGAGACGTCCCCACGGAACTACACGAGAGGCAGAGCCGGGTCGGGGACGGCGGATCACAAGCTTGCCGAGCGACGAGGTGAGAGCGGTGAGGATTACTACGCCGGGCATCAGGAGCCAGCGCCAGCGCGAGCTGCGGTCGGTGACGAAGCCGATAGGAACCAGAGGCAGCCACCACATTCGCGCTGCCGTGCGCGTGAGTGCAACCTGCCGAGCTCTGGTCACGGCCTATTGCTTTCGCCGAAGAACCATGTCGGCGAGTTGGTGCAAAGCCTCAGTGGGACCTGGCGCATCGGAGGCAATCTGCTCGAGGCTCGCCAAGCAGTCCTCATGCAACTCCTTTGCCCTCTCCTTCGCGCGTCGCAGGCCAAACATGGTGACGTGGGTCATCTTCCCCGCCCGCCGATCGCTTCCGGGGAACTTTCCAAGCCAGCGAGCCTTCCCCGTCTCATCCAGGATGTCATCGACAACTTGGAAAAGAGAGCCGAGGCTTTCGGCGAAGCTGTCGAAGGCGGGGACGGTCCGATTGTCTGCGAGCAAGGTGCCACAGCGAACGCTGGCGATGAGCAGCGTTCCGGTCTTCAGCATCTGCAGTCGTTCGAGGTCCTCGCGATCGCGAGGTCGGTATTTCGTCACGTCTAGGAACTGCCCCCCGACCATCCCAGCGGTGCCAGTCGCCTCGAGTACCGCTCCGAGCAGGCGATTGCGCAATGCGGCTGGGCCCGGCTGATCCTCGAGGATCAGCCGCTGGGCCTCGCTTAGAAGAGCACATCCTGCGAGGATCGCGATGTCGTCGCCATAGAGCCTGTGCAACGTCGGCCTTCCCCGCCGTTTGACGTGATTGTCCATTGCGGGGAGGTCATCGACGATCAGGGAGTTGGTGTGGATCAACTCGATCGCGCAGGCGGTTGGCAGTACTCGATCCACCGGTGTTCCCAAAGCCTGGGCGCAGGCCATAACCAGGATCGGGCGCACGCGCTTGCCTCCGCCAAGGAGCGAGTACCGCGCGGCCTCAGCCAATTGCTCGGCTCCTGCGGGAGCGGGAAACTCGACCTCCGCCAAGGCGCGCTCCACCTCCGCGTGCATGTCGGAGAGGGAGAGCGGTGAGGCCGCGGGCTTAAGCCCGACGCGATTGATCGAGGGGCCGCGGCGATTTGGGGCCGCGCTCTGGGGCACCTGCAAGGTGCCGTTTGCTGCCGCCGGCGTGTTCATCAATGCGCCAGCCTGCCACCCCAGATGAGCGCTGTCATCGGCAAGGTGGGCGGACTTCCCATTAGAGCGCGCTCGCTGAGAGGGACGGACGATCTATTACTCGCGCCTCGCCCTTTCTAGGTAGGAGGCAGCGGTCGCACAAGGCGCTTGGCATAGCCGCTTTGAACGCCGGAGCTTCCTTCGAAGCGAGCCGTGAGCAGAATTGATGCGTTCGGATCCCCCTCTGGCCAGGGGAACGGGAGGCGCACGCGCCAGCGTCCATCGACGATCCGAGCCCACCTGCTTACGCCAACCAGCCGCCCGTGCAGGTGAATCCTCGCATTGATCCTGATGGCGCCACGAGCCGCTTTGGCGATCCCTCCACGCACCACGATCTTCGGCTTGGCGCAGTCCGGCTCGGGCAACTTGGCAACAAATCGCAACGTCGTATCGCAGCCTAGTCGGGGGATCCCCTGGACTTGTCCGATCCGCAAACGTGGACGAACTTCCGAAGCCGCCTCAAAGGTCGCGTCGGAGCCGACCGTGGGCGCCCCCGACGCTGGCGGGATCTTCTCGAACGTGGCGATTACCCCGGTGGCCGCGTCCACCGTGACTTGGCACGCACCGGCCCCCGAGCACCCACCACCTGACCAGCCGGCAAAGACCGAACCGGGATCGACGTTCGCATTGAGGGTGACCTCGGTGCTGGGTTCGAAGGAATAAGAGCAGGCATCTGGACACTCGACGCCCGATGGTGAGCTCGTCACAGAGCCGGAACCAGAGCCCGAAATCGAGACGCTCAAAGGCTCCCCTGGAGCTACCAAGATCTGATGGGAGACAACCGCCAGCGGGGAGCCGTTGCAGCCTGCGGTCTGGCCGGTGAAGGTCTGGGTCGTCGAGCAACCGGCGTCATCGGTGACCGTGAGGGTGACCGTGTAATCACCGGCGGATTCGAAGACATGGGCGGTCGTAGAAGTCGAGCTGACCTGATCATGGCCGTCGCCAAAGTCCCAGCGATAGCTAAGGACACTCCCGTCGGGGTCGCTCGAAGCCGTTGCGTCGAGTTGCAGCGGGTTGCCCGCTGGCGTGGGAGTGGCCGAGAACGCTGCCGCTGGACCTTGATCAGGAGTCATTGCGACCTGAAGAGGACCTTTGTCGGTCGCGATTGGGGATCCCGCCATTGGACTCAGAGCGCCATTGCCCGTGACCGAGAACGCCGACAAATTGTGCGAGTCGTGGTTAGTGGTGTAGAGATGCTTGCCGTCGGGGCTCACGATCGCGCTGTTCCCTCTGGAGCCTCCGGTCGGGAACGGCGCGCCGAGAAGCGGGCCCAACGCGCCGCCGGCCCCAATCGAATAACCCCAGACATTCGGTTCCCAGGCGATGTGTGCCGTGTACAGGTACATCCCGTTAGGCGCCACCGCCAGGCCCAGGGGCCCGCCTTCGGTTGAGAATGGAGAGCCTGCGACTGGACTAAGGGCGCCATCGGTGCCGATCGAGTAGGCGGAAAGGTCTTCAGAGGTTGCATTGCCCACGTACAGGAACTTGCCATCTGGCGTAACGGACACAGGGCGCGCAGTCGCTCCGGCGTCAAATGGCGACCCCGCAACGGGGCTGAGGCTTCCGTCGGCGGCGACTGAATAGGCCGAGACGCTTCCCCCACCGCCCATGTTGGTCACATACAGGTGGGCGCCATCAGGCGTCAATGCCACGCCGTTTGAGCTCATGCCGCCGGGCGCATTCCCGGTTGAGAACGGGGAGCCCGTAACGGGGCTGAGGCTTCCGTTGAGAGCGATGGAGTAGGCGGAGACGCTATCGGCGCCCTTATTCACGACATACAGGTGGCTGCCATTAGGGGCAACCGCCACTCCCCAAGGTCCAGCACTGGTAGCGAAGGGCGAGCCGGGGACTGGAGTAAGAACGCCGCTGGGGGCGATCGCGAAGGCGGAGACGGTGTTCGATTCGAGGTTCGTCACGTACAGATGCTCGGCGTCGGGGCTTACCGCCACCCCGAGCGGCGCAATGCCGACGTCAAAGGGCGATCCTGCGACGGGGCTGAGTCCACCATTCGATCCCACGCTGAAGGCAGAGACGGAGCGCGACGAGCCATTTGCGACATAGAGCGAGGCGGCGCCTGCCGAGGAGGCCCATCCAGCCAACCCGCCGAATGCGAACGACATCGCCAGGGCCAACGAAGTGAGCGCCGTAAACCGCCTCGCAACCTTCTCCTCGGCGGCCCTGCTCGCCGCGGTCCCGATACCTGGTCGCTCGCTTGGCATTGACTTGATCAATTTCGATCAACTCGCGTACGTAGAAGACCCCAGCCTACCTAAGTACTCGGGTATTTTTGAGTGAACAAGATAGGTAGGTTCACTTGACAGGCGCCCAGCATTGCCGAGACCCTACTGGGCCTCGGCACCTTTTGTCGTCAAGACCGTGCCTGCAGAAGATCGGTCCGAACCATTTCGACCCACGCAGAGCCGCTCGATCATGGATCGAACGTCACTACATCCCCGACGTTGGTGACCGCGGCGCAGAGCGAAGACGAGGCGCAGGAGACGGCCATCAGCGGTTCTGCAGCATTGAATCGGCGGGTCCAGGTGGAGCCGCTGTTCGAGGAGGCGAAGATGCCGCCTTCGGCACCGACCGCCGCGCAGGTCGTACCGGTGCAGGTCACATCATTCAATTCTTCGCCTTCGGCGACTGTCTGGCCGGATACGGTCGCCGAGCCGGTTTCGGAGATCGTCAGGTTGAGGACTTCGTCGTTGCCGTCGATGGCAATGCAGGCAGTCGTCGAGGCGCAGGCGACCGAGGTCAGCGCGACGCCGCCGTTGACGCTGGTGGCTTTCCAGCCCCCGGCTTCTTTGATTTTGGCTTCGCTCGTCGCAACGCGGACATTGCCGGCGGCGTCGACCACGGCGCAGAAGGAAGACGACAGACAGGAGACGTCCTTCATCGCGCCCGTTCCTATCGCCACCGCGGTCCACGAGGTGCCCGACGGTTTGGTCGACCAGCGGATAAAGCCGCCGCCTTCCTGGGCGCTCACACAGAAGGAAGTCGACGGGCAGGAAATTGCACCGACGCCGTTGGTGGGTTTGAATGAGGAGAGGAAGGTGCCACCGAGCGAGCTCGCGCGGTAGACGTTGCCGCCGCCGCCGCTGACCGCGCCGGTGGACAGCACGCAGAGCGTTGAGGCGGGGCAGGCGATGTCATGGGAGGGACTTTCTCCGGGTCCGCTCCACGAATTCCAAGTCGCCGTGGCGCTCGTGCTTGCGGCGGTCGAATACCTAGCGTTGCCTTTGTCGTCTGAAGCTATGCAGGTGGTACTCGAGGGCACGCAACTGACCGCGTTCAAACTGTTGGGAGCGTCAATCGCCTGCATGAACGCTCCTTTGTCCCAGCGCACACAGGTAGTCACCGGAATCGCCGATTCGCCAGCGTAGTTTTTGGCTTTCATTTCAAAGCGCCCCGCGCTCGACGGACAGCCAGGTTCGGCGGCTTCGCCGTTTTGGTGGATCCAGGTCGCAGTCGGGCCCCCGCAGCTCTCGGTTTCCGCTTTGCCGGCGCGACCGCAGAGGCTTGCTTCGAACTGGCCGAAGCTCATCTTGATTTTGTATCCGTTCAACGTTTCCACGTTGATCGGCCGGGTAGTCAGCGTCAGCCCTCCGCCTTCTTCTTTGATCCAGGCGTAGCCTTTGCCGATCACGGAATTTCCACCTTCTTTGTAGGTGCTCCTGCCTTCGTAGCAGGCAAGCACCGAGGCCGGGCACTGTTCTTCGGTCCAACTGGTGAGGGAAAGCAAGCCCGCCTGACCGTAGATCAGTCGGGTTTTGTCCCCCGCACACCCAATCCCATAGCCGTACAATTCACCGACCCAAGACCCTGCTGGCAGGTTTTTGCTGGAGTTCACTTTGTCGCCTGGCGGCAGTTTCACCGACACCTCGGTGTTCAGTGACCCTTCTCCGACGCACCCGCTTTTGCCAAACTGCGCTTCGACTTCGGCGCCGCAGATGATGCCACCCGCAGTGAAGGGCGAAACCTGACCCGGAAGCGTATGCCCGGGGGTGTCTGCATAGAAACTGTTGATGTGGAAGTTGTTGGGATAGGGCTGACCAGTGCAGTTGGGGTCCATGATTACCCCTTCTTCTTCCATCAGCATTTGCGTTTCGACTTCGCCGTTTAGGCGTTCAAAGCCTGACTGGTAGTCCATACCGCCGTAGCTGGCCAAGCCCATCCACTCCAGTTCTTCTTCGATCAGGTCAGCCAGCACACCTGCGCCCTCGCCGCCGTAAAGACGATCATCTTTAGCGAGCCGGTTGAGCGCCGCTTCGATTCGTTCCATCTGTTCAGAAGTGAGCTCGAATTCCTCGCCACCACCTTCGACCAACGCATCCAAAGCGGGGGTGATCTCTTCCAGGCCCGAGACGGCCATTTCACCCACCACCGGATCAAGCGTTACGAGTTCGTTGATTCGCACCATGTGGGATTCATAGAGCGGCATAAAGTGGTCGCCGGCGGCAGTGGTCAGAGCAAGCTCGCCGCGAGCTTTATACAGGGTGGCGAGCATCTCGGCGGCATCCTCGCCGCTCGCGCTTTGCCGGGTTTGCAGCGCTCGCGCGAAAGAGCAGCCGGGTCCTCCATTGCATTCATCGGCATCGGGCAATTCTGGCTGTGCCACACCGTTGAGGCCGACTGCATTGAATGCGGCTTTGACCTCTTTTTCAACTTCGGATTCTTTCCCCCACATCGCTTTCGCAGCCTCCAGAGTGGCCGCGCGGGCGTCCTCGAGGGTCGGTGAGGGAGCAGTGAGGTATTCAGTCCATCCGTAGTAGAAGACTTCCGCCACTTCCCGTGGAGTCATGCTTTCGCTTTCGCTCAGTTCGGTGGCTGCGAGGTAAAAGGCATGGCTCGTAATCGTGCTGTTGATGTGGATGCCGAAGTTGTCGAGGCAGGTTTCCACCCATTTCGTGAGGGTTTCCGGGAACGACACACTGGCCCCTTCTTCCCCGACGGGTTCGCTGTATTTAGATGGTTTGGAGAGGCTACGAATCGCGCCGCCGGGCAGGTCCTCCCCGATTTCCCAGTCTTCTTCTTCTTCTTTTTCCATTTCGATCGTTGCGCCCATAATGTCTGAGAAGCTCTCGTTAAGAGCCCCTGACTGCGCTGAAGCGACTAGTTCGGTGTCGTGTTCGACAACCGCATGCGTGAGCTCGTGACCGACGATGTCGAGTGCGTCCGCATATTCGTCGCCGAAGACCATTTGCTCGCCGTTCCAGTAGGCGTTTTCGAACGGGGCGCCGGAGGCTTGATCGAAGTGAACAGTCGAGATAATCGGCGCGCCGGCGCCGTCCCAACTATCGCGTTCTCCGTACCCCTGGTAGAAGTCGTAGACGGTGCCGGTGTGATCGTAGGCGGAGTCAACGTCCGCATCGCCCGTCGGCGTTTCTTCGCCCTCTTCGCGAGCGAGTTCCCCGGGCAGTCCGGGTCCGCCTTCCCAGTCGTAGACTTCCCGGACTTTGGCGTAGTCAGCTTTTGAGATGGTGTCCAGGATCTCGCCGGTGACTGCGTCCACAACGTATTCTTCCGAGGCGTGCTTCGTTTCGCTCGCCAGCCAGACGAACCACGCTAGGCGAGCGTTTGGTCCGGAGATATACGGTTCGCGGCCTGCGAAGACTTGGAGGCTAGGAGGCTGCTCCAAGCTGCCCGACGGAAGCGCGCCCTTGGCTATCTCGGTTGCGTCATGCCTTGAGAGTTTTGCCTTCGTTTCAGCCACAAAGACATCTGGGATCAGAGATCCGCTGACGAAGTCGAGAAGTTCTCCCTTGTTTGAGAGATGGACGCCGATGCCGCCGGCGAAGACGGGCAGGCCGTTCGCCATCTGCGTGAACGAGACGTGGGTCACGCCGAACTTGTCGGTTGAGCTTTGTGGATTGCCGAGTTCGGCGGTCGCGTCGTCGAGACCGAACAGCTCGCCATAGCGTTCAAGCACGTCCTCCGCCTTTGCTGCACGCGACTTTCCGGGCGCGATGTCGAGCGCGCGCAGCGGCGTGTGCACGCTCGCCGTGCCGACCACCTTGGTCTCCGGATTGACCGTTACAGCCACTGACTCATCGTGGGTACTGGCTCGTTCAAGGCGCTGCTCGGCGGTCTGACTGATCGAGGCCAAGGAGACCTCTTCGGGCGCGGCCAAGCTGGCCGGTCCGGTAGCCCCGAGGCCGACCAGCAAGACCGGGACTGAGGCAAAGCCCACCCCCAGCGCAGCTCGCCAGGTCAACCCCTGGCTTATCCATCGGGTCTGACCCGGACCGCCTGGCCCCCGCCCCCAACTGGAAGAGCGCACAGCGCCACGCAAAGTTGCCACGAGGCGGCGACGTGCGGATGCCCCCTGCATCAAGACAAAGGCGAGGCTGCCACCGAAACAGCCGACGAGAGCTACGAGCGGCACGCGCCACAGCAAAGCCCCGACATCCGGCACCAGATGGAAGCCGAGAAGACCGCCGATCTGGGTGTCCACGCGGGCGATCAAGGCGAATAGCCACACCGCCAGGGTGACGAGCGCTGCCGCCCGCACCGCGTTGGCAAGGCCTCGTCTGACGTCAGCACCCGAGCGGCGGGCAGACAGCCAGCCCACCGCGAAGACCGCGGCGATGGCGATCAAAGGCGCGAGTGCGAGCACACCAGGCGCGCCGTGGGCTTGGGAGGGATCTGGGCTACTCGACGGCAGCGTGCCGCCGAGTGCTGAAATCGAGCCTTGTCCATGCGACAGCGCGTCGACTTGCCAATCGAAAGGCACACCGAACCCCGAAACAAACACCGCCGCAGCAGCGGTAGGCAAGGCGATAAGTGCACCGGCGGCGACCTTGATCGTGTGGCTGAAGCCGCCGTCGATCACCGAACCCAGGTCCCAGCCGGATACGGCCAAGCCGCCAACCAGCGCGACAACCGCGCTGGCGGCGAGACCCACTGCCATGACGCGGAGCGAGGAGGCGAAGGGCACGGCCCACCCGCCGAGCAGGCGCGATGCTTCGCGGCGCCAGCCGCGGCCGAGCACTCCTATGAGCCCGCCCAGCGATGCGAACAGCAAGCCCCAGCTGAGAGGCAGAAGGAACGCCTCCGCAGGCGAGGGGAAAACCCTGATCCCCACAGCGAGTCCCGGCGCGGTGAAGTGAAGTGGAACCAGCAGCGCGGCGGATCCCAGGAGCAGGGCATATGGGATTGCCGCCGCCAGTGCGACCGTCATCCTCCGCTTCGTAGAACCCCGCGTCGCCCTTACCACCACAGCGGTCCCCAAAGTGATTGAGAGGCCAACCAGGAGCAGGCCGGGGACGGCGGCGAACCGCAGCTCGGCGGTGCCGTTGAAGAACGAGAGGCCAACCAGCTGCACCGCGTAAAGACCCACAATCGCGTTTTGCCCAGCCGAGACCACGGACTTCGGAGCAGAGCTAACTCCGAGAGCTCCGAGCAGCACGAACAGCACCGTCATCGCGACCAACGCGATCCCTATCCCAAGGGCCGCAGCGCCGATGCAGGCGCCGCAAGTCCGGGCGCGTGCTCGCAGTTGATCAATCAACACACGATGTGGAACCCGCTGTTTACGCATCTAGCCCGCCCTCCATAGCTGGGGATCAGTTGCCGCTGCAATGAGTTGGGTGCCTCGTGCAGCACCCTGGCACGGCGGGAAGCGACTGTCATCGCCAATGCGGGCGGACTTATTGCGAACTTCTGTCCCGGAAAAGAACGCCCTTCGTGTTACCTACCCCTAGGCGATTTTTAGTACGTCGACGGCTGGCTCCCGTATCGGGTGTGGTGACCCAACTTCGAGTAATCCTGCTCGCATCGCCACAACAACAGCGACCTGCATCGAGGGGGCGTTTAGCTTCGTGCAGATGTCGTGGCGGATGTCCCGTACCGTGCTCGATCCGAAGCGGAGGCGCTCGCCGATCTCGGCACGCGTAAGCCCGTCAGCACTCAGCTTCAGTACCTCCCACTCGCGTCCGCTCAGCTCAATCCTGTTGCGGACCAGTAGCTGGGCGCGCTCCAAGTTGAGCCTCCCGCGCGACAGGACGTCGGTCTCGATCGCGATCACCTCCTCGCAGATCTCCCGAGCGGTCGCGTTCATGAGCAGCAGCGAATCGGGGCGGTGCCGCAGGGCGCTCCGCATCTGGGCTACATCCGCGTGGCCAGACAAGAGCAAGACGCGGATTGGCAGGCGACGCTCGCGCAGGCGCTTGAGGACAGCAGAACCATCGAGAACAGGCATCGCGAGGTCGAGCACAACCGCATCGGGGGACAGCTCATCAGCCTTCAGCAGCGCCTCTGCTCCGTCGCCAGCCTCACCGCAGAGCTGCAGCCGCTCATCCGCGTCAATCACCTCAGCGAGATGCTCCCGCACGATGGGGTGATCGTCGGCGACAAGAACGGAGATCACAACCAACCCCCGCTGTGCTCTGCGGGCCTTACGCGATCATCAGCCGCAGATGGTCGTCCCTGACCCCAGCATGTGATTCGCGCTTCCCGTAGCGCTTTCATGCTCCCCCTGCCTCGACTTTCGACTGGTTACTAAGAGCCGCAATATACACAAATGGTTGTTATCTATTTTAACACTCAAGTATTTTACTACTCTACAGACCAATGCCACATTTGACTACAGATACATCGCTAGGCCAGGTGGATCTTTGTGACACCCAGGTACACAAATGGGTCGTGGAAATGCTCCCCCGGGGAGTTCGAGCAGGATGTCCTGGCGGGCTCGCTCCGGCTGCGCTAATAGAAGAGATAGCGAACAGCGTTGGTGCTCAGACTGTCGGCGACCTCGTCCTCGAGCTCACCATCGCCTTGACTAATGGGGACTTCGCCGATCACGTTGATATTGACGCAAGCGCGGTTGAGCTGGTACCTGCTTCTCTTAACCGTCAGATGTCCGAGGGTGCTCAGTGGGCTCGGCTAGCCCTCGATCTCAGCCACCCGGACTGGACCGTGGTGGTCAGCCTTCGAGCGCTGCCAGAACATGCCCCGGAGCCAGAAGAGAGCACTGAGGGCGTACTTAGCATTCTTGTTCGCCCGGGCCTTGACTTTCGCGGCTGGCTCGCTGAGAAACCAACCCGGGCAATGATCCACAAGTGGTATCTGCAGTACCAGCTTTCAGGAGTCCTCAACTCTGAGCGCCAGCTGGCCGAGCTACACGAAGAGTTGAGTTGGGTAGAAGAGCGCGGGCGATTCGTCTTCGCCTCCCAGCTCACCCCGGAAGACCCTGCCGAGGAGACTTGGCAATTGCAAGAGATCCGCAGTGCGGGCGGAGCGAGAACATGGGCGCGGCAGTTATGGGAGCGCAGCGACCGCCCCGCGATCCTCGCTGCCAATGGCTCTTGGGAGCGAGAGGACGTAGTCGGCGAGTTGGCCACACGCGCCGAGCGACTGCTCGTTCGCGCCGCCGAGCGATAGTGCGCCGCTAGGCGAAGACGCGATCCCGCCAGCGAGGCGCCGCGGCCCGCTGGATCGCGCTGCTCGATCAGATCCTCTCGGGCGCCCTGAGCGTCACACCCCCGGCCGCACTCCCCGACTCAGCTCCTCGGCGAGGTCGAGCGGGGCCGCCAGCTCGGCGTCGATCAGATGCCCGTAGACGTCGAGGGTGTAGGCGGCAGAGTGGTGGCCCATCCAGCGCTGCAGGCGAAGCGGCGAGAGCCCGCGCTCGATCAGAAGCGAGGCGCAGGTGTGGCGGAAGGCGTGGAAGCCGAGCCGCGGCACCCCCGCCCGCTCGAGCGCCGGCACCAGAACGCGCGCCCTGATGTTGTCGGGACTGTAGGGAGCTCCAGTGCAGGTGGAGAAAACCAGGCCCTCCTCATCGACCTCCCTGGATCGGCGCTTGGCGAGACGCTCGGCGAGCCCGGCCTCCAGCGGCAAGCAGCGCCGCCCGAAGCGAGACTTCGGCGCGCCCACCACGCCTTCGACGATCGAGCGCCGCACCCAAAGGCAGGCGGGCCGATCGAGCTCGAGATCGCCCCACCGCAAGGCGATCGCCTCGGAGATCCGCAACCCGGTCGAGGCGAGCAGGTCGAAGAAGTCCCGCCACGGCTCGGGGATCTCGGCCAGCACCGAGGCCAGCTGGGCGCGGGAGAGGACACGACCCTGATCGAAGTGCCAGCCGCGCCCGCCGCGGCGGCGGGGTAGGACGAGGGCCCGATCGAGATCGGGCTCGAGCAGGCGATCGGGGCTCGCCTGCGCCAGGCAGAGGCGAAGCGGGGCCACCGCGTTTCGGATCGAGCGATCTGAGAGCCTGCCGCGCTCGCCACGGTAGTGGGCGAGCCAGGTGACGAAGCCCTGCAGGGCTTCGTGGTCGAGCTCGGCGAGACGCATCTGCGCCGGGAAGTAGCGCAAGGCGAAGGTGATGAGCAGGCGACGGTATTCGCGGCGGGTGTGCTCTGAGACGGTGTCGCGGCCAGTGCCGGCGTAGGTCGCAACCCAGGCAAGGGCATGCTCGTGCAGGGTCGGGCCGCGGCGCTCTGAGAGCTCTTCGGCCTCTCGCCGGCGCTTCAGCGCCCGCGCCTCGGCAAAGCTCGCCGCCGACTCTTTGCGCTGGCGCCCGCCGCGCCGGTAGACGGCGACAAAGCGACTGCCGCGCCGGTAGACGCCGGCCTCAGCAGTCCGCCTAAGCGGTGCGCTCACCCCGGCGGCCGGGCTTTGCCCTGTTGCCACCTTCGTTGCCACCCCTCGAGTGTCTCACCCGAGGCGCCACCGCGCCAGATCTCGCCTGCCGATGCGGTTTCAGAGGGCCACGCAGCAGCTGACCGGAACGCGCCCGACAGGATTCGAACCTGTGACCTTCGGTTTCGTAG